>ERZ1046568.656-NODE-656-length-27541-cov-6.065488_pt1 | contig 27541 bp, 43 predicted proteins | sample MGYA00383092_ERZ1046568 | MGnify/ENA primary metagenome ERZ1046568 (study PRJEB29581, sample SAMEA5548362) | metagenome | biome: marine; feature: coastal; material: water | depth 1 m | study: Short-term variability in the microbial, nano- and picoplankton dynamics... | reverse complement strand
ATATAAAGTGCTTCCAGTTTCCAGATAATAACCCCCCTATAGGGTCAAATAGAAGGTAGGGAAGGATTCGAACCTTCAAGGTGCATCTCATCACATGAGCCAGAAATCAACGGCTTCAGCACCAATGAACTATTTACCATTTTCAGCACCTACCTTGCCTATATTACAATTGAGTATTATTGTCTTGATCTTGAACATCATCAACTGGTATCTTATCTACCTTTGCTTTTTTAGATGACTTCTTAGTTTCTTTTACTTCTACTTCATAGCCTAATGCTTTTGCCTCTGCTGCTAACTCTATTAGCTTTGCTTGTTGCTCCTTAGTCTTTGTTTCAATCTGTTTTAATTCCTCTATTCTTTTTAGTAGATGAATGGTTGATGGTTGCATATTATATTTTCTATTTTGTTTTGTGTGCTTCTGTTCCTGACTTCTTATTGTGGCAACTATCGCATACACTTTGCAAGTTATTATAATCCCACATCATTTGTTCCATCTGTGCTGGACTATCCCCTGAACTTACATTGCTTATATGATCAACTACATTGGCCAATGTTATTACTCCCTCCTTATCGCATATAACGCATAATGGAGATTCACTTAACTTGACTGCCCTTAACTTTCTCCACCTTGTTGTGTTATACCATTTGTTCTTGAACCTTCTACCACTTTGCTTTGGCTTAGGTGGTAAGTACGATGGTCTTATGTTATCAGGTAGCTTTGGCATTATCTGCTGGCAAGTAGTTTATTTCTTTTGGCTTCGGCCAAGTGTTCTTTTAGTTCCCTTATTTGCTCGCTGCTATACTTTGCTGCCTTGCCTTGCTCTTTGTATTCTGTTAACTTTACTCTGTGCTTTGTGTTAAAGGTAGAACGGCTGCACTCCAAATATTCGTAGCACTTCTTGATGCTCCACTTCTCTTCCTTTGGTTCTTCAACTATCTCTGACATCACAAGGTTTAATTTGCCTTGTATATCTAATATAGCTGCACTCATGTTTGACAACTGGCTGCTTAATAGTTCCCAGCTTTGCACGTCTTGGCCTTTCATATCATCTACAAAAGTAACTCTATTATTATTATTATTATTCATTTATATTCTTTTCTTATCCTTTTTAATTCACATTCATCATATTTATGCGCACTTTTTGATGCACTCTTTTGCAGTTGCTCAAACCTTTCCATGCCTATTTTTTGTATTAATCCTATGGTGTAGGCTGCCTCATTTCCATTCAAATATCGGTTACACTTTCTGCATTGCTTATGCACGTTATCCTGATTGAAGATTAGGTTCGGATATATCTCTGCCTTGAAATAATGGCCACCATCATAATACTTTGCCGATGTAGAACCACAACTTATACATCCCTCGTTCACATCTCTTTGCCTGATCCATTTCTGAAATATTTTACGAGCATAATTTAACCTACCAGTATAACTTGTTTTAGATTGTTTTGCTATTGCTGGATAAAGCTTCTTATTTATTTCTTGCTTTACTTTTAAACTTCTTTGATCCTTTTCTTTTTGTAGCCTTAAATATTCAATCGCATGGTCTGGAGTACACCAATACTCATTTAACCTTTTTGGATTAAAAACCTTTTTGCAGATTCGACATTTGCGATTAATCTTTTTGGTCATACATTTCTCTAATCTCTTTTGCATACACCTCACGCAATGCTTTCTTTATTGCATTGTATCTGTTCACTTTACTGACTCCACTTTGTTTCATCTCAGCATTCTTTTCTTCGATGTAATCAAAAAGCCAAACTAAATATTCTTCTATGTTCATTATTTCTTAATCAAATGGCGTCCACTCTGCGTTTAAATCTTCGTTTATTGGCTGAGTAGGCAACCAGCTTTTATTGTCGCTATCCATGTCAACGGCAACGCCTTGACCTTTTGCACTATACCTTCCGTTCTTAAAATTGTAGAACCATTCAAATGCACCAGTCTTTCCCAAGTGCTTAAACTTTACTTTTTGGATTGAACAAATGCCTTCATTTAAAAATTTCTTTGTATCTGCTTCTTGTGACCTACTTAAAGCCATTCCGTAATCTGCTTTGTTCCAAAAGTCTGCACTCCCTGAGATGTCGTACATTGTTGGCATTGGGTATGTTCCATCATCTTGCTTTCGCAGCTTTGTTGGATGGGCAATTAAAATCATAAGCACATCATTCTTTTTTGCAAACAATATTAATTTGTCAAGTAGCTTGCTAATGTATTGCCGCTCATTATCCCTTGTTGAATTATCCAATTTATTGAATGGATCAATTACGCATATTTTTATTCCCTTAGTCTTTACCAAAAATTCAAACTTGCTAAGAATATTATCTACACCTAAGTTGTCATCAGGGTCAACCCAAAAAAAGTTCTTTTTAATGTGGTTGTGGACATTCCAAAACATTGCTTCGGTTTGGTCTGCTTTGTTAAATGATAGGCCACTTATCTTTTCATTCAGTTTGGAATAATGGTAAGCAATAGGAAAGTTCTCTGGCGTCCAATAAGCGCACTTCCAAAAATGCTTCAAGTTTAATTTAGTAGTAATAAAATCAATGATTTCACTCTTGCCTGATTGTGGCGTTCCAGTAGCAACCAAAAGCCTTTTCGTTTCCCAAGTAATAAGTTCGTCCATAACTGGGAAAGATATATTTTTACCCTTTGGTAAACCATTGTTAAAAAGGTTGACAACATCAGTTTCAATATCTTCTGCATTTACTACACCATCTATTTTAACGTATTTGGCACTTGTAATGACTTCTAAGAGACTTTTATGCCCATTGTAAACTCTGTATTCGTTTGCATCTTTAAACTGCTTGAAATGAGCCGTTTTGCACTTTCCTTCTCCAAGCCTTCTTATAAGTTCATTTCTAAGTTCGATGCCTTTTGCATCTCCATCCGTTGCAATAATAAACGTTTCTACTTTTTCTAACTCCTTAATGCTTGAGTCCAAGTAAGACATTTGCTTTGCGCTTGCACCATTTGGAACGCTTATAACATTTGCCATTCCATCAGCAATAAAACTCAGCGCATCTATCTCGCCTTCGCAAATAATTATCTCTTTGTTGCTTTTAATTGCATCGTAATTATACCATATCAATTCAGCACCTGATTCAAGTTTAAAATTCTTTTTTGCATCTCGGTATTTAACATTTACCACCTTGCCATCTTTGTAGAAAGGGAAACAAATGCAATTGGCCTTTCCTGATAGTTGTGGCATATAAACAGATTTTGAACAAACGCCCATCTTAATCAAAACTTCTTGGCTTATCATCCGTTTTGTTTCAAACCACTTTGCAGCATTAGCAGATAAATCTGTTTTGTTTGACCATTCTGGAATTTTGTATTCAATTTGATTTTCATGTGGCTTGTGTTTGACGAAACGTTCCTCACAATGGTTGCAATATCCAACTCCCAAATTTGTGTTGTAATCCAAACACTTTGCATTTTGCTTTTTTCTTGATGGGCTGCAAACTGGGCAAGGTGTTGAATTTTTGCCGTTGGTATTTGTGCAGTCAAGATCATAAACCATCTGCGCATTAATAGCATAAATCTGCTCAGTCATCATTAAAATACCTTGACCTTTCTTTTTGTTCTGGAGTTAGTGCCTTTGGCAATAAACTGAATGGTGTTAGTCAACTTAGATTTCCAATTAGTAATATTTCTATTGTTGCCGTCTTTCCATCCATTTTCAATCCAGCTTTCAAATTTTAGCTTTAAAGCATATTCGTCAACATTTGGTTCTTTTGAAATAGCATGATCTAAAAATTCAGAAAAGTTTGGAATACTATTTCCTTTATTTTCTATTACCTTTCTATTCTCTTTCTCTTTCTCTTTCTCTTTATATTCTAAAGATGGGTTTAAAGCTGGGTTTTTGGGTTTTTTTGGTCTACCTCCCTTTGCTCCGTTTTCCCTTGCTACCACTGCCTTTGTTCGTCTTTTGTTAACTGAACTATGCGAATAACCCAAGTCGCTTTTGGTTAGGTGCTGGGTTATTTTTTCCCATTCGCTGGGTTTTATTTGGGTTAATAATCTTCTCTCAAATTTCTCCTTAGTTAAGGTAAAATAACCATCGTTTTGATACATAATAAATAGCATCTCTAAATAGTAATATCTCTCCACAATGTTAAGATCAAAATATGTATCTGATGTCCACCAATCTTTTGGGTAAAATGTAAATCCTAACTTGCTCATATTTTATTTGATTTTGGGAATAGTTTGCTTGTTACTTCATTAGCTGCGCTTAATACATCATTGATAAGCTGCTGCCTTTCTATCTTGTCCACTTGCCATTCAATTACCACTTGGTTCGGTAGACTGCTTTCTTTAGGTACGTGAGGCAATTCGTAGTAATTAGAAAACAATACCCAATGATGTTTGCCTTCTCCATCATCGGCATAAGCCCTGATTCCAGTTTTCGGTTCTTCAATGTCTTGTTCACTTGGCACATAAAAAACAAGTTTGCATTTATCGCTGCCAGTTAATATGGCATTGCTCATAAGCTGCCAATAATACTTTTCGCCTTCTTTATACGTAGCCCTCAATTTATGTATATCCCCTTTGCATTCATAAGCAATGGCAAACCTTTCCAAATCACTTGGGCATTTAAGATCCCCTACCATTTTTTCTTCTTTGTATATCATGTCAGGTGTTCCTTTCCACAAAGGGCAATCAGGATGAGTAAGTGTATCTGTTGGAGTTGGTGTTCCAAGTTCAATTTCAGCCATGTACCATTTTTCAAGTAACTTGCCCCAAATAGTTGGTCTACTATCTCCATAGCTGGACATAGGGCAATTGTATTGCAACTCCATGAAAACTTTGTTAATATAAGAATCTCGGCTTACTAAATATTCTCCAGTCTTTTTATGCCTTGCCACCAGCTTGTATATTTCACTGCTCGTAAAAGCACCAGCACGTTTGGTTAAAAAGTCTTTATCCATTTTCTTCTCCCTTCTTTAATCTAATATTGCGAACCAATTTAAAAAGCACATCAAGGTTTTTGCTTTCAATAGCTTTTTCAATAATTTCTTGGCTTACGTTACTTAATAATTCTATGTCTTTTTTAACTGCCTTAATTAAAACATTAGCATCATAATCGTGTTGTTCTTCGCTTAATACTTCAACTTCAGTAAATTCATCAGGAGCATAAACATCTTGGGCGATACCTAATTGCGCTGCACATTTTTTTAGCGCATCTGTCGCTGCTGCTTTTAGGTCATTTCCTAAACTTAAGGCTTCGCCATTGTTGCGCTTTTTTATTATCTTTTTGTTGCCGTATTGCGTTTTGACAATCTTTTGGCCTCCAGTATTTACAATCAATTTGCCCTTTACAATGGCCTCCCCATCTTGAATTATTTCGCTTACTATTTCAAAATCCCAAGCCCAACCAAACATTAAATTCAAAACCTTTTGCACATAAGTGCCTGATACATATTGCCAAGTGCCTCCACCTAAAGCTGGGCGAGTTTTAATGTGATTTGATGGTGTTCTCTTAAGTAAAAATTTTGCTTGCTCTGCGTTGATTAAATTGTTTTCAACCTTTGCCAAGTCTTTGGCGTTTATTCTTGCTGGCTTATTATCGGTCAATGCGTTCTCCTTTCTCATTTACGTAATACAAAACTGATTCATCATCTCCACTTAGATTAATCCAAGAATGTGGGTAAATCTCATATTGATCTAATAACAATTGTTTGATTCGTTTTGCTGATATTTTAACTCTCTCTGGATGACGTTTATTTTCATAATCAATTGCAAATTCTTGCTCTTCAATTACAATGCTCAATTCAATTATGTCAATTTGTGGTTCTTCGTATTTTTTATAGTAATCAAAGCTGACGGCTAATTCAATCCCAAAGTCTATTTCTATTTTACAAAAGTATCTCATATCTTAAATATTTTTTGTGATTATTGCCTCTTGAATTGCATTTGTGATTGCATCGTTTATGTCATGATATCCAAGCATAAAATCTATTTGCTCTTTTGAATTAATCATGCCAAATGCAAATTTGACTTCTCGTGAAAAACTGAAGATGCTGAAATGCCCTCCGTAATAACCTTTTGCGATTGTTTCTGCAACCTCCATTAACTTGTGGTTCGGTTGTCTATTTATTTTGTCTAACTTCATATACCCCAAACGCCCCCCATGAATTGAATCATAGTAGGGCTTTCTGGGTTATCTCTATGTTTAGAATGATGGGTCTCTATACTCCTCAGCTATTCCAAAAATAATAGACGTCTGGTCAAAGTTTTTGTACATTTTTGTTAAGCCATTAATAGACTTGTACTTTGTATATATTCCAAAGGGTTCGCCATCAATTATATTATCAAATGTTAAGCCATGCTCGGCAAGTAGTATCTCCATCCATCCGTAGCCGTACTCTTTAAAGTATTTCTTTTGTAATGACTTAATGATCTCTACCTTGTGCCAAACCTCACCCCAGCAAGATTTCTTTGCATTCCACTCCATCTTTTTTGTATGTCCTTCTGGATTGTCGCTATATTCATAGCGTTCATCGCCATAGCTTTTACCCACATTCTTGGTATCCATCTTTTGAATAACACAACTCAAACCATCGTCGGATACTTCAATAACTTGATAAGCCTCTCTGTCAGAATACATTAAAATTGTTGCACCTTCTCCAACTACTGGAATGCTTGAATTGTTTCCCATCATCTGGTTGATAAAGCCTCCAGCAACACCAACTTTTCTACTTTGTCTTTTTTCTAATTCTTTTATCATGCTTCAAATATACAACGGATTCTTGGATATACAATAAAAGTTCACAAAAAAACTCATTTATTTTAAGGTGTGATCTTAAATGTTTTGGTACAAAAATCAAAAAAACTAATCTTTTTTTTATTTTTAACCAGTAAATCATATTCTAATTTAAGTTGATCATATTGTTCTTTTGTAATGTATTTTAGTATATCCATACATCCAACAATTCCCCCTTAGAACCAAATCTAAGTAGGGCTTTTGATGGATATGAGAAATAATTATTTTAGGCCAAGTATTAATGCAGCTTTCTCTCCTCTAATCTCCCAAGCACATTTTGCAGTATCGTTTGTACTATATTTAATTTGCAATTGAACTTGATAATCTAATGATTCTGCTAAAGTTTTGTTCCAGTTTTTTGCAAAGTTTTCAGTTGATTCAACTAAATCTTTGATCAACAAATTGTTTCTGTTTACTGCCGTACTGGCGTTAATTGTTTCTACTCTATTCATACCCCAAACGCCCCCCATGAACTGAATCATGGTAGGGCTTTTTGTAGGTTGGTTTGTTATTAGTTTTTAGTTATTACTAATGCAAATTTCCGAAATGGAAGTTTAACTGTATAAAATGACCAATTCTCATCTTTGTGAGTTAATGATATTATTTTAGCTTGGGTGTAATTCTTGGCAAATGTTCCGATTCGTACTTTCATGTTTGTGTTTATTTCGTTTATCATGCTTCAAAGATACAACTAAATTTTGGATTTACCAAAAAAGTTAACAAAAAAATGCATTTATTTAAGATGTAATTGAAATGTCATGTATTCGCTGGCTTTCTGCGCTTGTTATGTTGCCATTTTTAATTTCATTTTTAATAATCCTTTGCAACTTATCCTTAAATAGCTTTGTACCTCTTATCATATTGCCATCGGTGTAACTGGCCTTAAATGGTTGCCCTATTACATTATTATCTCTATCCCTAAAACGCATTGTTCCAATGTAAACTTTTGTTCTATTCATTATAAAAAACTCAATTGCCCACTTGAATCAACTTGGATTGCTGGATGGCTTGCCTCATTATTTAACTTCCTAAAATTAAAAACGTCACTAAACATTGGATTCTTTTTGACAAACAATCTTGCGTAATAGCTGACATAATTATTGTTAATTTTAAAGTGATCATCGTTACTGGTTAAAAATGTATTCCAACGTATATGCTCAATAATTAGCTTTGCGCTTATTTTGGTTTTGCCCATCTTAATGGCCTTAATTGCTTCCATTGAGAAAGCTGCATATATTTGTGGGTTTTCCTCGTTAAAAATAGTAAACCTTTCTATTAAACTTTTTTCTTTATTATAATTCATTGTATTCTCCCTTTTCTTCTTCTATGATTCTATAAATTGGATGCTTATCCATTGCCACTGCATCAATGTCCACGTTTAATTCTTCAAGGTAAATTTCGCATTCATTAAAATCTCCAACGAAAACAAAGTATTCCTTGCCGTTTAAAACTTTGACGATATTAAAATAGGAACAACTCATGCCACAAGCCTCCACCCTTTGACCAATTCTCCACGTTTTAATTTCTTAACAAAATAATAAGGAATGTCCAAATATCTGGTACATTCAATTTCTGTGGAAAACCTTAGTTTCTGCCCTTCTTTTGCAATAGCGATCGGATTGCGTTTTCGTTTTGGATGACTCTTTTTGTAAATCATTTGCTTGTTTAGATCAATAGTTAAAAAAGTTAAATCCAATGACATCAAGCTGCTTACATCTTTATTGGCATAAGCCATCGCATTTATGTTCTCTCCATAACCCCTATGCACTTGCAACGCAATATCAATTTTTTCAAGTAGTATTAATTCTTCCACATACTGATTTGGAAATTCATCCCATTTGCGCACTTCGCCATTAACGTGAATGACTGTTGAATGATCTCTGTTAAATGCTCGGCCAGTTGCTTTCAAGGTTGTCTTGCAATGCTTTTGGTATGAATAAATTGCTGCTTGCCTTGCCCACACTATTTCTCTATTTCTTTTTTTACCTAAGATTTCAAAAGATGGAATCATTGTATTTTGATAAATTACTTTCAAAATCACATCTTTTATTTCACTAAACTCTTGCATCTTGACTCCTTAAATAATTGTAAAACTTAATGTACCTTAACCAAACTTCATAAGATGGTTTCTTTTCTGGATAGCAAACGCTTAAATAAATTGGTTTGCCTTGTTTAATATTTCTTATCATTATGCAACAAATGTAAACAAAAAAGCTAAAATAAAAAGTATTTTTTTTACAACGTTATTTGTATAGCTTTGCAAAATGCGTTTAAAAACACAACAAATAATTTCTATTCTTATTCTTATTTGCGCTTGTATGCTTTTTACATCAACGTTTTTTTGCAAAAAAGCCGAGCCTATTAAATACAAAAATGTGTACATTGAAAAGGCAAGCCAATGGAAACAAATATACCAAGATGCAGAAACAAACCATTTAAAGCAAATGGATAGTTTAAAAGGGCTAACCTTAAAGCAAGTTAATACTAAATATCGGACAATTGAAAAGTTCGTTTTTGTTACCGATACAATTAGCTTAACTCCTTTAGACACTTGCAAGCAATCTTTAGTTTATTACTCAACGCAATTAAAGGGCAAAGAAAATCTCCTTGAAATTTGTAATAATATAAGCAAAGAAAAAAGCCTTGAACTGGACACGCTAAACCAAATTTCATTTGCTCTGGCTGAAGATAACGATCAACTAAGCAAAAAACATTACAAGCAAAGCAAAAGAAAAAAGAGATGGCGCAAAATTGCAGTTGCTCTTGGCCTTGTTTTAACCTATAACTTAACAAAATGAAAAGTATATTTTTCGCCCTAATTGCCTTAACCTTTTTTGCACCAAACGAACCAGCAGCAAATCTTGCTATTGTAAAACCAAAGCCAAAAGTAAAAACAACATCTTGGAATGACTTTGTGGATGCCGTTATATATGTTGAAAGCAAAGGCAATGACTCAGCATATTGCGCAAAAGAAAAAGCCATTGGATGCCTCCAGATAAGACCAATAATGATTCGTGAGATAAATAGAATACAAAAGAAAGTAACCTATAAACATTCAGATGCTTGGAATAGGGCTAAATCTATTGAAATATTTAATACGATAGCAAAAGATACAAGCTATGAAAAGATTGCAAGAAAATGGAATGGCGGTTATTATGGCGATAAGAAAACCAGCACCCTGAAATACTGGGCAAAAGTAAAAAAACGACTTAAAATATATGAGTAAACCTCGCCACTTGGCCGTTGTCTTTGCTATGCAAAAAACCTTCAATTGCCTTTGGGTTATGCTGATAGCCTTTTTTGTGATGCCAAGAGTCTGTGCCTGATGGGCTGCGCAAACTTTCAATCGTAATTCCTTGAAAATCCTTGCTCGTTTTGTGATGAACGTGATGGGTGTAAACATAACGATGCTTTGTTTCTGCCCACCATTGAGGAAATTCAACGGCCATAAGCAATGGCAAATCACTCATCTTTGCGCCATCTCCATGAGTAGTTCCGATAAGATTTAAACCATATCTAAACCCCTTTCTGTGGGCAATAGAGCAATCAAAAGTTATATTTTTGTTTAGCCTAAACCAGCTTTGAATAACATCGGCCAAAAAAAAGCCACTTTGGTAGTCATGGTTTGATGGATTAAAAGTAAAATGAACATCGGCTAATGGCAATAACATTTCCAAACAATCAATATAAACTCGCTTTGCTTTAAGAAAGTTTGAGTAAAACATTCCATCTGTATCTTGATTTGTCCCAGCAGTTGTTTGTCTTTTTGGAGAATCAATGTGCAAGATGTCATTTCCCCCAATAAAAAGTATTTTGTCAATGTTATACCCTTGTGACTTATCAATGATGCCTTGAACGCCTTCTAAAACTCTTTTAACTGCAATGTTTTCATTGTAATCCTCCCCAGTTTCAAAAGCCATGCAAAGTTTGCCAATGTGAATGTCGGCTGGATCAATAACCAACAAATGCCCATCTTTGATTTTATTGCGTTTTATCTTTGGGTATTTTGGTGCATACGCTTTTAAATCATCAATTAGTTTTTCACGAATAGTATCATAATTGACTGCACCTTTATAGTCAGGATTTGTAAAGAATAAGGATGTATCTTTTGTTTTTACCCAGCCATGTTTAACATTGTTGTTGGGAATGCCAGCAGTTTCGCAATAATCGTTGATCTTGCTTTTTAACTGCAAGTATCTTTCCTTTATTGTAAGGCCACTTTTGCCAACTAATTGGCCCAGTCTGTCATAGTAATCGCTTTTGCTTTCTTCCTCTTGAATTGGGTTTTTTGTGAATAGTTCAAAATATTGTTGCTTAATATTATTTGACATTGTTTTTGTGCTTGTAGCTTCTTTGCTCAATGTCATTTGTTCGATTGAGCCAACCTTTTAAAAATCTTTTAAGCCTTGCATTATTTTCAGCAAGCCGATAGTATCTGCGCTTTCTCACTTCAGTTAGTTTTTCAAGACTTACCAAGTACATTTTTTCTTTTGTTTTTCTGCCTATAATACCATCAGGAACAACGCCAATTAACTTTTGCATCATCTTAATGGTTCGCCTCGTTCCAAGATTGTATGCCATATCAAAGTACATTATCTGCGCCAATGGCTGCACCAAGTTGACATGGGCTGGTAAGTAATATTTGCAAAATGCAATGGCAGCAGCTTCATCATATACTGTATCCTTAAAGTCAGCCAAGTCTTTAAAATATTCTTTGTTGTAATTAAATGCAATGCCGTAAATCGTCCAGCCTCCTGAATCGCCTTTTAGTTTATGCAGCTTTGCGCCACCCTCCCAAATTAAGGTATGTTTAAAAATATCACGTTTAAAACTTTCAAAGTTTTCTTTGTTGTACTTTGAATTTGCTTTTCTTATAGCCTTATTTAACTTATTCATTTTTTGTTGTTTGGTTTTTAAAGAAGAATAAAACGATAATCATCACTATCTCAAGCAAGTCTTTTATATTGCCACCAATTAGCCTTTCAAAAACTTCCTCACTTACCTTGCCTTTTGCAAAGAAATAATTTAGCTGCACCATTTGGTAAATATTTATGATCAAATACGTGATAATAAAAACGCTACCTATCCAAGCCATGAAAGACAACTTACTGCTGCCATCGATGCCCAAGAATTTAAGTAGCTTTCCCATTATTTATTACTTGCCGTAAATATCCATTTTAAATATTTCCAGTAGCTTCCTTTGTGGTCTTTTTTTACTGTTTTGTGCGTTAACGCAACCCAATATAATACGGCTAAAATACTGGCAACAGATCCGATGTAGCCACTAAAATCTAAAGATGTTAAAATTGTTGGAATAACTAAAATCGGCAAAGTTTCAATAGAGTTAAGCATTTTTAGTTCCTTTTAAATGTGTTAAATAATGCCCCATCCCTTCGGTAAATGGGTTGACATTGCGCTTGATCAGGTGCTTGTATTTGTAATAAAAATACCAAGCTAAATTTACTCCTATTAATCTTCTTTTTGCCTCTGACTTTTTAAAGCCAGTTGCAAGCATTATATGGTAAAAGATTTTATTCGACTTCCATCCCCCTCGCCCACTTATCCAATGGTAATCGTGCAAGAAACAAGAGATACAAGGGTGGTCTTTGTCTTGAACTAATGTACATCCATCGTAATCCAACAATGGATTCCAGCTTTGATCATTTAAAGCCTCATCCACCATTTGATTGATAGTAAGATTTAATTTATAATGAAAGCATTGCTTTTTTAGCTGCGTTTCAAGTTCGTTTATTGTCCAAAGTCTGTAGGGTTGTTTCATATATCCAATGTAAGTAATTCTGTTTTTATTTCAAGCCATAAAGCTTCTGGCATATCGCTAATTGGACAACCACCATTTTGAATTTCATTGCGCCAATCACTTGTTGCAAATTGCACAAAATCTTCAATTTCTTTTTTCCACGCATGGAATAAATCATAAACATAAGGTTGAGCATCTGGTTCAGCCGTTTCAATCTGAATATCAACAATGTTTTGGCGTTGGTTTATTTCAAATCTTCTCAACTCCACCTTGTTTAATTTTATAAGATTCTGAATGGTTACATCTGGGCTTCCTAAAAACTTGTATTCTTCCTTAATGATTGCGCCATAGTCAACCAATTCTAATTCTTGTGTTTTTGTACAAACCAAAATATCAGGAACAACTCCAGTCGGTTCTATATTCAAATAAAACTCTCCTAATTTATAATGTCCATTTTTGTAGTCAAGAATTATATTTTCATAGGCATTGTTTGTTTCCTTTAAAATGTTCAAAGGGTTTTGACCTTGCTTGGTTATGTCGGTATAGCCTATTAAATCTATCATGGCGTTAAATATTTAAGAACAATGTTTTGGAGTTTACGATAGCGCAAAATTGCGCATTGGAAATCTAACTCTCCAGAAATAGTGACTGTTTGCGTTTTCATTTCGGTAGATACACCACCACTTATTTTCGTCCAAACTAAATCCCACGAATCTCCACTTGTATTTGTTCCACTAAGTTTAAATGTATCTCCGTCAGCCCAAGACAAAGAACCAAGACTTGTACCACCATTGACCATTGGAATGGCAGTTACACTTGCAAAATAAAAGCCATGATCAACTGTGGGATATCCTGGAATACTTGTTACTGGCGCACCTAATCCAGCAGTTCCAGCATGGTTTGTTCCAGTTGTTCCTACTGTCAACGGATCAAGCAACAATTCAAACGATGTTGCTGCATCTGGCAATTCCTCGAACCAACCACCTTGCGCCCAGTTTGAATTATTATTGGGGAAAGAAATAAATCCTTCTCCAGTGATCATTGTACCACTTATCTGTTCGGTTATATTCCAAACTGTTGTTCCATCTCCAGGAACTAACTCAGCCGTCCAAACAATCTCGTATGTCCATAAGGCCGTAAACGTAACGCCATCAATAGTAACATCACAAGTATTAACTGCCTCAGCAGATGAAATGGCCGTAATGTTTAAAACCATTTCTTCTGAACTGTTTATTGTCGTTGTGTTTAGTGTTCCTTTGCTTATGCTTACAACGCTATCTTCTTTAAAATAAGAGCCAGTTAAAGTAATGTTTACAGTTGCCCCAAATGCAACGGATGATGTATCGGATGTAACGTTAAATGGTGAACCACCCTCTGCAATTTCTTTAAGATTATATAAATAGCTTTCACTTGCTGCATCATAATCAATAAACATTCCCAAACTTTCATCTGATGCTGGGTTTGCCGTTCTATTTATGTCATTAAAAACGGCTTGCATCATCTGCTCGCCATTATTACCATTTGTGCTTGCTACTTGTATCAATCGGTCATCTAAAGATTTAAAAATATCTCCAAAACCAGAATTTCCACCTCTGAATCTATCATTGTATTTTGTTCCACTTGTTCCAGTATTAACCGATCCAAATGCAACTTTTATCCATTGGCCACTCCATACTTCATTTTGTGCATCATAAGTTCCTCCGTTAAATGCCCATCTTGAAGAATCTATGTTGATTGAATTGATTGCATAAATTGCTCCATTAGTGTGCAAATCTCCTTCAATAGTTTTAATGTTATCTTCATATATATTGGCAGCCATTATTAATGGCAATATTTCGGCTTTTGCAGTTCCAGATACACCAACCAAATCAAATTCTGGCAAAGCCCATTTTGATGTTGTATTGTTCCAATATTGAATACCATAAACATCCGTACTTAATCCTGAATGATAAAGGTTGCCTAAAGTTACATTGTTACTCAAATTTGCGTTTGCCGTCAATATATCGTTTGCAAACTTTTCGGTTAACCCATAATCAGCAGTATCGTCATTATTCCACGTATTATAAGCAAACTCAATACCCATTCTTGATTTGGCAAAAGTATCATCAGCATAAGAAAATTTGAAACCTAATAATCTTTTAGGGTTTATATAAGTAGGAACAATTATTGCTTCATACCAATTAGTTCGTGCAACTATTTCCAAGTTATATTCAACTATTGTTTCATTTGGCAATTTAATTTCATAAACCACGTCAATCATTTCATTTGGATTGTTGGTTGTATCCTTGTGAGCAATTCTTGTGTAATAATTTGGTACTCCTGGATCATCCCACAAAACAATTTGCCCATCTTTTAGGTAGTAATAATCGCCGACATCATTTTTTACCCAAAAATCAGCCCAAATCATTATGTCATTCGCCCAAAAGTCTTTTTGATTGTTTTGGACTCTGGTTAATATATCCTTAAGTTTTACAACTATTCGAGCATATTTGTATGCAATATCTCCAACATCCGTATTTGACAAAGTACCCAAAACAGATGATGCCGTTGTTTTATCAATGTAATCAATTTGGCTTTTTGTGATTTCTGTGCTTATTTCTCTAATTGCTGGCTGAAATGTATATTCAGGTATAGCCTCAAAACAACTTCTTGCATTATCTTGAACATTTATGCCGTTGCTTATTGTATAGGTACTTAATGCGCTTAATGTTTTGGTGTAGGCATTAAATTCTGTGCTTGCTGAATATTGGTTGTCAATATGTCTTATTACATAATAGCCATTTGTTAAAACTATTTGAGCATTAAATATTTGCAATATTTGCCTAAGTGCAACAGTACATTTTATATATTCATCCTCTTCGCCAAAATCAGCAGTTAAGGTAAAATTTTGAATAAAACTTTCCTTTTTAAAAGATACATTGTATAAAGTTCCATCCAGTTGGTTTGTAGCCTTGTTTTCAATTGAATCTAATAAATAACGAGACGATGCACCATACAATGCAGTAATGTAAGTATTATTGTGCTGAATTATTTGCTTAATAATTTCAAGCCCTCTTTCCCTATTTAGTGGCAATGAAAACGTACCAAAATCAAAATCAACGGAACTAAGTAATTTTAGTCGGTCATTCGCTTTTATATTTACAGAAGGTGTACCTTGAAAACTTGCCCTTGGCAAAGTCATTTGGTCTGTTACTATAGTACCATGCCAGAATAAATCTTGCCCTTTGTAGATTACCAGTAAATAATCATTTTCTTTGCTTTCTGCAATGGCCGTTAATCCATCCAATACGGCTTGTGATTCCACAAGTATATCAAAGGAACAACTTGAACCCATAATGTTATTTTCATAGGTTGTAGAGCCTTGACCTTCATAATTAAGTTCAAAGCCTCCAGTTGCTAAATTAACTTCAACTGGTGTAGGTGTATTTACTTTGTGATGTATCTCAACTGTGTAACTGTTTCCAGTTATGCTTTCAACTTCTCCAAAATATTGCTTTCCCATTATGCTCTGCTATTATCCTTTAATCCTCTACCTAAAACACCAACTAAATCTCGGCCTTCAATTCTGAATTTGACATTTCCACCATTGCCATTGTTGCCCACTGCATCAGCTATCATTCCACGAAGATACGAACTTCTTATGGCGACCTCTGGGTCGTTATTACTAGTGTTATACTCGGCCAACATTCCAAAAGTAGTATTTTTCATTACTCCACCTTCAGCCAATGCCGTAGGTTTTGCAATATCTTTACTCATTGCAGCCTTCATTGTAGAGCCAGCTAAGGTTAAACCAAAACCCGCAGCAATTGCAGCACCAGCACCTCCAAATTGAACCATAGCAGTATCAAAACCAAGTTTGGCAATACCAGCAGTGATCATCAATTGCCCCATATTGGTCAAAAAGTCTGCCATTCCTACCATTATAGTATCTCCCATTGCTTTGCCCATATCTTCATTATTGGCAATTGCTTGACCTAAGTTTGTAGCCAATGCCGTAGTCATTTGACTTGATGTATCTTCCAATAATTTACCGACCTCAACATTTACTTGAACTGCATTTGCTGCTGCCATTTCAGCTGCTTCTTTTTCTGCTTTTTCTTTTTCTTTTGCTAATCTCTTTTGTTCGGCTGCTTGAATTTTTGCTTCTTTTGCTTTTTCAGATGTTAGCTTTTTGCCATAAGATATTTGTGCATCTAATAAATTTGATTCAATGCTTTTAACATCTTTGCCATAGCTTTCATATACTGAAATAATCTCAGCCAGCATACTGCTTTTATCTCTAAAGTTTTGTGCATCAAATTCCTTTTGAGTTAATTGCCCCTCTAATAATCTTGATTTAGTTGTATTGTTTACTTCTGAATAGTAATTATCAATTTCTTTTAAAGCCTTATCAAAATCAATATCAGCAATTTCTTGCTCAGTTAATATTTTAGCCTTTGATGCTTTTGGTGCTTTTGGTGCATTTGGTATTTTTGGTTCTTCAAAATCTATTTTACCTTTGATTGTATAGTGTTTTAAATTGGCTTGATGAACCTTTACCATTCTTTTGGCTTCCTTTAATGCATCCTCAGCACTTTCAAATGTTCTACCTAAAAACTTAAAAAAACCCATTACAGACTTGCCATCTGAAACTTCTTTTTTCAGTTTATTAACTTCTCTCAAAGTATTTATTAATTCTTCTTGTTCTATTTGCGCTTTTGCTTTATTAAGCAAAGAATCATTTAATGCATCTAAAGCCTTTTTTGCGTTTAAAGTTCCAATTGTTTCTAAATTAATATTTTTGAGAAAAGATGGGTATGTTGATTGTAATTTATCTAATGCTTTTTGTCTGGTTTCTCGGCTAACGTTTTCATTTTTTGCAATAGCTACTAAATTTTCAATTTCTACTTTTTCTTTTTGTATAGATTCCGTAGCTTTTAAGTGCATTTCATATGCTTTCTTTTGCGATTGCGCTTCGTCATCAAACGCCTCAGATAATTTATATGCAGCCGTAGCAATACCAGCAATTGCAATGGCAGCAAAAAAGATAGGATTTGCTTTTATAACTATTCCTAAAGCCTTAAAACTATCTCCTAAAGTTTCAATACTATCCAAACTCTGAGCAAATGACATTGCAGCTTGAACTTTTAGCATCATTTTTTGGGTTTCTTCGCTTTCATCTCCAAATAAGGCCATAGCAGATGTACCCATTTGAACGGCTTGGCCAGCACCTTTTACGGCTTTTGCCATAGACTTCCAAGGTAATGCAGTTGAATGCATATCCACCAATTCCATGATGTCCTTTTCTTTGTCCTTTAATGCTCCAGCTTGCTTTAAAACCTCTCCAAAAGCCTTAGAACCTTCCATGCCAAACTGCGACATAGTACCCAAAAGGTTTTCCATTTGCCTATTGGCTTGCTTCAAGGTTTTGGCCTTGCCAATACGATCCATTTGGGCTTGGATTATTGCCGTTTGCTTTTTGGCTTCTCCTTCTAATTTTTTGCCAGCACCATGACTGCTTTTTACTGCTTCATCAAATCCTTTTTGAATTTGGCTTATATCTATTCCAAGACTTAAATTAATGTCGCTTTTTCTACTCATTATATGTAATATTAAAGTCTAAAATAAAATGAACTAAACCAAAGCCATCTGCAAAATCTTCCTCTTGGTCAATTTGATTAAGAAATTTAGTGCCTTGAACCACTACACTTCCAAACGTTCCAACTTTATCGGCCAATGCCGTTTTAATAGCATCCGATAAGATAAAAGCATTGTTGTAATCATTCTCGAAAACATTTACTTGCACCCTTGATTGATAGCTGGTAAATCCAGACTTTGAATTGTATGGTACGTTGCTAATGGTTTGATAAGTAATGCAAGGAAAGGCCGTTTTATCTGGCACTCGTAATGGATAAATTCGATTGGCAACAATATCAGTAACTGCGCTTGCAGATGATAGTAAGTTGTATATTGCTTTTCCTTGCTTCACTTAGTTTAATGTTAGTTTTTCAAATTTGTCTTTATTTGCCTTAATCCATTCCAGCGTTCCTTGAGTTTTCTTATCCCAATACAACGGCCACAATTTCTTAGGGCTGATATTCTTTTTTGTGTGTGGCGAAACTGAGAAATAAGCCAATGTTCTGGCAATTTCATAGGTTTCTTTTGTTCTTGCAGTATCGGCCTTGCGCTTTCCCTCTATTGCTAAAGTCAAATACTCTGGACTGCTTTCCTCATATTCCTTTTGGCGCAAACCTAATTCTCCAAAGGCCACTGTTTTAAGTAGTTTAAAGGTCGTGGGGACTACTTTGCCCCCTTCGCCTTTTTTTCTACTTTTTCATTTGAGTTGTCAGTAAAAAACCCAAGCCAAGTTTTTGTAAATACTTCGCTAAATGGGCTTAAATCTGCAAACTTTGTAACTTTTTGGCCAAGTTTTTCAATTGATTCAAAAGGGCAATCGATTTCGTTTTCAATGCTTGCACAAAGTAAACCATGATAAGCAATAATGCGACTGCTTTTAAGCAATGCACTTATGTTGCCAGACATCATCTTTTGCCCCATTTCCTCAATATTGTCAACGCCCATATCTTCTGCTATCTTTTCAAAAGCTAACATATTATAATGAACATCGTATTCTTGATCTAAAAATATAATCTTATCCATATTTTCTTAAATTATGCTGGTACTGCTGCTTGTGCCACTGCTCCAGTGATTGTGATATCTCCAGTAAAACTGGCTGCATCATTGTCTGGTGCGCTTAAAGATAAACCACCTAATAATGCAGAACCAGTATATTTTCTATCTGCCGTTACATTAGTTGTAAAAACAACTGTTAAGTTAGTTCCAGCAACCATCGCACTGTATAATTCTTCAAAAGAATACTCCGATGTTCCTATTGATGCACTTTCTTCAAATCTTCCTTCAAATGATCCTGATGCGCCAAAATGGCCATACATAAATTCTTTACTTCCAGAGCTGCTTTTGCTCGTGACTTCGATCAAATCTTTAGTAAACGAAATATCGTTACTTACTAAGTTTGCAATCGGCTTTAGTGTTCCACTATCATCTACGAAAAGACGCAGTAGAGTTCCATTAATTGTTCCTGATGACATGTTATTTTTATTTTATTTTTTTAATTTTTGAACTTCTGTTTTTATTCTTGCACCTATTTGTTTTTCCACTTGTTTAATATTAGAGTCTATTGCTGGCCTCATAAATGGCGTAGCAATAATCTGTCCTCTATAGCTTCCATCTTTTGTGTATCTGGGCTTTGTTCCATATTCAAAAAAATGTGCAAGGTTTCCTTCTGGATATTTAGGTGCTATTAATACGTGCAAAGGATAATTTCCCCTTTCAATATGTTGTATGCTATTTGATACACTTGAACTAACGGACAAAATATTTGCTTTCGCATTGTTTACGATCACATTGGTTTCTTCAGTTAGAATTTTTTTCACTCGCCCATCTTTTAAAGCATTTAACACTTTTTCTGATAGTTTATTAATACTATCTGTACCATTTAATTTGCTTTGATTCTTTTTGCTCATGATACTAATTCTGTTTGAACCTCAATTAAATGCCTTCTTGTAACCTCTCTTATTCCCTTAATCACGTAATTTTGCCCTTCATAAACGATTCTCATTGATTCATTTATTTGTGCAGAATATCTCATTGTCCATTTGACTGGATAGGTGCTTTCCACTTTATCAGCAGCAACGCTTTCTGAACTTAGGCTTGTTTCCATTCTGGCCCACATTTGAGTAGTCAAGGTTGTCCAAGTTATTGCACCACTGGCCCCAAAACTATCAGTTGCCACAGTTGGGTATTGAATACTTACTAACCTATCTAATCGTCCAGCGTTCATAATTAAGTAAATGCCCTCAAACAATAATTAAATGCAATCGCAGAAACGCCTCTTGGAATGTAATGCAATTTGACTGGTAATTGATCTCCCCTTTGCTCATATAAATCTGCCACAATCAGTTTTAAACAAACTTGCAAATCCTTTGGAAACAATGCTGCCGTATATCCAGCTTCTATGGTTATTTTATACTTATATCCGTATTCGTCAATATCGTATGTGCCATCGTAATCAATCTTGACTTGATAGCCATTAACATCATAATTGAAATCTGTTATCTCAGTGTAATCATTGCCTACTTGCACCTTGTGGTAGTAAATTTTAGGAATGTTGTTTGCTTGGGCTAAAAACTCCAAGTCATTGCAAAATCGGTTGTATTCTGTTGCTTGAACGTAAAAACCTAAATGGTTAGAAAGAATAGATGCAGCAGCAGTAATCATTGTGGTAATTTCTGTATCACTATCTGTGCCAGTAACCCTCAAATGCTCTTTGGCCTCTGCTAAACTTAGCAAATCCGTTGCTGGTATCTGTGTGTCTATTTCTTGCCTCATTTACTTTTTCTTTTTTGCAATTACCTTTTTAACTGGCTTTTTAGCAACTACCTTTTCAGTTGGTACTTTCTCAGCTACACCAGCAGCAATTAATTCTTTTGCAAGCACCAAATTCAATTCAGCCGTTTGCCCTATAGAATAAGCAAGGTTGTAAATGCCAGTTGGGCTTTTTAAAAATCTAACTTTCATGCACCCAAAAACCCCGCACAAAAATCAATTTGGCGAGGCACGATGGGATATGAATAAGACTAATTATGCGGTCAATGCGTCTTTCATAGCTGCGAATGACTTTGCTCTTTTTACTGCAATGTCGCAGAAAAGTTCAGTATGCATTCTAACTCTCGATTTACCAGCTTGTGTATATGGATCTGGTAGTATAAATACACCACCAAATTGTCCAACTACTAAGTCAGCAAAATTTCCAAATACGATTGCGTTAGCATCGCTGCTGGTTCCTTTAGTCAAGTTGCTTGGTACGTTGGAAGATGTCATGGCGTTATATCCATTCATTGATTCTCCGTCCCAGATGTAACCAGCAACACCACTTGCTTTCAAAGTTTGCTTTAATGCTCCTTTAATTCCAGCAGTAGTTAAGTATCCTAAGTTTCCTTCAAGTGCATCGTCAATGTTTACTTCGCTTTCAAGATCAACAATATTTCCCCATGTAGGTACTGCACCATTAGTTCCACCAGCTACATCACCGATTCCAGTTGTATTCAAGATACCAGTTGGTTGGCCACCAGTTCCACTTCCATTGATAGCTGCTGCATCCAAAGTGCTATTCACTGCAACGATAAACTGATTGTTTACGTAGTTTTGGATGTCGAAAGATGCTTGGCGCAATAATGTGCGACTAAGGTCAGCATATCCAGCCATTCTTTTTGGGCTTAATAATACCTCAGCAAACGTTTTGCTTGTTTCAGCAGAATCATCATTTTCGCCTTCCCAAGTCATAGAGAAAAGGTTTGTATCTTTTGGAAGAGATAAATCTCCAACTAAGTTTGGTAGAACAGTTGCTCCCATTCGGCTTACAATCGGTGCTGGTGCAAATGGCTCGATTAAATCGCCTTTGTCCGTTTGGATAGTGTAACCACCTTCAGAATCAGTTCCAGCACTTTGCGCACGATTGAACTTTGCGTTCATGTTTTGCATTACGATGGTAGGAATACCAAAACCACCTGATTCAGAGGAAAGACCACTTGCTCGTAATTCTTTCTCTGCTTCTTGGTGCATTTCTTTTTCGAATCCTTCAAGTTTTCCTGAGATAGCTTGGTTCATGAATCTGATCATTGAGAAATTTTTCTCGATTTCTTTAGACTCATTTTTTGATGTACTTGCAGAACCGATTGATGCAGAACGTACTGCCTCTTCTTTGTTCTCTTCGTCCATTGTTTCCAATGCGCCAATTTCCTTTTTGAATGCAGCAAGTGCAGTTTCAATAGCCTCAACCAAAGCAATTTCTTGCTCGGTCATTGCTCTGTTTTCGGTCTCCAGAGTTGTGTGTAATACTTTCAGCTCTGCTTTTTTGTCTGCGTATAACTCACGCAATTCTTTTAAACGTTTCATTTATTTTAGTATGTATTTTATTTTTAATATGTCTTGATCTCTTTGTGCTGCATCGTCTTTAATTTGTTCAGCTTGCACAACGTCTTTTTCTTTTTCTTCGCCCTCAACTATCATTTCGGTAGTTTCGCTATTCTCACGAACTGTTGCTCGGTGATCTGCTGGCACGCTTACAAAGCTAACCTCAAAAGGTTGCCAGTTAGTTGCAACGTATCTTTTTACATCGTCAACTGTTCCAGAATACATTGAACGCATCACGTTGTAACCCACAGAAATATTAGTAATTATTCCATCCTTAATGTCTTCCCAATAATCTTGAACGGCTGCTCTCTTTGAAAATCGTATTCTGCAATAAGCCTTTCCATCTTCAATTCGTACTGAATCCTCAACCACTTTGCCCAAAATGGCATCCAAGCCACCTTGTGAATTGTGTGAGTTTAGTAATGGTGCGCCACTATTAAGTCTGGTTTCGTCCATTGCGCCTTCTTCCAAAGATAAAGACTCTAATATTCTTCCCTCGCCAAATTTATACATTGGCACATCTGCATCACTTGCAAAGCAAACTTCACATTCTCGCTTTTCTTCATCAATAGATGCTGCATATACTGCTGCCCTTTTATAAAATGGTTGTACTTGTATTTTATTGTTCTCCATTATTTTCTCCTTCTGGATTATTGTTCATGTTTGACTTGTTTAAATTATTGATTTTTGCGTTTATCCATTCCTCAATTTGGTCTGCTGGAATGTTAGCTGCATTTATAAACCTCTTATCGCCACCTTCATAGCCATCTAAATCTTCTAAGTGCCTTGCTTCGTTTGGACTCATTATGCCGTTGTTAATAGCAGATGTAAAGATTTCCATTCGTTCCTTTGCGCTTGCCCTTAGCAATGAATTAAAGTTATGCTTATAATACTGGTATGCTTTTTCCTTTTCAGTTAATAACTTTCTGTCGTATTCTTGCTCGTATTGTGTTGCTCTTGGCAATAGTGTTTGCTTGTGCAAGTTTATTGCATCTTGCTCTACTGTCGCTTTGCTTGAACTTAATTCTCTTACCACTAAACTTGGTGGGACGTTAAAGATTAATGCGATGTCGTGTTCGCTGGCATTAATTGCGTCTAAATAACCAGCTTCATCAGGAGTAAGACTCATTGACTGAACATCCACCCCATTTGGCACAGTTACTGTTGTTTTTTCGTTGTTTAGTACCTTCTCAATGCTTTCTTGAACGGCTTTTGCTTGGTCAGCATTCCAACCTTCGCCACCTTTCAAAAAGTATTTTTTTGCTCCAGTTTTAAACGTATTATCAAGTGCATTGTAAGCCCTTAGATTTAATTGCAACGCTTTTGCATGGGCTTTGATAGGATTAATGCCGTCAAAGTAATTATCTACGCATAACCCCTTAAAATGCAGTATATCTAAATAGTGAACTACCCTGGGCAATCCATTAAGAACATCATCAGCATTTAAAGTGTAGTAAAGTTCCCCATTTGTTATTTTTTGCTCATAACTTGCCGTTATTGGGAGTAATTTGCTTGGTTTTCCGTTAGCATCTCTAAAAATATAGGCTAAGGCATTGCCTTGATAAGCTGCCATGACTGCCATATACTTTCTAAACTCGTAACCAGTTTGGAATGGGTTTGGATCATTGATAACGGAATCAGGTATTTGCTGCCTTTTATCTCCAATCTTTTCGTATTTCTTCAATGACATTTGTGCAATGCCATCTCCAATAATTGTAAGGCATTTATTTACTGCCGTTATCCGTAAAGCCGTTGTATTATTTACGCTTGCATCTCCACTATCAATACCCAAAGTATCCAAAAGCCATTTGGCTGGATCACGCAAATCCGTATTAATGACATTTCTTACTTGACTCTCTGGCTGCGTAGGAAATATTCTTTGCTTGTATTTCTGTAATAAATTGATAATGCAAAAATATTACACTTGCAAATGAAATAAGTGCAACAATGTTACCTTTTGATTTTAAGCACCTTTGTAAGTCAATGAAAACGCTAAAATATTAGGATATATTTTTTTGCTTTAGGCTGCGCCTTATTGTTTGGCGAAAACTTTGATAACTGGAATATTTCCTTTCAAAATATTGTATCTGATATATTTCTTCCAATGCCTCATAGCATTGCTCATAGGTTTTGTAATGCTTGCTTGCTTTGTAAAACACTTCGGCAAAACCTGACTTTGATGCCATTAGCCTTAAATCTTTTTCGTTTAATATTAATACACTTGCATAAATCATTAGTTAAATTCTATTGGTGCAAACCATTGGTTTGGTTTATTATTTGCCTCATGGTGCAATTGCGCACCCTTTGCCATCACCTCTGCCACAACGCCATCAATTTTATTCTTTGACTTTTCTTTGTTTGGCTTTTGGTTTCCGTTATGGTCTATTTTTAAAATAGTATTGCTGAACATCCATCGTTGAATTGGATTATTGTTGTGCTGGTTTAAATGATTTAAAATGTCCACTTCCAATGCCTTGCATGGTGCAGTTAAATGGCCGATGCTTTGGTGCATAGGAATTAAAATGCCTTCGCCTAATTCATCAAGTAAGCTACTTGCCAAGTCAGATGCGTTGTACCTATCATAAGCCAAAATTCGCAAATCATAAATTTCGGCAAACTTTAAGATGTCGGCTTTGATTATTGCGTAATCTGTTACATTGCCTTCTGTAATAGTTAAAAAGCCATCTTGCTGCCATTGGGAATACATCATTTGCTCGCTGCCATTTCTGTTTTCCAATGCAATCTCAGGCAAATAGTATTTATAAATGTTTTTAAAAGTACCATTGTCTAATGGAAACTTAAGAACCAGTGCAGTAAAATCACGAACAGATGCCAAGTCTAATCCACCATAACAAGGCAAGCCAGCTAAATCGTCAACATTGTAGGCTTCTTGCTCTTTCATGTATTCTTGATCACTTATCCAAACGGCCTCAGTATTGCAAGCAATGTTTAAATGCTTAGTTTTAAACTGAACACCTTTCTGTGCATTGTTTTTTGCCAAGTCAATCTTATCACTTAAACTACTTGGATAAACCGATACTTTCCAATTTGGGTTTGCTTTTATCCAGCTTCTTTCTTCTGTCCAATCATCGCCTTCATCAATAGTGTAAATCATCGTAAAAACAGAATCATCTTTTACATTACCACTTAATACATCCTCCAAATATTTGCGCCTTTTGCTAAATGGACTGGCCAAACCTCCGAAACCCTCAGTGCTAATCTTAAAAAGTATCGGCTGCATTCTTGCACCCATTCCAGTTTCCAAAACATCAACTAAGTCATCATTTTTGTGAGCATGGTATTCATCAATTACGGCAAAACTTGGGTTCATTCCATCTTGGCTTTCTGGCCTCCACTCTAACGGCCTAAAAAATCCATCAGCATAAACGATTCTATTATTGTTGACTGAAGAGAAAACATTGCTTTCTTTGTTTAGTATTTCGTGACTTCTTACTTGGGAAGCTGCTGCATTAAAAACATATTTTGCTTGATCCAGTTTTGTAGCTGCTGAGTAAATTTGTGGCGCACCTTCGCCATCTGCATATAGCATAAAGTTGCCAATTGCCCCAGCTAAAGTAGACTTTGCATTTTTGCGAGGAACGGCAATATCAACATATTTAAACCTTCTCCTTCTGTTTGGCCTCAACCATCCAAACATATTTGCAATGATAAATATTTGCCAAGATTCTAATTTAAACTTTTGGCCAGCCCATTCGCCCTCTGTAAAACTTAGGTTTGAGATAAAATTTAACGGCTTTAACGCTGCTTTCTCACTAAAACTAATATCATCCCTTTGCAAGTCATCCAAGTGCCTTTGGACTGCTTGCTTCACATAGATGCAAGATGGTATTTTGTCGCTTAAAACATCCTCGCAATATTGGTTTAATATTTCGGTTAATTTACTCAAGTTCCAAATCCCTCATTTAACATCCCATTTAAAGTTTTCTTTTCTTTTGGTGCTGCTGCGACTTTTGTTCTTGCTGCTGGAGTCATTCCAAATTCAATACTTAATTTTAAAACATTTTTTAAGGCTAAATCGGAAATTTTTATATATGGGTTTTGTTTTGGTGTACCATCAATTTCGGTATAAACTAAATCATCATCTTTTATTGCTTTTATTGCTAAAATATAGCGATCATATTCAATACAATAAATGGTTAATGCTTCCAAATCTATAGAAGTTAAAACGTTGGTATTTTTAAACTTTATTGCCAAAGTTTCAAAGATTTGCTTTTGGCTTTTTGTTAAAAAATGAGGAACTTCAAACGTCTCTAATATTTCTGGATTAAATTCATTTTTCAATATTCTGCATTTTTGCAAAGTACCTTGATTTTTTTTTATTGCCGTTGGTTTTTTTGGTCTGCCCATTTATATAAATGAATTAATGCCATCAAAATATTCTTTATAGAAATAATAGCTTTCAGTATCTGTATTTATTGCAGCATTTTCCGTTCTTGGATTAGTATTTATATTAGCTGAACTTTGAATTGAAAAGCCATTATTATTTTCATCTATTGCAGCAAATATTTTTGAATGATTTTTAAAAACAGTAACTCTTCCTAATGTTGGGTTTTGTTTATACTTTTCTTTTATTAATGCCCATTCTATTTTATAGGAGTTTGGAAATATTTCTCCTAAATAACAATCCATTTTTTTTATTATTCCAGCATCAACCAAATCAAATAAATACAAAATATCTTCACCAGCCATGCACCAAGTGCTGAAGAGCAAATGATCAATTGTTTTGTATGTTCTAAGTGCTAAATTAAGAAATGATAATGAATCAATATCACCTGATGTAATAAAATTATAAGTTGTATTTCTTTTTAATTTTTTATCATCTAAAATGTTTAATAATTGCATTTCACTATGCGCCCTCTTATATATGTGTTTATTGCTTCTTTCTAATAATGCGCTTTTTCTTCTGTGTGTTTTAGGTTTTTCTTCTTTTATCAAACCTAAATTTAACTCTTGTTGTTGTTTTATTTTATTGCTATTCCATGCCATATTGTTTTTTTTTTATTTTGCACGTGTGTGAAGTTAAG
>ERZ1046568.652-NODE-652-length-27584-cov-6.118166_pt1 | contig 27584 bp, 20 predicted proteins | sample MGYA00383092_ERZ1046568 | MGnify/ENA primary metagenome ERZ1046568 (study PRJEB29581, sample SAMEA5548362) | metagenome | biome: marine; feature: coastal; material: water | depth 1 m | study: Short-term variability in the microbial, nano- and picoplankton dynamics... | reverse complement strand
ACGAAGACAGCGTAATAGCAGCCTTCGACGGCATTATTGATCAATTTGGAACGCTACAGGGCCTCATTAACAACGCAGGCATTACCCGCGATGGCCTAATGCTCAAAGTCAAAGACGGTGAAGTCACAGATCGAATGAGCCTGTCCCAGTGGCAGATGGTGATCGACGTGAACCTGACCGGTGTATTCCTCTGTGGTCGCGAAGCGGCGACGCGCATGATTCAGGCCCAGTCTGAGGGTGTGATTATCAACATTTCGAGTATTTCTCGTGCAGGAAACTTCGGCCAGACGAATTACTCGGCCACCAAGGCGGGCGTTGCGGCAATGGCGGTCACCTGGGCGAAGGAACTTGCTCGTCACAACATTCGCACGGGTGCTATCGCCCCCGGCTTCATGGCGACTGAGATGGTTGCCAGCATGAAACCCGAAGCTTTGGAGAAAATGGCCTCGGGTATTCCGCTAAAGCGCCTAGGTGAGCCTGCGGAAATCGCTCAAATGGCGGTGGCCATACTGGAGAACGATTATATTTCGGGGAGGGTGTTTGAGGTGGATGGCGGCCTTCGATGGTAGTACGCGTCGGGGTCTTCGCAGGGTGCGCCCCACCGAGGCGCGTCGTGCTTGGCGCCCCCCGCCCGAATTTTTCATCAATATAATTATTTTAGGATAGATCAGACCTGCTACACCTATTGTTAGTGGGACTCGTTTATACGGGACACAGCCAATGTGTTGGGGGCGTTTAGCCACTGAACAATTTCAGGGTAGAATCGCGAATAACCGGCGCCAGACCTATTGTTGTTACCCGTAAGGGTCTAACGGTGCCTCCCGTTGCAGTAGGTGGCAAATAGGTTGCTGGTGTAAACCAGACTTGATCAAGGCGTTACGCGCAATCCACTACAATAATGCTCACGTTGTCGGTCGCATGACGTGCAAGGGACAGTTCTAGGAGTTGTTGCGCTGCGGCTTCTGGTGCCGATTGCGCGTTGAGCACAGAGGCAATTTCCCAATCAGGCACAACTTTGTTGAGCCCATCAGAGCATAAACAGAACCGATCACCCGGCTGAGTCGTGTCTTCGCACCGCTCAGGCGCAAAAACGCTGGCTCCAACGGCAGTTGTCAGCGCCTCGGCATCCTGGGCACTACGTGCATCATCAAGATTGAACCCCTGCTCACGAATCAGCTCATTGGCAACGGTATGGTCTGTGGTGAGCTGACTTAACTGTCCTTGTCGCAATCGGTAGGCCCGACTGTCTCCAGCCCATAATATGCCTAGGTCGTTCCCATTGATAACAACCACCACCACAGTGCTGCCGATGATGGTCTGTTCAGATATCTCTTGCGCCTTGGCGATCAGCCGCTGACTGGTTTGCTCAAGTACTCGGTGAATGCTGTTAAGTTGGCCCGCAACCTGAACATCGTGGGGCAGGGTCATATCGAGTAAGGATTTAATTACTGATTGGCTGGCATAGTCACCGCGTGCGTGGCCGCCCATGCCGTCGGCAACCGCCCACAGCCCTTGTCCCGGCAGGCTAACAACTGCGTCTTCATTGTGGTCGCGTACCATGCCTGTGTGACATAGCTCGTAAGATTGGCATTCCAAAGATTTCATGGAACTAAACGCTATCCGTGCGGTCAATCACGTACCATCCTTGTTCACTCCAAGACCCATGGATCATTGCTGAAAATTGGTGGGTATCCGGAAGTTGGCGAGTAAGTAATACAGAGGGTTGCAGCGATTGGGAGCCAAGTCCCCACCACATTGCATAGGTGCCCAGCTGGTGGCTGAGCATTTGATCGGAGAGATGGGCCGTAAAAAATCCGCTGGGGCCGCCGAAGCCCTGATAGCACCAGCTTTCACCGAAACCAAGCTCAGGACTGCGGGGTAAGGCTTCCCCTAGCTCGGGGTCTTCAATCGCGTTTATAGCCTCGAGGATTGATTCTAAAGGGCGCTCTGCCGCATCAAAGATGTTCAGAATTTCCTTCTCTACCCCGCGCATCCAGGGCTCGGACCGCATCGCAAGTAAAAATGGGTTGGTGGCCGCAGGGTACTCCCTAGCAAAGGTCACCGGAAACGTTCGGCCAACGCTATCAGAGCTTGGTGAAATGCATCCAAGCCAGCAAGCATCACCAATGACGCCGGGTGCAAGCACAAATCGCCAGATCGGGCTGGTAAGAAAAACATCGTTCCAATGCTCTTTCAGAGTTTTCTTGCTAGCTTCTAAACCACTTTGTAGCCAGTTGTCCCACTCTTTTACGAATACCTGAGATAGATCCCTGCTAACAAAATCTCCGTGAGACGGCAGCTTTCCAAAAACGCCGGTCTTTATATTGGAGTTCACAGCCTTAAAAGCTCTTGATACACGAGAAGTTGGCAAAAACATCCTTGGCAAACGGATTTTCTATCCCTTGAGATTTAATCTGCCAGATTGTTTTGCGCCCTTTATATTCGAGCGTGAAATTAATGTTTTCCGACGACACCGAAGTGCGTTGAGTCTGATCAAGGAAACGAAACAGACTCCACTGTCCACGAATGGTTTGTGCAATGGCCTCTGCACTATCATCTTTGAATTCAAATCGAACCGCCGACTCAACGCCGGTCTGGGCTGGCCACTTGACGGGAAAAACCCGAGCTGGCCCATGGCGATATTGAAAAGCTTCCTGATCAATTTCAAGGCTCACTCGTCTTACGTTGGCATCGAGATAAACGGGTGATAAGCCGAAGCTAATACTGGGATCAGGCGCACCACCGGCAAAAAATGCCCGACGAATCCGATCGGCACGTCTGAGTTGTGTCAAAGCTGCGGTAGAGAACGTGGTATCAATACCGGGGAAGTTTTGCCAGCTCCAGCGGCGACCCTTGTTGGCAATAAAGCTATCTAGGTGGTCTTTTTGAAAGCTTGCAATTAGGCCATTAGGCCCAAAAAGCTTAGCGAAGTCACTGAGTGTAATTTCGCGGCTGCTTTGAGCACTAAACGGATAGCGACCCGATGCGGCCTGGCTACAGAATCCTGCAACATCTGATGCCCAAGCCTTGTTGATGCCCAACCGGAGTTCGCCAAAAACAGCACCGCGGCTATTGTTGGCAATTTCAGTGAGCCAACGATTGAGTGGCGGCGCGGTGTCTCGTGCCTGCAGTTGTAGCTGCAGAATTTGGTCGGAATCAAAGAGGCCGCTGAGCCGAGTATCGGCATCATTGAGTAGCCCACTTGATAATAGATCAAACTCCTTATAAACGTCGTTAATGAGAGCCTGGGTATCTTTGGCGGGGGTGCTGGAAGCGTCGTTGGCCTTAAAAAATTGATGCAACCCTTCATAGTGCTTGTCGACGGTCCTCTCGGGCCCCATGATTTGGTCTACCAGCTTGTCCTGCTGCTGGGCGCCAAGCATTTTCCCTAGTCGATCTGCCGCTCCAGCGATAACCGAACCACTGGCCACACCGGTATCGAGAACTTTTGCCCCAGTGGCTAGTGAAGTTTCTTCAAATACACGCTGTGCTAAAACGACGAAGGGAGAGCTCTCGCCAGACAAAAACTTTAACCTGCGTGTCGCGGTGCTTAGATCTTTGAAAGGACTTATACGCATTCTGTCGAGGACAGAGTCCCAAGTTTGAATGTACTCGGTAAAATAAAGCGCCTGAATCTCTTCTTGAAGCTCTTTAATTTCTTCCTCAGTTAGCTTCTTAGCAGCATTTTCCATGACCCAATTTTCATCGGCGGCAAGCTGGCCAAGTGCCTGAAGTTGCGGTTGAAAACTATCCTTATAGCCGTCTCGGGTGAACAGTTGGCTCACGGACGGATCTGGTGACTCTGCAGCAACGCTGAAGACTTCTTTGCCATAGGGGCCAGCCGCATCAAGCAGCATTACCGGAGGCTGGCCCTTAAATTCGTAATCTTGCTTGATGCGCGCGTACAGCAACGCCGACATAGATGATTGGCTAAGGGTCGTACGGGCCGTTTGGACTAGCGTTGTATCGGCCGTTACGGCTTTGAAATCCTCGGCGGTAATTGCGTTGACGTGTTCCTGTAGGCGTCCTCGCATACGCGGTTTCCCCGGTAAAAGCTGTTCCCACTCGTGGCCCATCCAGGTTCGTATTAGCTGGGGTTCGCGTCGCTCTGGCTGAGACAGCATGAGATAAACTTTTAGGGCTTCATAAATTAATTGTGGGTCGGTACCGGGGCGCGACAAATTTTGCCCGATGAGGTAAGTCATTGTGGGCAATAAAAACTGCTCCAATTCAGCCTGATAGAGTGTTTCGGCCTCTTCTGCTAAAACATGCCCTTGATAAAGGCCGAAGCGTAACGTCAGCGGGGTATCGCTGTTTTTTTCCTGCACGAATCGCAGTGGTGATGCAGCAGCATCTAATCTTTCCAGCAGACCATCTAGCCCCTCTGGGCCAGATTTAGCGGCTTGCAGGGTCTGAAAATCTGCAATTTTTTGTTCGTATTGAGCAACCAGAGAGTTATTGCGAGCATAGCTCGTGCCCCAGAGAATCAAACCTAAAACCAGGCTTGCGGCGGCACCAGCAATTACTCCCCGCTGTATCCATCGATTCCGCTGTTCAAGTTTTTTATTGGAGCCCACCAGTTCCCGCTCTGAAAGCATAACCGAGCGGACGACGTCATGTACGAAAAAGCTTCTTGCTTGGCCGCGCCCCACTGACTCTTGTACTGACAAACTTCGGGCATAGCTGCCAACTAAACGATCAATCGGCGTACCTTCTTGTGTTCCACTGGTGAAGTAAATGCCGCGCAGCAGCGGAGTTGCTTCATATCGAGAAGCGCTGAAGAGCGACTGACAAAACTCTGTGAGCGGTTCCGACAGGGTGGCAAGCTGCTGTGGAAAAGCAAAAATGCTGTTGTTGTGGCGCCGATCACGCTCTGATCGCATTCGCCAAAGCACTCGGTTGTTGATGCTGCTAAGCAGCGATCTGAATTTCTCTGGAATGGTTGACAGCGACTCGTTCTGAGCTAGGTCAAAGGTGAACCCTAAAACTTGTTGTCGCTCGCGCTGGCCTAGGTCCTCGAAAAACTCCTGAAAGCCTTGTAATAAATCGGTTTTTGTAACCAAAAGGTAGACCGGTGGATTGACGCCTAAATGGCTTTGAAGCTCCTGCAGCCGTTGACGCAGTGCATGGAGCAGGCGATCCCTGACTCCCGGGCTGCTTTCGAGGAGGCTGCTAGTGCTTACTGTCAGTACAACGCCATTTATTGGGCGACGGCTGCGGCCTTTGCGCAACATTTTCAGGAAACTAAGCCAAGCGGTGTTGTCGGCTTCTGCGTCACTATCTTGAGTGGTGTAACGCCCGGCGGTGTCGAGAAAAATTGCCTCCTCAGCAAACCACCAATCACAATTACGTGTGCCGCCCACTCCTTGCACTGCGGCTGAATCAGTGTGTTCGGCCATTGGAAATCTTAGTCCAGAGTTGGCTAGGGCCGTCGTTTTTCCAGTTCCGGGCGCGCCAATGATGATGTACCAGGGTAGCTCATAGAGTCCTGCCCCGGCTTTATTTTTCAACGTTGTTAAGGCTTCTGAAAGATTATGCGAGAGGGTTGCAATGTCAGCATCGGCGGCACTGGCTTCCTGAAGGGGCTTAGCGACGATCTCTTTAGTAAGCTGCTTGTTTGCTATAGCAGTCTGAATCCGTCGGTAGATCTTTTTACCAAGCCACGCAAAAATAATTACAGCGATGAGTATCAGTCGCGTGGCGGGTGCGCCCAGTGGCTTGAAGCCTGCAAATGCAAATAACGGTCCTGCGAACCATATAACGGCACATACGCAGATGAATCCCAGTACCTTCATTGCGATCGAAAGCAGCTTCATTCTTTAGGCCTCATAGGCGTTTAGTGGACAATAATTAGTCGGCTGTTGTTTTCTCAACTGACTTCACCAACCCTTGAATTTGCTCTTTCACAGGGATTACTTGATACCCCAGAGTGAGGCGGAACCCTGTGTAAAGCACAAGTAGTAGGGCGCCTGTAATTGCGAGAATTACCCAGTTTGGTGTGTAATCAATTAAGCGCTTTTGGGTCTCTTGTGCGCCGCGCCAGCTCGGAGATAAATCCCGTTCGAATTCGCCGCGGGCTCGGGAGATTACGGCGTAAAGTTCATCAATAACCTGGTCAAGTTCCTGCGGCCCATTTTGACGGACGGCATATTGGCCCACAAATCCAAGGAGTAGGCATGTTGCCGCCAGTTCGATCAGGTCTACCGATTCCGAGCGATGCAGATGGTGTTCAATAATTTGAAAAAACTTTTCTCCGCCCCAAGTTTCATTGTGGCAGGTGCTCAGCAGGGTCTGTTGAGTCCATTGGCTCTGGGCTCCCCAAGGGGTCGACATAACTGCCTCATCGAGAAAGGTACAAAGCAGGTAGCGCCCGGTAAGCACAATTTGTGGTTCGTAGCCGCTGCGATTGCCAGCGGCTTCATAAGCCTTAATCATGTCTAGAAGTTGTTGCCGCAGGGCATTCACGTCGTTGTTGGCAAGCGTATTTCTGATAAGCCCGCCAGCGCGCAATGCTTCAGCGGCGGCTTCGACCAAGGGGTTTAGTGAAGAGCCTTCTATGAATTGACCAACAACGCTGGCCCCTTGTCGCACCGGATCTGCCGGTCTGTGTGGGGCAGAAGTGGCAGCAACAGGTGGTGGTGCTGCGGGAGCGGGCGCTGCAGCGCCGGTGTTCCTGCCCCCCGGGTTTGGCCTGAGCACAGTTTTGTCGCCACTGGGGGCAGCAAAAGGATCAAAATCATCATTCATGTTTCAGTACCTCACAGCCCACAACTCCATTTTGAGTTCGGGGAATTCGCCACCGATGTGCATTGCCAGCCCGCCAGAGCTCCCCAAGTCTTTCCAGAGGTCCCCAGACTTATCAAGTTCAAAATACACATAGCCCGTATGATATGGAACTTGCCTTGGGGCTACTGGTAGTGGTCTGAGCTTAATACCCGGTAACTGCACGTTAACCAATTGTCGTATATTTTCTACTGATCCCAGTTTGGCTTGGCTGGGGAAGCGTTGACGCAATACATCAAGATCCATTGCGGCGCTAACGGCAAGAACAAAACTAGCACTGCTAAGCAATGAAGCGTCGCTTACAGTTCCGACGATGATTCCATAGCGACGCTCTTGCAGTGGAATTTGGACTGCAGTTTGCTCAAGTACCATAGACAGGCTTTGTCGAAGCGCATTCACCACGGGGTCGAAGCTTTCAGTCAGTTGTGTGTGGTTATAAGTCCCAAAGTCGGGAACCTGCCGGCTGCTTTCACTAAATGTGGCCATCTCGCCCGCTATTTGTAAAAGATCTGAGTAAAGCCTTTCTGGGTGGGCCCGTTTCAATTCGTCGTAGTGCACCATCAAAGGCAGGTAGCGATTAACTAGTTGAAGAAATAAAAAGTCTGATATTTCCCCGTTGCCTCCCTGCCCTGAAGCCGATACTCGCCCTCGTAGGGCTTCTGCACGATGAAGCAGCAGACCGCGAATCTCTCTGATAAGCGCGAGCAACACCTTGGAGGCCTCAAGATTCATAACCGACGGAATAAAAGACTCATCCAGAAGCAGGCTTTTATCAGTGCGTACCTCTATGATTTTGCACAGCGGGATGCGGGTAAAGCCCTCAAGAGGCTGGCTTTCCAATCTGAGACCCAGAACCAACGAAGCCGTGTGAATTGGGGCCTCGGATGGGTCTAGTGACGCAGTATCAATGACGGAAATTTCGCTGCTCATCAACCGCCCCTGGCTAATAGTATCGCTGTCGGGGAGCTGCATTTCTGGCATGCCGGAACGGCGCTCTGGCAATGTTAAATAAACAATTTGATTCTTGACTTCGCTGCCGACTTCGATGATCGGCGGAGGGGTGTCGCGCTCAGGAAGAGAAAATGGAGTTCCATCGGGCAAAATACCCGATGCGCTGGCCAGTGATAGTTTGCCCTGCAACATCAGTTCCTGATCGAACTCAAAATTCACGAGTCCCCAGTTGAAGTCGCTTATCGCTCTGACCCGAGCTTCGATAAAGCTCTCAAAATAGCGTGTTTGTTGCTGGAAGTGCTGAGGGCGAAGAAACATTCCCTCAGTCCATACGACGCGGCCTTTGTCTGTCACCTATGCGATCCTCATGGGGCTGATTGCGGCGCCAATTTCTGGCATGTGTCTTTATTGGTCATTGTTAAGAGCCGCAAGGTAAGCTTTCGAAAGCGCGCCACTAAAAAGCTCTTCAAACGGGTCGTCTGACTCGGCCACCCGCTCTTGATAAAATTTACTGTAGGCAAGCCAAGCCTTCTTTTCAGAAGAAGATACAATTTTGCTAAGACCAGCGCTCTGATTTTCTTCAAAATTTTCTGGCGAAAACGTCTGCAGTAGTTGATTAAAGGCCGCCCTGAGTCCTATCAACAGTGCCATTTGGTGTTCCTGAACTTCCGCCATTGCTTGTGTTACTGCCTCCATACGCGATAGGTAGGCGGAGTTTTTTGACGATTCTGAAAACAAAATTTTTGCAGCTTCCACGTTGGCGGCAAACTTCAAAGGGTTGTTTTCAGTTTGCCGAATCAGCGTGGCCCCCATTCGGAACTCGTTCTTCAGATTTGCCCGGGCTGCCAGCAGGTCCATCAAACCTTTCAAAACGGTTTGCTCAAACTCCGTATCATTTATCGCAGCCGCATCGGCAGAAGCGCTTATCTCCACTGGCGCCTCAGCTAACTTTGCCGCAGGGGCCTGCTGATGGCTGGCTACAGGCTGCTCAGGCGCATTCTGCTGATCGCTTTCTGGTGTCTCTGCTATCGGCGGTGGTATTTCCGCATCGGATTTTTCATTTTCCTCAGGTACAGGCGCTCTGGCGGGTAATACAAGCTCATGGGGTTGAATAGGTGCAATTTCGTCACTCGAAGCCTCTGCAGCAGCGATACCTACCGCACTTTCATTGGGGCTTGCAGGTTTTTCAAGGCTGCCCTCAAGAATTTCTGGGACAGTGCTCTCCGGCACTGGATCTTGAGCAGCGGCAATACCTGCCGCACCTTTGTTGGGGCTTCCAGTCTCCTCAGGGCTGCTTTCAAGAAGCTCTGGGGCAGTGGTCTCGGGCGCTGGGTCTGGAATGGTGTCGAATTCGGGCGGTTGCTCCTCAGCCATCCAATCTTCAGGAATTATCGAAGCCCCTGTCCCAGCCATTGCTTCGACACCTCCGCTCAGCGCGTCATCAAACTGCCCCTGAGGTGGAGAGAAGGGGTCGGACAGTGGATCACCATGAGCAAGGTTACTTAAGTGGGATTCCTCAGCTCCGGGGTTCACATTGTCTGTCTGCGACTCTGCATCGACCGACGGCGCTAAGGGGTCAAAAAAGTCTTCTGCACTCGATTTTGAGAGCCCGTCACTGGAGTCCGCCACCCCGAAGCTTGGAGAATAACTGGCGGCTCCTTCCTGAAAGCTGGCCTCTTTTACCGGGGAAGGGTCATTTGTGAAATCGGCTAGTGGGTCAAAATTTATATTACTGACACCATCATCATGCGGGAGTTTTGCAGGCGTATCGGATGCCGTAGTTGGTGTTTGCGGTACTTCTATGGTGAACAGATATTCTCCAATGCCGATCTCCATGCCGCTAGTGACTGGCGTCGAGTTGCCGCGGCCTAACGCAGCAGCAGCACCATTCACAAACAAGCCATTGGTGCTTTCGTCGGTGATAACAATGTTGTCACCTTCTGTCGAAAAGCGTGCGTGACAGCCAGAGATAACTTTTTGCGGATCGGGCAGGCAAACATCAGATGAGGGATTGCGCCCCACCGAACCTCTCGGCGCCTCAATGTGGAAAATGCCACCATCGGCAAGCTCAGCCTTGTGGTAACTCGTACATGTCAAAATCACTAAAGGTTTCACGCTTGGTGTTTTCGCCTCTGTTTACAGTTGCCCGTGCGATGTAGTATATCGCAAAGAATATATTGTTCATGCGTAAAGCGCTTCGTTTTTGATGGTGCGAATTGCGACTAGGGTTAGAAGGGTGTGGTTATGCTAAAGCAGGTGAAATATTGTTTGGTGCTGGGCGTGCTGGTTTGTCTGGCTACAGGGTGTGCGAGCGGGCCTAAACCCGCAAAAGTTAACTTAAATCTGGTCGCTTCAAATTCGGTTAATCCCGACCTTGAAGGGCGTCCTTCGCCTGTTGTGGTTCAGATTTATCGAATTCGTGCCGCTGATGCCTTTAATAACGCGCGTTTCTTTGAGCTGTACGATGATGCGGAGCAGTTGCTGGGACAAGATCTTGTTGGAGTTACGGAAATTGAAATGTCCCCAAACTCCAAGCGAACATTGCCAGTTGAGGGTATGACGGTAGATACACGGTATATTGGCGTTCTCGCGGCCTATCGAGATATCGACAAAGCTCGCTGGAGAGCCATTTTGCCGACGCCTGCGGGTGATAAACTCGATGTTGAGGTAGCATTAGACGCGTTATCGGTCGTTGTAACGTCTGATGACTGAAGCAAGGGTGCATGTACACCCCCTAAGGGCGGATACCTAATGGCACAACATAGAATTATAGAAATCGATTACCACGATTTCTTAGGGCATTTGCGCGCTGCTCGCGATGCGAAGCAGCTCGTTGAGCCTAGCGACGGTGCTCGGTGGTCGGATTATGTTACGGAAACCGGATTGCGCGAGGCTGCTTTTAAGGCGCATGCCAGAGTGAAATTCACGTCAGCAAAGCCCAAGCTGGTCGCTATCTTGGGATCCAACGCTTGGACGGGGTGTTACTACTACTCTACAGACGACGAATCCGCGATCAAATACCTTATCTCATAGTTAACTGCCAGCTAACGCTGGCACAAAGAAGAAGTCTCCCGCCTCATTCCCCGATATTTTTATGGTCTTAAAGTCTGGTTCTTGGCGAAATCCCACGGCCTCAGACCGTTCCAACACTATAGGCTTAAGTTGGCTAAACAGCTGCGGTCCCGACATGATTTGCTCATTGGCCCCCAGAATGTTGATAAAGGCACTCGCAAAGACGGAGTGACCAGTGCCTCCGTTATCTAGGACTGGCGAGTTGCCCCCAGACGAAATCATTAACCTGCTGCTTCGGCTGAGTTTGTACTTCATGAATTCTGCAGAATAATTGTTGCTTCCTGACTGGCTGAGAAAAAGGTAATCCGGAGCGTCTGAAAGGAGGCCTGCGTAGCACGAGTCGGCGACAACCAGCACGCGTTTGGCTTTCAACCTGCCCAGATGACGGGTAATAGACTCGTTTGAAATCCAGTGGGTGTCACGCGGTGGTGGGTCGGCATTGACCGGTAACCAGTATCCGGCTTGAAGATCCCCCATTTCCATTTGGCTGCCGTGGCCCGCGTAATAAATCAGTAAATTGTCGTCCTCATCGAGCTCACTATTAAGGTCGTTTATGGCATGCATAACCTCAACATCACTGGCGTTTAACAGCACTTTGACAGAAAACCCGTAGCGCCCCTCAAGGATAGAGCCGATTTTTTCAACGTCCAGTTGGGGCGTTGTCAGGTCAACCATGTGTCGGTAATCGCTGTTCCCTATAATGAGGGCATAGTATTGGCCGAAAGAAGTATTCTCAGTGGGATCGCCTTTATTGGAATTCGATGAGGCTAATTCAGCGGTGACCGCCTCAGGCTGACGAAAGACCGGAATGGCAGCATATTCAGTTTCAACTTCAGATTTTTCCTCGCTGAGTCCGGCAATCATTGATTCCAGTTGCGCTATTTGGTCTCTGAGATCATCAGTCGGCAGCGACGCACTTGCTGTGGCTGCAGGGGTTGGATCGTTAACTTGTTCCGATGACTGCGCCGAGTCGTTCTCTGCCGGAGGTGTCGGTTCGGTAGTCTCTGGACGCTGCTGTAATGCATCGATAGAAACTTTGAGTCGGTCAACCTGCGACCGCAGCAGGGTTATCTGGTTGCTTTTTTTACTTATTTCCGACTCTAATTTCGCCCGCTGCTGGTCTTGTGCCTCCCGCGCTGCGGTTTGATAAATTACCGAGTCCTCAGGCATATCCCATGCTTTGCGGTACCAATTCAGCGCGGTGAGTTTGTCTGCCTCAACGCCTAAGCCCCGCTCGTAAAGAGTGCCCAGATTAAACTGGGCTCGGGAATAGCCTTGCTCAGCTGCTTTGCTATACCAGATCAGAGCGGCGCCGTAATTTGGTGTTGTTCCCAGTCCCTTCTCAAAAATTTCGCCAGCATTGGTCTGGGCTTCGGGATCACCTGCCTCCGCCGCAGGTAACCAGACCGCCAAAGCAGTTCGGTAGTCAGCGCGGTCAAATTCGGTGTATTCCCCCCCCCGTATTCGGCAATCGCCCGCCGTTGTCATAATGGGGCGACGAGCCGTGATATAGCGACTTTGGCCTAAACGACGGACTTGTCCAGGCAACAAGCAATCGACAACTTGCAGATCTGAAACCGACCCCTGCGAGGTAGTATCTTGGGCCTCAGCAGCGGGCGCAGCTATGGCGACTAAAAATATGAGCACCCCTATTAGTCTTGTGGTTAAGTAAGCCATAGATCCCCCGAAGTTGTTATTGTTGGCAAAATCTTACCCTCACCGTCACTGAGCTTCAAAGAGCCGCTAGCATGCATGTTAAGCCCTATGTAATCGCGATCATCGTTGTTCTCAGTTGTTTAGCACTCGGCTGCGCTGAGCGCGGCCTGCGCGTTTTTCCACAACAGCCCGACGCTTGGCTTGCCGTTGGAGGTTTCAAATTAGCACTGTTTAACAATGAGGCCAAACAAGGTTCGCTGCTCCACATTTACCTCGATGGCGACGGACGCCCTCTGGTGGGTCCAGAGGGTCCAGCCAGTCAAAATGCTACACCGACGAATCCACTGGTTCTTTCGATGATGCTGCAAGATCCTGCGCCATCAATTTATTTGGGGCGCCCCTGCCATTTCTATCTGGATGCTGTGGCCTGTAATGCAGATTTGTGGACGGCCGGTCGTTATGGCTCAGTGGTAGTTGATGCGTTGTGCCAAGCCGTTGAAGAGCTTGCTGCTGAAAATCAAATGCCAGTGGCGCTGGTAGGTTTTAGCGGTGGAGGTGCGCTTGCGGTATTGGTTGCGGGATGTGCTGAATCCGTTACCCACATAGTTACGATTAATGGCAATCTAGACACCAAGCTTTGGGCCGAAATGCGAGGCTTTCTGCCTCTTGCTGGTTCAATGAATCCAATCGAGATTGGACTACCCGACCGGGTCATTCAGCGCATATATTTTGCGGGCGGGGAAGACACGGTTGTACCACCGGAGATCTCGCGTGCTTTTGAGCAGGCAGTTTCTGGGCGGTTAGTGGTGAAACCGCGGTTTACTCATACCTGCTGCTGGGTGTCGGCTTGGGAGAGCCTTTTGGGTGAAGCGTTCGCCGGTGTAACCCCCGCCCAACCGAGGTGAGTGGATGGCTCTATTTAACCTTCGCGTCCATGGCTGCCTTTATTTCCAGCAATTTTTCATTGGACTGCATCACCTCATACATCAGCAGATTGTCAACTTGCTTGTTCAGGTCCTCCGACGATTTGGCGCCATCTAAAACAAGCCAGTCCTCAACAATTTCTCCCGCGAGACTAAGGGCCTCAGGACTGTTTCTGTGTAAATCATTCACGCGCTCAAGATGAAAAAGCGCCGCGTTGTAGTCTCTAAATTTTAAGGATTCATTCGCCATTTGTAATTGCTGGGTGATAACTTCTTGCACGTCGATAGGAAGCGACTCAAAAGGCACGGCTGCGGGCTCTCCATCTGGGGATAGGTAGAATGTGACGCTGGCCGTGGCTATCACGAGCATCAGGATCACCGCTGAGATGCCGAATAAGCGCGACTGACCAAAGTACTGCCGGCGAAACTCGGTGACGTCAGTAAGACGCTGTTCAGTGTCTAACGCGAGGGCACCTTTTATTGCGCGCCACTGGCGCTGGCTAAATAGTTCAGGCCTTTTCGGTGGCTGTTTTCCTTCTGCTTTGGCCTGTGGGGCAGGGGTGCGACCGTAGGGATGCCTCCCCGTAGCCAATTCGTAGGCGATCAAGCCCAGGGCATAGGTATCGTCACCGGGGGAGGGGTCTTCGCCGCCAAACATTTCAATACTGGCGTAACTAGGTGTCAGCCCGCCTAGCTCTCCCGCATCGAAGACGGTTTTATCCCCCGCGATGGAGGAACCTGAAGCTGCTCTGGCAATACCAAAGTCTAGAACTTTCACCTCCCCTGATTTAAGTAGAAAGATGTTGCTGGGTTTGAGGTCTGAATGAATGATTTGCTTGCTGTGGGCGTACTCTAAGCCCGCAGTTATGCCGCTGAGTATATTGTTGAGAACTTCGGGAGAAACCCCTCGCGGATTTGCGGAAATAAGCTCATCAAGGGGCTGCCCGTCCAACTCTTCCATGGTCATGTAGACCAAGTCTTGATCACGGTCAAAATCATAAACGGTGATGATATTTGGATGCGCAAGTTGTTGTGATTTTCTCGCTTCCCGCTGCAGCATGATGAAGGACTGCGCGTGCTGTGCGAGCTCGCCGGTTAGTATTTTGATCGCAATGTGCGGGTTGGAATCGCGGGCTTCTTCTTTACGCAGGTCAACAGCGCGGTAAACGGTGCCCATGCCGCCAGTGCCCAAAGTCGAGGTTATTCTGAACCGATCTTTAATGAGCAGCCCTGTCGCTACAGATGTTGGGGTATTCGACGGACTCGGCGCCGACGGGCCTGAATTTGAGGTTGCCCCTTGTGCTCGCGGTTGAAGCATTGTCTTATCGGCCATAACTGTTTCGTCTGCCGGTATGCTTTGCTGCGCCTGAATCGTGTCGTCGTCTGCCACAGTGTCTGTTGGCCTTTCAGTGATCACCTACGCAAAACTAACATTTTTAATTGCTTTACTTAAAGGTTACCGCCGAGAACCTTGAGATGCAGCAGGAAAAAAGTTATGTTTTTCGTTTCCGGCGTTTCAGCATGGAACCAAGCCGGCAAGGGAGTGCTGGATGAACGTTGAGCAACTGCTAGAGCCTATATCCGATGACCAACCGGCGGGTGGCGACTTTGAGTACGACCCCGCCTTTGGGGAATTAGAGCGCGCCTCTCAAGGGAAGCCCAGCCAAGAACTGGGCGACTCAGTGTCAGAGGGCGAGCCACCTGATTGGCAAGTTGTTGTCTCGGGAGCGGAATCGCTGCTGGGACAGACTAAAGATTTGCGGTTGGCTGTTTTATACACACACGGACAATTGGTCACCTCGGGCTTTGCGGGTCTGGTTGCTGGCCTCGAGCTAACTCTGGGTCTTCTCAATCGCTTCTGGGGCAGTGTGCACCCACAGTTAGACCCGGATGACGACAATGACCCAACAATTCGTGCCAACACGCTCAGTCAGTTAGCCGACGAAGACTCATTGCTCAAAGATTTACAGGTAGCGCCTATGATATCTGTGCGCGGTTTTGGCACGGTAAGCTACCGGGCGTTGTTGGTTGCTAACGGTGATTTGACGCCTATCGCAGACGAAGACTTACCCGACGCCGCATCAGTCAACGGATGCCTCCTTGAGTGCCCAATGGATGATTTGCGCACCCTTGCGGAGAACGTGCATCGAGCTTCTGAACTCGCTTCTGAAATTCAAACAACATTTGATGACCTCGCGCCTAACTCCATGCTTAATTTAGAAAAACTTGGGGCGATGTTGGCAGGTGCATATCGTGATATTGCAGTTTTCCTCGCCCGCAGGGGTGAAGATGTGGCTGGCACTGATGTTGGTGCAGATCAGGAGGGCGATGGTGCCAGCAAGGCGGGTTCAGTACCGGGACAAATTTCCAGCAGAGCAGACGTCATTAGGAGTCTGGATGCCGCAATAGCTTACTTCCGCAATGAAGAGCCCTCCAGCCCCGTGCCGTTGCTATTGCAGCGTGCCAAGCGCCTGACCGCAATGGATTTCCTAGAGATTATTCGGGACATGGCGCCTGAAGGTTTAGATCAAATCAGAAACGTTGGCGGGCTTGATAGTGGCGATGAGTGATGGGCGGCTTTGCTCGGTTGCCGGTGAGGATTCAGATCAAGCGCGGAACAACCAAAGTATGAAGTGCTAGTCGAGTTCCGTTACCGCATGGTTGCGAAGCTATAATTGGGGTGAGATGTGTGGTACACATTGTGGTGGAATCTAGGGTGCAGCATACCTTTCGAACAAAGAGGTCATTGAAATGGCAAAGGCAAGTAGTCAAAAATTCATAGCACGCAATAGAGCTCCCAGAGTTCAGATTGAGTACGACGTGGAGCTTTATGGTGCGGAGAAGAAAGTCCAGCTCCCGTTTGTGATGGGCGTAATGGCAGACCTTTCGGGTAAGTCTGAGGTCGAGAAAGCCCCTCTGGCCGACCGCTCTTTTACTGAGATCGACGTCGATAATTTTAATGATCGCATGAAGGCGATCAAGCCCCGGGTCGCCTTTAGTGTGCCTAATACGCTCACAGGAGAGGGGAATCTGCCCGTCGATGTAACCTTCGAGAGTATGGAGGACTTTTCGCCTGCAGCTATTGCACGCAAAGTCGACGGCCTTAAGCAAATGCTCGAGGCGCGTACCGAGCTCAGTAATCTTATTACTTACATGGACGGCAAGTCGGGAGCTGAGGAACTCATTAACAAAGTGATGGCAGATCCCACTTTACTCCAATCGCTTGCGGCATCGCCCAAGCAAGAGGATGAACCTCAAGAGGGCGAATAGCACCACCGCTCGGAAATCAATGACGTGAGAACTAGTGAACAGGGGAAGCAATAATGTCCACAGAAGAACAAGCAGCAGGGGCAGCAGAGGGTGCGACCACAACGCTGGAGGTCAGCGAATTTCAGGATCTTTTAAATAAAGAGTTTAAGCCGAAGTCAGACCGATCTCGAGATGCTGTAGAAGGCGCTGTTCGTACATTGGCAGGGCAGTTATTAAAAGATACCGTCGTCATCTCGGATGACGTCATGAGCACGATTCAGGCCTTGATCGCCGAAATAGACGCCAAGCTCACTGAGCAAATTAACCACATTTTACACCATGCAGATTTTCAGCAAATGGAGGGTGCCTGGCGTGGTTTGAACTATCTGATCTCGAACACTGAGACGGATGAAATGCTCAAAATCCGTGTTCAGAATATCAGCAAGAAAGAGCTGGGCAAAGAACTCAAGAAATATAAAGGAACGGCTTGGGATCAAAGCCCCATTTTTAAGCAGATTTACGAGCAGGAGTACGGCCAGTTTGGTGGTGAGCCCTACGGTTGCTTAGTGGGGGATTTTTACTTTGATCACAGCCCTCAAGACGTTGAGTTGCTGGCCAACATGGCGCAAATTTCAGCTGCATCTCACTGTCCCTTTATATCGGCTGCCGATTCGTCGGTAATGCAGATGGATTCGTGGCAGGAGCTCAGCAACCCCAGAGACCTCACGAAAATATTCCAGACCCCTGAGTATGCTGCTTGGCGCTCTCTCAGGGACTCGGAAGACGCACGCTATCTGTGCATGACCATGCCTAGAACGCTGTCGCGATTGCCTTACGGCACTAAAACCGATCCCGTTGATGAGTTTGACTTCGAGGAGGATACCAACGGCGCCGACCACAGCAATTTTGCTTGGCAGAATTCAGCTTACGCCATGGCGGTCAATATTAACCGCTCGTTCAAAGAGTACGGCTGGTGCTCAAGAATCCGAGGTATTGAGTCGGGCGGTGCTGTTCAAGAGCTACCCGTGTATTCGTTTCCCACCGACGACGGCGGTGCGGACATGAAGTGCCCAACGGAAATTGCGATTTCCGACCGGCGGGAAGCCGAACTCGCAAAAAATGGCTTTATGCCGCTCATTCACAAAAAGAACAGTGATATGGCCGCATTTATTGGCGCTCAGTCTCTGCAGAAGCCCGTTGAGTACGATGACCCTGACGCCACCGCAAACGCTAATTTGGCAGCGCGGTTACCTTATTTATTTGCCACCTGTCGCTTCGCGCACTATCTGAAGTGCATTGTGAGAGACAAAGTAGGATCATTTAAAGAGCGTGCTGATATGGAGCGCTGGTTGGGTGACTGGATCCTTAACTATGTTGATGGCGATCCAGAAAATTCCAGTGAAACTACAAAGGCAGAGAAACCGCTGGCCGCTGCTGAAGTGCGTGTACAGGAAGTTGAGGGCAACCCTGGATATTACACGTCGCAGTTTTTCTTGAGGCCGCATTATCAGCTGGAGGGCCTGACTGTATCGTTGAGATTGGTGTCAAAACTTCCTTCGGCGAAGGCGGGTTAATTGTCGATTGATAAGGCGAATTCTTGGGGGCTGGCGGGTGGTCCGAAATTAAAAATCACCGGCAAACAATTAATTGGTAATCATTTAACAGTAACGAGGGATTAGTTATGGCAGTGGACGCGTTTTTAAAGTTGGATGGTATTGATGGTGAATCGCAGGATAAAGAGCACAAGGGTGAAATTGATATCATCGCCTGGTCTTGGGGGGGTGCATCTACCGGTTCATTCAATTTGGGTGGCGGTGGCGCCTCGGGCAAGGCGAGCTTTTCAGATCTCACTTTGACCAAGTACTACGACAAGGCCTCACCGAACCTGATGGCTAAATTGGCTGACGGTACACACATTAAGGAGGCAACGCTTTTTGCTCGGAAGGCTGGCGGTTCTTCCGCAATTGAGTTTTTAACGATCAAATTGAGCGACGTTATTATCACTTCGGTGAATTTTGGCGGGTCTGGCGGTGAGGATCGTTACACAGAGACTGTTTCCATAGCCTTTGCTAAATTTGAAGTGGCTTATCAGGCGCAAAAGAACGACGGCGCTAAAGACGGTGGTGAAATTAAAGCCGGCTGGAACATACAATCGAACGAATCCGCTTAAGTAAGCTGGCGCTGTTTTAGCTGCAAGAGCCTAACCAAAGGGGGCAAGATTGGACATCGAGAAGTGGGTTAACGACGGCGACATTAAGCAAGCGCTTGAGGCCGTCACTCAAGATGTCAAGGCCGCGCCTGCCGCGGCCTCCCCCCGCATTGCCCTGTTTCAATTGCTGTCCATCAATGGGCAGTGGGAGAGGGCGGCAAAACAGCTGGCAGTTCTCAAGCAGCTTGATGACGAATTTAAGGTGCTTGAGCAGTCCTATGGGTCGCTCTTGTCTTGCGAATTATTTCGCCAGGGCGTGTTTTCCGGAAAGCACACAGCACCCATTCTGGGGCAGCCCGAGCATTGGATGGTGCTTGTGCTGGAAGCATTAAAAGCCGATGCAGTTGGTCGCCATGATCAGGCTATTGCGCTGCGCGAGGAAGCATTTAGTCTTGCCCCGGCACTTGCTGGACGTGTCAACGATGATAGTTTTGAGTGGCTAGCAGATGCGGACTCTAGGATAGGGCCTTTTTTTGAAATTATGGTTCGCGGAGATTATTACTGGGTGCCGCAAGCAAGGATCGAGTCGCTCACTTTTGAGTCGCCGACCGACGTAAGAGATCTCGTCTGGGCGCCTGTGTCGATAGTTTGGCAGGGCGGTGGCGAAGAAGTAGGATTTGTTCCTGCTAGGTACCCCGGAGATACATCTAACTGGTCTGCTGCTCAACAATTTGCTCGGGAAACTGCATGGGCGCCTTTGGGCGACGACACATGGGCGGGCATTGGTCAGCGTCTCTACGCGACTGCTGATGATGACTATTCGGCTTTAGATGTTCGAACGATTGCCTTTGCGTCCGATCACGCGAACGCCGATTAATTAGTGGAAGCGAACTAGCCTCATGGACACCATGTTCCAGAAAGAGAGGCTGCAGCCGTCCTTGCTTGATCGTCTCGTTGACGACACGCCACTGCGCTCTGGTAGGCGCCAGTGGGTGTCTTTAGTGGGCAGCGAGAGCAGCACCGAAGCTGATCAATCTGACAATCAACCCCCTCTTTCTAGCCGCGGCTCCTCCGGCAGTACAGCGTTTATTTCGGCCCGTAAGCTCAGAGAATTTGTGACAAGAGATATTGCTTGGCTGATGAACACCGTTAATTTGTCGTCCGTTTATCCAGAGTTGGAGGCCTTCCCTCACGCTGCTAGGTCTGTATTGAACTACGGCACAAATGAGCTCACTGGGCGCACAGTGGCAGGGTTGTCTGCCACTGAAATCGAGGAACGCATCAGGCAGGTTGTGCTGTTTTTTGAACCTCGTATCATGCCATCGACGCTGGTCCTTGAGGTGAGTAAAACTGATCAGATGGATGGCCGAGCATTAGCCTTTGACTTGCATTGCGATATTTGGGGGCAGCCCGCGCCAGAGCACCTAGTCATTAGATCGATCATTGACCTTCAAGATGGCCATATTGCGGTTGCAGGCGGTCGTTCCTGATGGACGCGAGATTCCTAGGATATTATGAACGGGAATTACAGTTCATCAGGGACATGGCAGGTGAGTTCGCTAAAGACTACCCCAAAGTAGCTTCACACCTTGCACTGGACACTGCGGATGTTTCCGACCCCTATGTTGAAAGGCTATTGGAAGGTTTTTCGTTTCTAACCGCTCGTCTGCACCTTAGGATGGACGCGCAATACCCTCGCTTTCTGCAGAGCTTGCTACAGCAGGTTTACCCGAGTTATCTAGCGCCTAGACCCTCCGCGACTGTTGTTCAATTTGAGTTAGATGAAGCTGGGGGTATTGATGGCGGCGTTGCAATAAGCAGGGGAACTCGGCTCAGGGCTACCAAGGCAGCCTCGGAGCAAACCGCCTGTGAGTTTGCAACAACACAACCTTGCGAGTTGCTACCGGTAGCGGTTGCCAGTGTTGACTACGCGACAGATATCGCCGCACTCAAAGGGTTAGCGCCACCCACTTTAAACCCGCGCGCAGCTTTGCGGCTAAGGCTGAAGACTCTTGATGGAACTGCTTTTCAAGAGTCAATGATCGACAGCCTTACATTTTATTTGTCTGGCCAAACCCGGCAGGCTCACCGACTCTTAAAACAGCTGTCTTTGCATACTCTGGGTATGCAGATTAGCGATGTCCAGCAACGCTCACGCCAATTTATTGACAGCCACCACGTAAGCTTGCCTGGGCTTGATGAAGAGAATTCGCTGCTCCCTCGTGACACGCGCTATTTCTCGGGATTCGCTTTGTTGGGGGAGTATTTCCACTTCCCTGAAAAGTTTTTATTTGTGCAAATGTCTGACCTAACGACAGGTTTAGCGCGACAAAAGGCTGACGAATGCATTTTGACCATATTTTTGAGCGAAGCTGATCAAGAACTGATAGGCCGAGTTAGTGTTGATGACTTCTCCTTAAATTGTGCCCCTGCCATTAATCTGTTTTCACGCCGCACAGACCGAATGCGCCTAGACACGCAGCATGAAGAACATCACTTGCTTGTGGATCGTACGCGGCCAGCAGATTTTGAAGTGTACTCTGTGGAGAGCGTTAGCGGATTTTCAGAGCATAATGAAGAACACCGGTTTGCCCGGCTTTACGATAGTGTGGGGCAGGACTTGGGTTTTTCCTCCGGCGCATTTTTCAGCCAACGATTTGATAAAAGATTAACCTCTTCTAGTGCACGAAAGTTTGGAGCGCGTTCTGCATACATGGGGAGCGAGGTTTTTCTCTCGCTAGTTGATCAAAACGAGGCGCCATACCCCGCTTCCATGAAGCATTTGGAGGCACAGGTATTTTGTACAAACCGAGATCTTCCCATCAATATTGCAGTGGGGCGTGGTTCAACAGACTTTTCACTCGACATTAATGCGCCCGTTAGTGCAATACGAGCAAAAGCAGGGCCTACTCGTCCAAAGGAAGGTTTGGCACTAGGTGAAGGCGCCCTGACTTGGCGTGCAGTGAATCATCTTTCTACAAATTATCTGAGTTTGGTGGAAGGCTCCCCGGGAAACGGCGCCAGAGCTATTCGAGATCTGCTGGCGTTATATGGGGATGAGTCAGATTCCACGATCCGTCGGCAAATTGAATCTTTGCAGTCCGTTGCCGCGCGACGTGTAACCCGACGACTTCCCACTGACGGTCCCATCACCTATGGACGGGGCCTGCAGGTCACGGTGAAAGTTGACGAATCTGGCTTTGCTGGTTTTGGGTCGTTTTTACTGACTCGAGTCCTTGAGCGTTTTTTTTCGCGCTATGTGTCGATTAATAGCTTCACTGAAACTCGCGTTGTATTCACAGACTCCAAGGAGGAAATTCTATGGCCACCGACAGTGGGTCATCGGCATCTTCTCTGAGCGGGTACGCCTTACTTCGACGTGAGCCCTGGCGCTTTAGTTTTTATCAAGCGATGCGCATATTGGAGTCAGAGTTTCCACGTGACTCCCAGTGGGGGTACGGACGAAAAGCCTCAGACGATCCTGTTAGGTTAGCTCAAGAACCTTCCATGATTATGGCTCCGAGCAGCTTGTCAGAGTTTTCAACTGACTCCGGTAGGCCACCACGTTTGTCCGTTTTGTTTTATGGATTGTTTGGGCCTCAAGGGCCTTTACCCTTTCATCTCACAGAGTATGCACGGGAAAGAGTGCTTCATCATCAGGATGATGCACTCGTCGCTTTCCTCGATATGTTTCATCACCGCTTGCTGACATACTTTTATCGTATTTGGGCTGATGCAACGCCAACGGCAAATCTGGAAAGGCATACGGATGTATATGCTCAGCAGTTAAACTCGATATTTGGCTTGATTGAGGGGCCAAACCATCCGACAGACCGCATGCCCAACCAGTTAAAACGTTTTTTCTCTGGGCATTTGGGCTCTGAGGTAAAACATCCTGAGGCCCTATTAGATATTTTGAAATCTATCCTGACCATGCCGGTATTCCTTGAGGAGTTCGTGGGCCGTTGGTTGGTGATCGAGGACAGGGACTTGCTGCGCATTCATGGGCAGTTATCGTCTCAGCGCTTAGGTAGGCAGGCGACACTTGGCGGTCGAACGTGGCAGAAAGGTAATAAATTCAGATTGCGTATAGGTGCTCTTTCCTTGACGCAATATCTCAGTTTGCTGCCGGGTGGTGGGCTGCTGGAAAAGGTTGTCAGCGCTGTTGACAGTTACATCGGAGGAGAGCTTGATTGGGATATGAATCTAGTGCTCGCAAAAGATGAGGCTACGCCTACCCGCCCCGGGACGTTTGGTCAGCTGGGGTGGACAACATGGCTTGTAGAGGGGCCTCAGCAGACGGACCTCGACGATCTTGCCCTTAATCCGTCACAAACAAATATTGATAATGTGTTGGGCAGCGTTGCCCGATGAAGACACTTGGAGAGTCCACTTATGAGTGAAATTTCGCGATCTGCCCTGTTTGGTAAGTTAAACAAAATAGCCTACCAGTCTGTAGAAAGTGCGACTGTGTTCTGCAAAATGCGAGGTAACCCCTACGTAGAGGTTGTTCACTGGATTCAGCAGGTCTTGCAGCTCGCCGATTCAGACTTGCATCGAATTGTTAAGAGTTTCGAGATTGATCCGTCGATTTTAGTGCGAGACATCACATCAGCTCTAGACAGTTTGCCCAGAGGCGCAACCTCAATAAGCGACTTTTCTCCGCATCTTGAAGAAAGCGTAGAGCGTGGTTGGGTGTATGGCAGTTTGATGCTCAATGACACGAGGGTTAGAACAGGTCACATGATACTTGGCATGCTTAAGACCCGTTCTTTAAAAAGCGTATTGGTAGGTATTAGCTCCGAGTTTGGAAAAATTTCTGAGGAGACTTTGGGGGATCAATTTGATGCTCTAACCGCAGATTCTCCAGAGACGGGATCATCGGCTCAGGGTGCCTCGGAGCCCGGTACCGAAAATTCTGCGATGGCACCACCGGCCATGGGTAAAGGTGAGGCGCTTGCGCAATTTACGGTCGATATGACGGAAGAGGCGCGCGGTGGCGATATGGACCCCATTGTTGGTCGTGATGATGAGGTTCGCCAGCTTGTAGATATTCTAATGCGCCGCCGTCAAAACAACCCGATTCTCACAGGCGAGGCAGGCGTCGGTAAGACGGCGGTGGTTGAGGGCTTTGCCCAGCGAATTGCCCGCGGCGACGTACCTCCCTCCCTGCGAGACGTTAAGCTGCTGTCGCTCGACATTGGACTGCTGCAAGCCGGTGCCAGTATGAAAGGCGAGTTTGAGGAGCGGCTGAGACAAGTTATCGAGGAGGTGCAATCCTCAGAAACACCGATTATTCTTTTCATCGACGAGGCTCACACGCTTATTGGTGCCGGTGGTGCAGCGGGCACGGGTGATGCTGCCAACTTGCTCAAGCCGGCGTTGGCCCGAGGTAATTTGCGGACAGTAGCCGCGACTACTTGGGCGGAATACAAAAAGCATATTGAGAAAGACCCTGCGTTGACGCGTCGTTTCCAGGTTGTCCAAGTTCTGGAGCCCTCTGAAGAAAAAGCGATAAAAATGATGCGTGGGATCGCCAAGACCATGCAAAAGCACCATGCTGTTGAAGTGCTTGACGAGGCCTTGGAGGCATCGGTTCGTCTGTCGCATCGTTATATTCCGGCTCGTCAGTTGCCCGACAAGTCAGTCAGTTTGCTCGACACCGCTTGTGCTCGTGTTGCCATAAGTCAGCATGCGGTGCCCGCGCAAATCGATGACTGTCGCCGGCAAATTGAAAGCCTTGAAACTGAAATGGCGATCATCGAAAGAGAGTCGGCTGTGGGTGTTGATACGGCTGAAAGAAAGCAAAGCGTGGATGCGTCTTTGGTTGTTGAGCGTGATCGACTCACAGTTCTGGAAGAGCGATGGGCAGTTGAAGGGGAGCTGGTGGCTAGGATTGTTGATTTACAGAATCAACTGCGTGAGTCCAGCGAACCCGCTGCTGACGATTCTAGTGCTGCTGAGGACAACACAGCTGCTGAGGGTCAAGATCAGGAGCCGGAAGCGGCTTTGAGCGCTGAAGAACGCAAAGCCCTACTTGATGAGTTGGCGGCCAAGCGTGCTGCGCTTACTGAGCTTCAGGGCGAAGAGGCGCTGATACTGCCGGTGGTAGGAGATCAGGCCGTAGCGTCTGTGGTGCAAGACTGGACGGGTATTCCCGTTGGGAAAATGGTGAGTAATGAAATTTCGACCGTTCTGCACCTTGCTGATAATTTAGAGCAGCGCATTATTGGCCAGCGGCACGCACTGGATATGATTGCCAAGCGCATTCAAACGTCCAGGGCTAAATTAGATAACCCCAATAAGCCTATTGGCGTATTTATGCTGGCGGGTACATCCGGCGTGGGAAAAACCGAAACCGCTCTTGCGCTTGCTGAGTCGCTCTATGGTGGTGAGCAAAACCTCATCACAATTAATATGAGTGAATATCAAGAGGCCCACACGGTTTCCAGTCTCAAGGGTGCACCGCCGGGGTACGTTGGATATGGCGAGGGTGGTGTTTTGACGGAGGCGGTGCGCAGACGTCCCTACAGCGTCGTGCTGCTTGATGAGGTAGAAAAGGCTCACCCCGATGTTCATGAATTGTTTTTCCAGGTGTTTGATAAGGGCTGGATGGAAGATGGTGAGGGGCGCGCGATTGACTTTAAAAATACTCTCATTTTATTGACAACTAATGCGGGTACCGACCTCATTAGCTCGCTTTGCGATGACCCTGAACTAATGCCAGAGCCAGATGCTATCGCCAAAGCACTGCGCGAACCGCTATTAAAAGAGTTTCCACCAGCGCTACTTGGGAGGCTGGTGGTTATCCCGTATTTCCCACTGTCAGATGAAATGATTTTAGCGATAACGCGACTGCAGTTAGCACGGATTCAGAAGCGGATCGAAGCTGCTTATGGAATTCCGCTGACGGTCGATGATGCTGCAGTGGAGCTTATTAGACAGCGCTGCATAGAAGTTGAAAGTGGCGGCCGCATGATAGACGCCATTCTGACAAATACGGTGTTGCCCGAGATATCGCGAGAATTCTTAACCAGAATGATGGAGGATAAGCCGATCACAGCTGTGTGTGTATCAGAAGCCGATGGACAGTTTTCTTACCAATTTGAGTGAGTGAAATACAATGAGTGCCGGACGAAAATATACTGTATCGACCCCCCTTGGTGATGCCCTAAAACTTGTGTCCATGACGGGTGTCGAGCGTCTGGGGCGCGGATTCAGCTACTCTGTTCAGGTTCTCTCTGAAAGTGCTGAGATTGCCACTGATGATTTGCTGGGCTTGCCAGCAACAGTCACGGTGGAATCGACCACAGGAGCGAAGCGCCACTTTAACGGGCTGATTGACCGCGTGCAGTTTTTTGGTGCTCCGTACCCCGGTCAGTGGTCTTACCAGTTTGAGCTAGTGCCCTGGTCAGCCATGCTCGATAAAGTTGCGGACTGTCGTATTTTTCAAGAAATAACGGTGCCTGATTTATTAAAAAAAGTATTTGCCGATAGTGGTTTTACCGATTACGAATTGAAACTTACGCGTACTTATCCCGAGCGCGAATATTGCGTGCAGTATCGCGAAACCACGCTAAATTTTATTATGCGACTCATGGAGGAAGAGGGGATCTACTTTTTCTTCGAGCACGAGGAGTCAGCGCACTCTATGATTTTAGTGGATGATCACTCCGGCCACGATCCGGTGCCCGGACAATCTTCCATTAAGTACCACCCCGACAATGTGGGGAAGCGCATACAAGAAGATTCGATTAGTTACTGGACAATGGGGGCACGTGTTTCAACCGGACAGGTCGCTCTGAACGCCTACAATTTTGAAACGCCCAGAGCCGACATCTCCAGCAAGCGTCTCATAGATCGTAAGCATGCACAGGCTTCTTGGGAGGTGTTCGATTTTCATGATCGATATGGCGATACTCAAGGGGGCGAGCACTACGTTAGAAACCGCATTGAAGAATTACAAGCCGACCACGAGGTATTCCAAGGGAAAACAGATAGCTTGCAACTCGCGTTGGGTCATCTCTTCAAATTGCAGCAACACCCCCGCGGCAGTCAAAATCAGGAATATTTGCTTACTGAAGTTGTTCACACGGTGGTGGCTCCGGCTTTCTGGTCAGGGACCGCCGATGCAGCTACTGAGACCTGGGAAGTTGACTTCGATTGCACGCCCTCCGCCACACCCTTTAGGTTGGCTTGCCAAACGCCACAGCCTTCGGTGCGTGGCCCTCAAACTGCGGTAGTGGTGGGCCCGCCCGGAGAGGAAATTTATCCCGATAAACACGGCCGCATTAAGGTGCAATTTCCCTGGGATCGTTATGGGACGAATGATCAGGCCAGTTCCTGCTGGATTCGGGTGGTGCAGTCTGCGGCGGGCCCCGGGTTCGGTGCGCAATTTATTCCTAGGATAGGCCATGAGGTTATGGTGGCCTTTATTGAGGGCGACCCTGATCGACCTCTTGTGGTGGGTACCGTTTATAACGGCTCAAATGCGCCGCCTTACGGGTTACCGGCCAATAAGACGCAGTCGGGTTTGAAGACCCGCAGCTCTCCCGGCGGCGGCGGATCGAACGCCAACGAAATTCGCCTAGAAGACAAAAAAGGTGCTGAAGAGTTTTATGTGCAAGCAGAAAAAGACCGAAAAGTCCTCGTTAAGAACTGTAATTCAGAAACGGTAGGCGCAGACGAGTCACTCAATGTTGGTAAGAATCGCACAGCGGAAGTGGGGGATGACGAAACGCTGTCAGTTGGAAAAAACCAGAAAGAGACCGTGGGTTTTAATCAGGAATTAAATGTCGGCG
>ERZ1046568.650-NODE-650-length-27629-cov-9.229745_pt1 | contig 27629 bp, 43 predicted proteins | sample MGYA00383092_ERZ1046568 | MGnify/ENA primary metagenome ERZ1046568 (study PRJEB29581, sample SAMEA5548362) | metagenome | biome: marine; feature: coastal; material: water | depth 1 m | study: Short-term variability in the microbial, nano- and picoplankton dynamics... | reverse complement strand
CATCCGCATCAACGATTAATTTGCTGAGATCGCCTCGATGTCCGCTTCCAAAGGGACCAAGGTGCGTTCCGCTGTTGTCTGGATCCCAATGACCTCCTGCTGCTAGCCCGGCCACTGATTCTCCCTCTGAGTTGAGAGCTGCTTCACAACTTGGATTGCTGTGAAGATGAAAGCCATGGTCTCCAGTGGTCAGGTTGACTAAATCAGGAAAAATAACAAGCCCTTGGTCGCTATCTTTCGCCGTGACTGATCCGATCACGTCCCCAACTCCCTCGGCACTGATGCTCCGCATCGTGATTTGAATCGGTTCCGCGTTGGCCATCGGTGCAGCGATGAGCCAACAGATCAAACAGAAAATGGTGAGGAATGGCTGCATGGGGGGTTGGGCCAGGCGAATTCATTGTGGCGTCATCATCCAGATTCTGTTGTGTTGCCTCGACTATCGAAATGCCCACTGCATGGGAGAAAGCCTGATCCTGTTGATTTTTCTCACCTTGGCGGGCGCTCGGCAGCTGATTGAGTTGATGATCTGGGAGGATGCAGCTCAGATTGGCGTCCTTGATGCCCCCTTGTGCCATTCATGATGTGGGAATACACCCAATTGCGCTTTGTTCCAAGGGGTAAGTCTTGGACGGGTGAAATTGAGGAGCTATGGCTTGATGATCAACAACTGATTTCTAGAAGCCAACCTCAACGAGATGTCAGTTTGATTGGTCTCATGAATGAACTTGGGCAGCAGGGTTGGGAACTCGTGGCTTATGCCCAGCCATTTACGGGCTATCACGGTGGGTGCTACACATTTAAACGACAGAAGTAAACGTGTTTCTTCTTGTATTTGTCCTTTCTAAACCAACGTTATTGATCTATTAAACGCCGTTTTCTAGAAAATATCGACGGTTATGAGTGTTTTTGGCTTTTGCAGACCAACGGATGTCCAATCACCATTTCAATAAAAAGCTCGAGCGTGAGTTTGAAATGGCCAAAGACCAGGGCCGTTGGCTTAGCGATGATGAACAGAAAGTTCTTGATCAACGTAAGGAGACTCGCTCCAAATTAATTGTCCTTACTGGGGTTTGTTGTCTGTTGCCCCCTCTTTGGCCTTTCGCCTTTGGTTTAACGCTTTACCTCCTTTTCCCAAAAACAATCTCCCGAGTTGGAGTTGTTGCAACTGTTTTTTTTCTCCTAAGTTCTTTGGTTGCAATGGGAATTCTTATCTTCTTGCTCTTGGGGCTGTTTAATACTTTCTTTTAGAGCGATTATGTTTTAACCAAGCTTTCGTGGATCGGATGGGATTGAAGTCGCCTCGCTTGAAATGCCCGATAGCAAACCGTTATCCATCGATGGGGAGCCAGACCGTTTGGCCAAGCAGTGTTCAAGCCCCTGTTTCGAACGGATAAAGCGCACATGCCCCAACTCACATCACCGGTTGATGCGCAGTGTCTGGATCCTCTTCAATAGGCGTCCCTCAACGGGGCATCAATTTCGTTAAGTTGTGTGAAAGGCGGTTGCTTTCCTATGGCTGGTTCCTTCGGAGTTGTTGGCTGTGGTTACGTAGGAGCGGCTGCAGCTCAACATTTCGGCCAAATTGGCTTTGAAGTAACAGGGACAACAACATCGCCCTCGCGATTGCAAGAGCTCTGTTCGATCGTTGATCACCCTCGGATCTATCGGGCAGGAGCTCCTCACTCCGATACGAGCTTTTTGGATTCGCTCGATGGTCTCTTGGTTGCCATTGCACCCACGTCCGTGAGCATGGAAGAAGACCAATACCGCTCTGTTTATGGAGCTGGCGTTTCTGCGTTGGTTGAGGCCATTAAATCAAGGCAATCGTCCCGACCTCTTCACGTGTCCTACTTGAGTAGTGCTGGTGTGTATGGCAATCAAGGGGGAGAGGTTTGTGATGAGTCAACCCCTGTGGACCGTTCCAATAGTGCCAACGCACTATTGGCTGATGCTGAAAGTGCTGTCCTCAGCTTGAACGACTTCGGCACGTCTTCCTGCGTGTTGCGATTGGGTGGTATCTATGGTCCCAATAAAGACATTGCGTCTTTCATCCGAAGCGCTTCTGGACAAATGGTTCCCAAAAATGGGAGTCATATCAACGCATGGGTTCATCTTCATGACATCGTTCATGGCATTAATTTTGCGTTCGATCAACGGCTGCAAGGTCTTTACAACTTGGTTGATGATCTTCAGGTCTCCCGTAGAGATCTCTCGAACATGCTTTGTGATGAACATGGCTTAGCTCCGGTGATTTGGGACAATCACGACAGACCCGATTCGCGTATTTTTAATGCTCGCGTTAGCAATGGGAAGTTGAAGGGTTTGGGTTTCAATCCCTCTGTTTGCTCCATGCTGGACCCAGTTGCCGCTGTTTAGACCATTGAACCGGCCCAATTTTTGACGCAACGATTGACCTGTTGGTTCATTGTCGTTGGCTTGGCGGTTTTAACGCACTGCATGTCGACGACGCGAATTCGCGTTCGTTACCGGTTGGTGCCGTTCACCAACCCGCCTTCAGCACCAGATGTGCTCCCACCCAACAGAGATCAAACAGACGTTTTTTTGATTTGAGCCCCGTACAGCCGGGGGCATTTTCTTGCTTTGTATCATTGCAAACATTTTACTTGCGTCAGTTGAGGCCTAATGGACTCAATCGGAATTCGGCGGCTGTGGATTTGGTGACCACCCCTGGTGATGTTTTAGGTCTTTACCGACTTCAAGCCCAGACAATTCATGGAGTGCTTTGGTTGCAAACGCACTTTCCTGCCTCTGAATGGGATGCGTTGTTGCATGATCAAGCTTGTTTTAGTGGTGATTGCCTCGACAACTTGTTGGCCGATGCTCTGAAAGCTGGTTTGTTGGTGAACCAGCCCGTCGCCGCATAGTCAGATCAAGAGCTAATTGTTCGTGATTTAACACTTCTTATATTGTGTTTTGAACACCAAGATTTTGCAGTTATAGACATGGATTTCGGCTTATTTCCTTTGCATCCTTCCCTTAATTCTTTTGGTTTGTAAACCCACGTTGCTGAAAGCCACGTTCATCGGGTTTGGTTGATTAGAACGAATGAGTTCCGCTGTGGAATTCTATGACGGAAGATTTTTGTATCGAGTTCGCCTCTTCATTGGCGATCATGTTGATTGAGTTGAATGCGGAATTAGAAGATTTTGCTGAGCAGATCGATCAATCCCCCTTGATTGAGCTTGAAGGTGCTGTCTAATCGGTTTCCATCTTGACCGGATTATTTGAGTCTCTGCGCCTTTGAGAGAGGTCTGTTTGGTGAGCTACTGATCTTAGTTTTTAGCGTTCTGCATACTTAAGTGCTTTCAAACCCATCGCCATATGGGTTCGAAAACTTCCAAGGGCCATCAGTTGCTTGGGTGACCTTGTGGTCCCTAGGGAATCACCCCTTTTTTCGATCCAATGAATCAATTCCTTGGTCTGGTCTGCCCAGGCACTCAACGCTGCACGGATTAACTCGTCTTCATCGATTCCAGGCCAGGCCAATGATTGATCGTCAATGGCAGCCTGCAGAAGGTCCTTGAGCTGGTCGTAGCTCAGGGCATCTGGAAAAGAGGGGTCGGTTTCGATAATTAAGAAAATCTGAAGACCTTCTTAGACCGTAGTCCTGGGCCTGGCCTTTCTGCCACCCCCTATTCGTCAGGGTCGACGTTGAGGCCGCGAATGTTCAGGGCAACACGTCGGGCCAAAAGCAAGGCTGGGTAAAGAATTTTTGATCTGGCGTCATCGCGGAACACCCCTTGGAGGAGTCCTAAAAGTTGATCACTTGGCTCCATACGGCGACACAATTCGGCAATCGCTGCACTGCCGTGCCATATCTTCTTGCCTTCGATTAGGACAGCTCCCTTGGCCAGGGGAAAACCCTGTTCTCTGAGTTGTTGCCTTTGGATGTGGTCGGCTCGACCATCAACGATTAGAAGTCCATGCACTCCACTACTTAATTCGCTCCGTGCCGCGAAATTGCTGCAAAACGGACAGCCGCCGTCGTAGAGGAGGGTGAGGGTCATTAATGAATTCTGCCGTGCGTTTACTTGTGGTGGTGGGCTTACTTCTTTTGATCAACCTTGCTGGGGCCACAACGGCCATGGCGTCTTGGCAGTGTGAGGGGGATTTGCTCACAGTTGAACGAATTTCAGGAGCTGTGGATCCCCGTGGCTTGGTTCAGGAGATGCCCAATCAACTGGAAGGAACCCTCCCTGGGGATGGGATTCTGCTCCGTTGGCGAGCGTTAACTCTGCAGCTGCCTCGCACCAATAACGCCGGAACGCCGAGCTATACAGATGGACGATGGTGGTGGCGTGAAGAGGATTCCCAGCATCCGGAATTTTTTGAACGGCGAGGTGAAATCAAGCGTTATGCCTGCGATCCCGCCTGACGCACCTTTTTGACCGTTTGTCCTGCTTCGATCGCGGTGACAATGCCAAGGATGCTTAAGCCGAGCAGACCGATCAGTTGTGTTTTTGGATCCATCTCGATGGTGTTCCCCTGGCTGAACAGGGCGCCTGCGGTCAGCCAAGCCCCGTTTGCGACCGCTGTGATCCAGTAAGCACGCCAGCGCCGTTGGTACAGGTAGCCAGTGCCAAGACCAGGCACAACATTCAGCGCAACGGCCACCCACGCCGATGAAGCCGCCAAAATCTGTTCACGCGTCGGCGTTTTTGGATTCAACGAAGTCACTTACAACACCATGACGAATTGGATCGTATCGCTAATTTGCTTAGTCCTTACGGCGTCATCGTGCCTCGGACTGCTCATCCTTTGGGTTGGTTTAAAGCGCGTGTTTCAGGAGGCCCCACAGCTCAATCCATCTATTCCGTCCCTTCCAGTCGATGCTGAGGTTGTTGATGGTGAGGGCATCAGCCTCACCGTTGTGATTCCTGCGTTCAATGAATCGCTGAATATCAAACGCAGCCTTGGGAGTGTTTTTCAGTCGTTGCCTCCCTGTGGGAATTGGCACGTGGTGGTTGTCGACGACATGTCGACAGATTCAACGGTGGATATGGCTCAGGAGTGCGCCAAACAAATGGATCAGCTGAACCGATTCACCTTGATTCAGGCCGGTCCTCGTCCTGCTGATGAACGGTGGGTTGGTAAAAATTGGGCCTGCTCAAAAGCGATGGAACAGTTGAAGAGCTCTTGGGTTCTCTTCATCGATGCCGATGTGGAGTTGCGGCCCACAGCCCTGCGTCGTGCCCTTGTTCAAGCCATTCATGAACGTGCTGATTTATTCAGCGTGGCTCCCCGCCTCGTCTGCACATGTCTTGCTGAATGGATGGTGCAGCCGATCATGGCCAGTTTGTTGGGTCTTGGATTCCCGATTGTTGAAGCCAACGATCCCAGCTCGGATGTTGCGTTTGCGGCTGGTCCGTTCATGTTGTTTCGCCGTTCTGCCTACGACGCCATTGGTGGTCATCGAGCCTTGGCAGGTGAGGTCGTGGAAGATCTTGCGTTAGCCCGAACGATCAAAACGTCAGGTTTTCGTCTTCGTTATGTATTGGGGCTGGATGCTGTTGATCTTCAGATGTACCCAAATCTCTCTGCTCTTTGGGAGGGATGGACAAAAAATTGGTTTCTTGGCCTGGATCGCAACATCCCAAAGGCTTTAGCGGCTGGCGGAGTGGTGATGCTGATGTTTGCTTCTCCATGGATTCTGTTGCCCACCTGCGCTGTTTTAGCGGTGGTGTTATTGGGGCCAACGGTGATGATCGTTGCGTCGGCTCTGCTGGCAGCGATGGCTCTCGTTCTTCAAATCGTTCTTCGTTTTTGGATTCAAGATCGTTTTGGAGTGCCGATGAGGTTCTGGTGGCTGATGGGAGCTGGCGGGCTTTTGGTCGGTGCGATAGCTCCTGTTTCTGTGTGGAGAAGCATCACCGGACGTGGCTGGACTTGGAAGGGCAGATCGCTTGCCTGAACTAGCGCTTGTTCGGTTTTTTGCGTTGTCGTCGATTTGACTTTCGCGTTCCTCCGTAGCGATATCCAAGGTCTTGAGCCACTGAGGACCAGCAACTGGGGCAGACAAACAACCAACCTTTTTGTTTGTCACTCGTCACGCGGAAGTGAGTCTCGCCAGAGCAACGACAAACATCGCACTGGTGTCCTTGGTTTTCCACAGTTTTATGCCGATCTCCTCCGGCTGTTGGACCAGGATTGATGATCAAAGATAAGGCTCATGGGTCCCAAAAAAACACAACATGAGGCAAACGGCGCTGCACAGACTTGGCATTGTCCAGCTTTTAGAGATCACCCAATCCGGTTGCTGTCACTCAACTGTGACCAAAGATACAGACTTTGAATCTGGCTCGAGATACTGATTTTTTTGATGTGTCACCGTGCCTGTTTTATCGGCTGCGGAGATCCCCGATGCCCCTGCGGGAGGCGAATGTTTTGCTTTGTGGAAAACCTGTGCAAAAGCCCTGCCGTAATAGGGTTTTAGTGATTTTTACTCACCACTCTCGTCGTTCTTTCGGTGCCTGGTGGAGGCCATAGCTTTTACCCAATCCACCAAAGCCAGGGGACCCCTTGTGGCTGCCTGTTCACCTATTCATCGGGTTGTGCATACATCTGACGAATCGGTTCTTCGAATAAGACCAAAGCCTGCATCACTCAGCATTCTGTGATTCAGACGAAAGCTACGGCTCCAAATTTGTAAGAGCCAAAACCCTGTTGCGAAAGCCACCGACGACGCCCACCGTCGATGGCCCCCTAACTCATTGCGTCTCCAATGCTCTGAGCTAAATCCACTCTGAGCAGCCCTCCGACCCGCTTCAGATCACAAACAACAGGCCGACGCATCGAATGAGACCAGAACCTCGATCACCAGCCATGAACGAACGGATCGATGGCTCAAGCCAAGTCGTACGCCTGGAGAACTTGGAGGCGGATACCACCGAGTTTTACCCAAGCATTCACTGCTTCCTGCTTGGTTTTGTAAGGAGCCCAATCGTCTTCTCGGATTCGCCTCTCAATGTGGGAAGCAACTCTTTTGGCTACCGCCACATCGCTTTTAACGCTGATTTGAACTGACTTTCCATTGATCTGAAGATCCATCAACTAACCATCAACTGATCGTTGGCTCCGAAAAAGAAGTCGTCCACTTGCAATTCGAGCATCTTCTGGTGGATGGCCACCACAATTAAACCCTGCACGCATCCTTTCTCCAAGTTTTTTCGGATCGACAGCTATTCGCTCATTTCAGCCGATGCAGCATCCATGGCGTGGGTCTGAGCGAAAGTTGTGACTGACAAGCGCACGCGTCGAGTATTTGTTTTTTAACAACAGCCCTAAACCCAACGGGGAAAACGAGCAAACGTTGTTCACACCTAAAAAGAAACCGAGCCCGAGGCGGCTGCTCTCCCGTTATTGAGCTCTGAATATTCACAGCGATAAAACCTGGCGCTAGATCCAATGCCAAATACTTCTGCAGTGATCAGTAGATCCTCTCTATTGCAGGGCTTTTGAGGCTGCAAGAGCGGCCATCTCATGGGCGGTACGTCCGGGCTCAATGGAGTCTGGTTGATTCTCGAAATGGGCAAGCCAGCTCCGGTAGGCCTCTTGTTGGGATTGCTGTACCGAATGGTCTGCATCTGTAAAAAAGATCCCAACGTCCTCTTGGACGCCTTGGCTTGTTGCTAGCGCGCTCTCGACCTTGCTCAAACGCTGTTCAATTGCGGACAAGCGTTTGAGCAGATCTCCCTTTTGATTCGTGCTGTTGAGTGCCCGTCGTAGCGATTTGGACGGCTTGAGTTTGATGTGGTGCTTTTTTCCCATGATGAAAGTTGTTCCTCTGCCATGGTGGATTGGCTTAGCGGAGGTTTGCCATGGAAGGACTCCCCCCAGTGACTCCCATGACGGCCTTAATCGTGGATGACGATGGTCGTTTGACCTATGTGGGTGCCGATGGCTGTCGACGCGTGATCGTTGGGGACTCTGATCTGCTCCAACGCCTGCAACAGCTCCGCAAACTGCGGGGCGATGAGATGGAGGGGGGGTGCGGAATTTGAACTTGACGGACTAGTACAAGTGCACTAGAACAAGTGTATTAGTCGCTCCAGTGACATGTCGACCAGTTCTCCCTATGCGCCCTTTCAAGCTGATGCTTGGATGCGGCAATCTCTGATTCGTCCTCGGAAGGTTTTTGCTGCTTCGGTCGCCTCGCAAAGTGTGCGCTCAAGAGGTGTGCCCCGCCATCGCCCTTCGCAAGTCGTGCAAGGAGAACTTTTTCTGTTTCCTGTTGTGCTTCCTTGCTGAAGAGTCTGCAACGAACGTTTGCAGACTGGTGCGAATGCCCTTGGATCTGCCAATGTGATCAATGGTTTTTCGCTGTCCCTCCATGCTGCTCTTCGCATCCCAGACGGCTCAGGGTGGTCCTTCTGTCATCCTCCCTGCTCTGTTAATCACAGGATTACTAATTGGCGCATCTCAACTGTTTGTTCCCAAAGGTGGTGATCAGGATTGATTTCTAAGGAGTCTTGTTTGGTTGAAGCTCCTTCTGAGGAGTGAGCGTTGACAAAATCGAGGCTCCAAATTTATTGGGATTGAAGCTGCTTCGTTTCGGAGTTTGTCCTAACCGGACAATCACTGTTTTGAAGCTGGGTACGACAAGGATGAGCTGTCCTTCATATCCTTCCGCTGAGTAACTGTTTCTTGGTAAGTCCGGCCTGCGGCGTTTAGAGCTCAGCCACCAATGAGCTCCGTATCTTTTTTTTGATCCTTTGGATGCAGTTACAGCATGCTGAACCCAGCTTTTAGGAAGTATTTGTAGACCATTCCATGCCCCTTGATTGAGGTATAGCAAGCCAAATCGAGCCCAGTCTCTGGCGCTAGCCCATCCAAGAGATGACGCTACGAAATTTCCTGACGCGTCTGTTTCTAGGTAAGCCGATTCCATTCCTATCGGTTTAAATAGTTCTTCGTAGGGATAGCTCCAGTAAATGGGATCATTGTTAATCGCTAAACGTAATCCTCGGCTAATAATGTTAGTTGTTCCTGATGAATACGACCAATCTCGCCCCATTCTTCCAGTTAGTGGTTGTCCAGTCGCGAATGTTGCTGTGTTGGCTTCTTGAGTGAGCATTTGCACTACGTCTGAATCCAAGCTTCGTGTGCGTTCGTCAAAGTTCAAGCCACTATTCATCCTTAAGAGATGATCCAATGTGATTTTTTGGCGCGCATCGTAGTCGTTGCTCCATTCCGGCAACGACAAGGGTGCATTAAGCCGCAATTGACCATTTTTAACGGCAATTCCAATCAGCGCATGGGTGATGCTTTTGGTCATCGACCAACCGATTAATGGCATAACCGGTGTGATGCCAGGCGCATAGCGCTCAGCAATGACCCAACCGTCTTGCACCACAACAATCGCGCGGGTTCGTTTTGGTGCCGAAGGTTGCGAGTCGTGGAAGGCCTCGCTGATGGCTACTTCTAATTCTTTTCGGTTAATCCTCGGAGGTGTGTCTGATGCGTCGGGTGAAATTTTCCAGGGTGTTGGTATTGCTTTTGCTTCTGAAACTTGACTTCTTGTTTGATTGGGTAGTTTGACAACTTCGCTGTTGGTAATCGCTTGACTACAACCAAGATTTCCCTGCCGAACAGCTTTGCCTCGCACAAGTCCAAGGAAAGCCCAAGCGTGAACGACTCCACGAGTTGCATCGATTTGGGTTTGGATCAGGCCTTGCGCAAGGGCTAGTTCTTCTCTTTTGAGCCTGTTTTCATCCATTCCGGCCATCAAAACGCCAGAGCAGAGCATCTTTGCGCTGTAAGCCGTACCTGCCCGGACCAAGTTGAACGTTTTGTGGGCGTAAGGCAGGGTCAAGCCCGCAGCAGCCAAAACAACGAAGAAGCCTCCAAGAGTTCTCCCGTGCACCGTTTGACCAAACAACCGTGGCAACATCGCCTCCGCACAAAAAAGGCGGGAGTTACCTCCCGCCTTCATCATCGTCTTGATCTAGATCTAGTAGACGCCGTAGCTCACTCCGCGGTAACGAAGATTGCGTCCGCCAGTGGCTTCTTGTTGTTGCCCAATTGCTTCGTAGGCAATGCCCCGATACCGCAATTGTGATTTGTTGGATCGGACTAATGGTGTGTGCTGGTTGTCGGTGTAATCAGCATTCCGAAAGGCACGGACCATTGCGGAACGTGCAAGGTCAACGGCCCGACTTTTCACGGCGCGGGCTTTGATCAGTTGAAGCGTGTTCATAAAACACTCCTTCATTGCCCACGCCCCCGTTGCTTGGCATGGGTCTGACTGCAGCTTCGATTGGAAGCTCAACGTGAACCAAGAATACCACTTCTGTATCAACCGCTACTGAACTTAATCTTTCATGACGTGCTCCGTTGGTCAGGCCTTCAGGTGGCTTTGAGAGGAGATCGATTGCATGAAACCACGTTGTTGCGTTGTCCAGCTTCAGGGATCCGTCTGATCGATCACATCGCAGACCATCGACCGCTGTTAAAACGATTTCATCCGAAGTCTCAGCCCCATGCAGCACTACCTCATTGTCTGGAACTTCCCAACAGTGCAGGGGTCTTGGGAAGCCTGCCCTTCATTTGCTGGATACATCAATTCGGGAGGGCCCGGCGATCACTTCGAAGGTTTTGAACTGAAATACCGCGTTTGTGATCCAATCGGTGGAAAAGGAATGGCGATTGCGGTGGCTGCAGACATCGGCAAAGTGTGGGCCCATCTCGCACCTTGGATCGAAGGCTTTGGCATCCATTTCGATGTCACCCCGGTTGTGTCCGATGCAGAGTTCGCTGCCATGTGGCCTGGCGTGCAGGCATCTGCAGCGTCTGCCTGATCGTCTGAATAACATCAATTGGTTCACTGTTGAAGTCTGATGGCAACGATTGGAGACCAATCATGATTTTGAAGACAGTTGGAATTGCTTTTTCTGTGCTGTTGTGTTCGAGCCATGCTTTGGCAACACCACAGCCCATGATTGAGGAGCTTTTTACTGCAAGTCGAACTCCTGGCGGCCAGGTTGTTTCGTATCCAGAAGGCACCCCCGAAATGCGGGTGTATCGGATCACGATTCCTGTTGGTGCCAAAATTCCCTTGCACATTCATCCATCACCCGTGGTGGTTGTCGTTGAGAAGGGGCGTCTCAGCAACGTTCGCATCATTGATGGTGTTGAAGTCTCTGAAACCCTTGAGTCAGGTGAGGGTTTTCTGGAGGGCCATCCAGCAGAACCGCACTACGTCATCAATAGAGGTAAGAGGCCGGTTGTGAGCTTGGTCACCTTTGCGAGTGTCGAAGGCATGCCGAATCAAATTCAACTGAGGCCTTAGCCTTGGAGGAATCAGGGTTGTCTGGATAAGTTGTCGGATTATTCGCAGTTGATTAAAAGACAAGTACTGAACGTACTTGTCTCGTTATTTCGATAATGATTAACATGGTGCTTCTCATTCACCAGGGCTCATCTAGCTTCTTATTGATAAAAGATTACTAAACCAAGTGTGTAATAGTCTTTGCTGATCTGGATTGTATTAAAGTTAGAAATGATCAACACTGTGGTTTAATGATTCCTCCGGAGTTCTGTATATTTGAACTGATAGATTGATATTTGCATGAATTAGCAATGTTAAATCGTTGTGAGATTTATAATGTCTGCTTATTTATGGATTCCCCGTCGTTACCCCGATTGGTAGCGAATGAGCCTGTTGCATTTTCTTGAGCTGTATATAACCAAGGAATGGAGACACCAACCTGGCTTTTTACAGTCGAGCTTGTCTATTCGGTTGTTGCCGTGATGGGCTTTGTCCAGCTTGCTGGTGTGTTATCTCGTCGCTCTAGGCGTGCCAAGTTTCGTAGGCGCAAGTCCTAATCGTTGACGCTAAGACGTTTGAATCCGTTTCTTTGGCGACGCTACAGAAAGATCTAATTCTCAATCATCAACTTTTAATTTCAACTCTTTTCTAAACACTCTTCTGATCAGGCAAGTATCCAGTATGCAGAAGCAGTAGCGATGCTAGAAATTGCCTGAAGAATTTGTAGATCTCTTGTTCTATTAAACGACCATTTGCCAAAGTATGGGTGATTATACTAAATCAATTTTATTGATTCATACTTACCATAATTCTTCTTCGCACTCTGTTTTTATCGTCAGATTTGAGGTTGCGTAAGCTACGCAGAGTAATGAATAGCCTTGCTCGATTTGATCATCATCCAAAAAGCTTTGATCGGATTGATCGACTGTACCTTCTAATATTTTTCCAACACATGAGCTACAAGCCCCAGCTCTGCATGAATATGCCATATCGAATCCCGCTTGTTCTGCAGCGTCAAGGATATATTCATCATCCTGACATTCAAATATTTGCAATCCCTTTGGTGTGTGCATTGTGATCTTAAAAGCAGACATCATTAACTACAATCCACGTAATTATTGTTGCGCAATAATGATCTTGTGATAAGTATGCTACTCATTGCACGGTATTTTTATACCACTCTGAGTCGTATTCTTAATATTTAGCCACCAAGGCTATGTGTATCGTTTGATGTATTGTCTTGCTCTTTATTGGCGCTAGCTTGTATGAATTAGCCAGGCATTCGGCTGGATCAAATTAATGTGTAAATAGATTAGAATTAGTTTTGACAATTTCAAATCCCATTTCGCATCACTTAGGTCCAATAAAGGGCTGGAGATACAAAAGACTGCACATAGCAGTCGCCTTGAGAAAGCAAGGCTGGTCATATACGAAAATAGCAGATTATTTATTTATGACACCCAAAACAATTATGCGAGATATAAAATGTCTTGCTATCCAGGCGCATTGCAGTAAAAAATATAAGTTTCACTCAAGGCTTGAGGCATGACTGAAACTCTGCCAAACACTTTTTAACTACAAAGAGTGATTCTCAAGCAATTGGGCGGTCAATCCGATCAATTCATATCCGTTATCTCACCCGGTAATGACATTGCACAAAGGAGGATGTAAAGAAATTCATGTGCAATTAAATATATTTCTCAAGTCGACGCAATATAAACTAACTATTACTATTGGGAGTGCAGTGTTAATAGCTAAATGCAGTGACTTCCTAAAAAAAGCGACCCAGTTGATTGGGTCGCATACGATGAAAGATTACAGATTGATTAGCTTGTTAAGCTTTCTTCAAATCAAAACCTAAATCAGGTTACTTCGAAGAGTGCGCTTTGAGTATCAGCCAGTGCTTTTCAGAGGAAACGCCTAGAAGTAGTTGTTCATGGCCTGAATCGATGCCCAAAGATAGTGACCAACCGTGTTGGCTCCCACCCCAAGTGCTGCGATGAAAGATCCAAAGAAAAAGAGTCGGTAATAGCCAGCACTGTTATCTGGTGCCCAAACGTCGGGATCCTGCATGTATTTACCCAAGTCCAATCTGATGCAGGATGCTTTGGCCAGTCAGCAGCTCAGTACCGAGGCCAATGATGAAACCCATCATTGCCAGACGGCCATTCCATTGTTCGGCAAAAGAGGAGAAACCAAATTTTGCGTCATCCATGATTTAGAAGCATTTTCAATAATGTAACGGATTATGTCGTATGCCTGCGATCTGCTGTGATATCCGATACCAAGAGGTCGAAAATCTAATATTCACAGCACATGCTTTAGATCGCTAAAAATCATTGATCAGCTGGCATGAGACGTTAGATGCTTTTGTTCTACTCGGGTGTCCACAGCAACGAATACAAGGCAATCATCTCCCACCTGTATTTAATCTGTATCCGCGAGCTTTAAGCACATATGTAACGCTTGTTGCGAGCGTTTATCACTCTTACTAAGCCTGTGATCGACCATTGTTAAATGGTCGTTCTTAGACGGGATCGACAGGTCGCGAACACATCTCCCCCTGCTGGTGAATGTAGGGGTGGATGGGCCTGCAACGATGCAGATAGCTTTATAACAAACTTGATAACTCATTAATTCATAGTTCAAATAGTTAATGATTTTGTGCTTTGGCTTGTATCTAAGTAAATTATCAATTTAATTTCCAATTTAGGAAGCTGCTCCTTGTAAGGCAAACCCTCTATTTTTATTTCTGCTGAATTCTGTGTGTTCTGATTTATTGATACATTTGTAATGCTTAGGTTCAATAAATACCAATACTAGAAAAGAACCCCTTGCTGATAATAATTAGAACAAAGATCGCCGTAAAGGCAATCAAGTTTGCATTGACTAATCTGAAAATAATCGGACTTCGTTTGGCTTTGCGTTGATCTTCAATGCTTTGCTCTAGATTTTCCCAATATCCATAGACAACTACTTTTTGTGGGCTGAGATTCTTGTCAAATGAAATTGAATTGTATCCATTTTTATCAATTTCACATTGTTGAAAATTGATCTTTTCTATCTCATTTAAAAATGTACCTGCAATCCAGGATGCATGCATTCTAATTCCTATCAAAACCCATATTGCAGCTGAGAATCCGATAATGACGTTCAGAAAGTCCATAAATTAAATATTTTAAAAATACTAGTTCCTTTATCATTCAAAATCAGAATCTATGCTGCTTATTTATTTGTCAAATGACACACTATTTCGCTCAATATCTACATCAAGTGCAATCAGAAGATACGCGTTTTTTGCTATCAAAACCGAGGCTGGAAAAGCGATATTTTGCAAGTGGTTTATTTATTCATTGAATAATCTCAAAGTAGGAATCAAGTAATTAATAAAACCAATTGCAAAAAGTAATGTAATTAGCCTAACCGCATCAGCATTGATCAGTAATTCTCAAACTGAACTCAAATCTAATTGGTTCTTTTTTAAGGCTTAGATTCCGGTATAGCTGTTATTTCATCTTTAGTATTTATCTTTGACTCAGCAGTCACTGGAGTATCTAAAGACTTCTTATTGTTAATGATCTTTTTCTGAGTTGTGTTTTTTTCTACAGTTGCAGATTGTGACTTTGCTCCGCCCTTTTTAGACTCTGATTCCTTTTCTGAATCGATACTATATTTAGATTTAGAAGTTTCTTTTATAGGATCAGCTTTTTTAGGCTGTGCAGCTTTTTTAGGTTTAAACTTCGATGCGTCTAAATTCTTTTCCCCAAAAGTTTTGAAGCCTAGAAATATAAGACCTGCTGTAACAGGAATAGATGTGATTCCGCCTATAGCGATTTCGAATCCGGTAAGTGCCATTGTTCTTTGTTGGATCATGGCAATTTACCATCTAGTATCGTTTCCAATGACAGAAACATATCGTCAAACATTTTGTATAAAATAACCAGTCTAACTGTATATATAGGCATTGTATCTTCTCGATCCTTCCCAAAAATTTTTCCCACTTTGCCAGTTGTTTTAGTATAAAATAAGACTTTTCTATGTTCGCAACAGAAAGTGTAAGTGATATATATTCGCCTTTTATGATAAATATTGTCAGTCTCTCTCGCCTGGATGCGTAATCATAGGTTATAGGTTGATATGTAATTGTATGAAAAATCTTTCAACAAGTAAAAGATTAGATTTCGACTATTTAACTCAGAATTCTCGCGTAGAAACAATCTATCCTTTCAGTATTGATTCTCGAAGAGAGATATCTGAGAATTCATCTGCTGAACTAATTGAAAAATGTTATCGACAAATATTTTTTCATTCAATGAATTCCGACCGTGATCTCTTCCTTGAGTCGCAGTTTAAAAGCGGCAGCATTGAAATAAGAGATTTCATTAGAGGATTACTGCTATCAGATCGTTTTTATCGAGGTTATGTTGCCTGCAATAATAACGAACGACTTGTTGAACAGGTGATCGGTCGGGTTTTGGGGAGACCTATTTATAGCATTCGTGAAAGACTGTCTTGGTCTATTTTAATTGCAGATCGGGGATTTACTTATTTCGTAGATACCATTTTAGAGAGCAATGAGTACATGCAGAGATTTGGATACGATGAAGTGCCGAGACAAGTCAATAGAATTCTGCCTGGCAAAGAAATAGGAGAGATGCCTATCTATCAGAGATTACCGAGGTATGGCGAGAGTTGGAGAAATCGTTTAATTAAAGATAACATGATGATGTCTATTGATGCTTTTAATGTTGCTAATAGGCCACGTACCAAAATTGATGATTTGATTTATAAAGAGCCAAAGGGACGAGCATTACTAATCTGGCGAATATCTCTAACCGTTGGCATTGTTTCAAGCGTCATAATTGTACTGTCCATCTTTAATGCTATGTTTAATTCTTAATGAGGAAACTATAGCAATTAAAATCTTGATTTTCCAAGATAACCGCCAAGACAAAATAGGAATTAAAAAAAATTAAGCATCTAATCATGATCCTACGCCAAGCAACACTAAAGCGATAGAGGATAAACTTGAAGACCATTGAATTGATTATTATTCATTTTTGTATAATAAGCAATAATCAATTATGTATGAAAATATGAATAGTGGGTATTATTTACCTTGGTGGGATAGCATCATGATTAGCGATAAAAATCCTCCCTTTTTAGTGGAGTTTTCCTGTCATTATTACGGATATAGAAGAATATTGTGCCAGCCACAACAGCGAGTGGTATTGCTGTCAGCAACATCAGTAAAATTGCCGTGTAATCTTGGTACATGATGATGCTAATTTGTTAAAGTTTAATCCTTGGAAATTTTTATTCGTAGCCATTGACTCATTTGAGCAGCCGAAAAGACTCGCTCTTTTGATTTTATTGTCTCAAGGTAGATAGCATTTGACAATTGGTTGGGTTTCATTATGAATGCAAGGCCATGAAAGAGTGCATACATTTACGTTGTGATTTTTAATGAATAGTTCACATAATGATTCCTTGGATTGATTTATGTTCGAAAGTCATGTGTTATGGATTTATCTTAGGTATCATATTCTCCTTAATTATTGATTATGAAATTGAGTAGCAGTTGAGGCTGTCCTTCACAGACTCGCTTTAGCTCTAGCAACACGACGGCCATCGAGAAAGGCTTCTAGGTCATGTTTCGCATTTCTCCAAGTTTTGAGACGTTCTAACGTTTGCTGTTCCATCCAATTTGCCTCTCCAGCAATCACACGAGCATAAAGTGCCCGCTCTGTTTTTGTTTCGAATCGAATCGTTCCACTGTCAAGTGGCTCATTAATGAAGTAATCCCAGTTCGGTTCAACCATCATGTTGAAAAGCTTCCTTCTCCATTTAACAAACTCTGGTGATTGGAGATTGTTGTATTACAAATGAGTCAGTGTTTTATATTTTACTGCGCAGCAGAAATTATTTTGCTGTACTGAATGCTGTCTAAATTTGAATCATATTTTCCCCATGAAGGAACCTCAATATTGCTCTATCTGTAGCTACGGATAAGGTTTATCACTTTCGATTGGTGATACTGGTAAATCATCTCGGAGTCGTTGTTGGACTTTAGAATTCTTCTGGTTTTTGCTCCCATTTTTTTAGCCCTGGGCTGGGCTGGGTACAACATTGGCCGAGCCGCTCTAGGCCAAATTCAGCTAGCCATTCGCCAGTACAAGCAAAATACTTCAGACTGAAAAGAATACAATGAATTGGAAAGCATTTCTATTTTCGACTGCATACATTGTCATGTGTGTTGGTGTGTTGATTCTCGCTCGGCATGAATCTACGATTCAACCCGTTGGGCTCCTCATCGTAGCAATGGTCTTTACACCGCTCATCATTTCAATTGTTGGAGGACTTCGTTTAGACTCTTTGCCGCTGATCAAGGCAAAAGAATCAAAGCTGGATTAGTGGTCATATTAGTCAGAGTTAATTTTTAATCATATTGTCGAGCGTTTCTTCATCGACAAGTCTTGGTCTTAGCATTCAGTTTTTCTCTACAATAAAAAGCTCCTCTAGGTAACTAGAGGAGCTTTTGTTTTGCGAAAGCGCACACTAAATCTTGTATGGATTTTAGCTTACTTTGGCAGTATCCATTGTTTCTAATGCTTGAGATACACTTTTAAAGTTGAATCCCATACTGCGTAGTGCATGCCAAAAATGGCCTTGAAGGAAGAAGAATGCCAGATAGAAATGCGTATTGGCCAACCAGGCTCTTGCGGTGTGTCCATCGTTTAAGACTGCAGCAGTATCACTGAAGTATGGGGAGAATGCGAAATTGAGTTTCAAAGCCTCTCCGTAAAACTCAACCGGATAGATCAGAGTGTTCTGTGCACACCAGATACTGGTCACAAATCCCATCAGTGCTATCCCTGCCAGTGAATAAGACAGGATTGCTTCACCGGAATAAATCAAAATCTTTTTGAATGGCCCAAATGGGCTTGAAATAATATGCCAAACCCCACCAATAGTGAGGATGAAAGCCAGAACGGCATGTCCTCCCATCACGTCCTCAAGGCTACTAATCGAGAGAAAATTCGTCTGATAGCCCCAGACCATGCCTAGATCAATGTTGGGCTCAACTTGGCGAACGGCACCGATTGCAGTGTCATAGATGCCATGGTGTTTGGCCCATTCAACAAATGCAATAACACCCAATCCAAGAAAGATCAGATGATGGCCAAGGATAAATGTGAGTTTCTTGGCGTCGTCCCATTCAAAGTGAAAGTTTTGTGCTCGTCCCTCTGCGACGGATAAGTCTTTCGGGGCTCTGAGCGTATGCCAAATACCTGCGGCTCCCAACACCGCGGAAGAGACCAAATGAAAGGCTGCAATTGCAATGTATGGCTCTGTATTGGCAATTGTTGCACTCGCGTCGAGGCCTAAGCCTAAAGACGCCATATGAGGTAAAAGGATTAATCCTTGGTCTCCCATAGGCAATGCACTGTTGTAACGAGCCAACTCAAAGAGAGTGAATGCACCGGCCCAAAACATGATGAGGCCAGCATGGGCGGCATGCGCCGCAATAAACGAGCCAGATCGTTTGGCTACTCCTGAATTTCCTGCCCACCAGTCATAGCTGACTGATGAATTCCCATAGGATTGCATGTAAACAAACCATTGTGCTTCCACAGAGTACGAATTAGTAACCACTTAATTGACGGCTGTTTACACTACTTTTCCTGCCTGAATCATTGGTCCAGTATTTTTCGACAATTGATACATGTCGTGGCATCGAGTTTCACATTGGTTTCTGATCCTTTCTTTCACTCTTTATCTATAGGTGCTTTTTGGTACGTCTTGATATATCTATTCTTACAATTGATTTTGTTTTTCTTCTTTTTTGTGCTGGTGAAGTCTTAGTTGTTTCCTTCATTGTTCCGTCCTTGCAGCTTGTTCGAGGTATTTCCTTGTTCCATTCACCACCAATCTCTTTTATGCTTCATGGTTTGCTACTGCTATTCCTTTTATGCACTCATTTCGAGATAGGTTGATTTTTAATCAACTATTAAATCCCGTCTCCCATTCCTTGAACAAAGCCCGTGCTTCTTTGGTCTTTGAGATGGAGGATAGGTGAGCAATTCGACAGCGCCACCATACTCCGTAGTTATCATATGCAAATTCTAAAAATGTAGGTTCATTCCATTTCTCGGGAAACGACTGCATGATTTTTAGCTTTTCATTTCTACATTAGTTATCCATCTGCTCTTCGTTGCTGACATTTGGTACTATTTATTTGCCATATGTCACTATCTTGGTATCCAAACAACTCTTTTGCTTGTGATTTAATATTTTGCGTGATGTTTCTGGTTGCATCGCTTTCTTGTGATAATGATTCTTGTCGAGTTGTCAATGTCTTTATAATCTGGATTTCTATTGTTTCGGAGTTCTGCCCAAAACTGTGTGAAAAAGGCTCAAGCTTGAGTGGCTTCATTACGGCTGAGGTTATTAATTGTTTTAGTCGTCAACAGTGATGTACCTCTTATTTCATGATCCTTAATGAGTCGATCAAATTGTCTGTTCAATCTTTGATACCCCCAGTTTAATCTCTGTTATCAATGCCTTGCTGCGTCGCGGGCTTCCCTTGAGTTGCTGGCCTACTTTTTGGCGTTTTTTGGTCGTGATTTCTGCTTTATCCCGCTTGGCTGAGTAGAACGGAAAGAGGGCGGCAACTTTTGTTCGACTATTCCGCAATGAATGGCCTGATTGTTCGGGGGAACGCTGATAATTTGCCACCGCTCGTTTGTATTTGTGGCGGTTCGGCAACCGGTAAGACTCATTTTGCGAATGGTCTGGTGCGCCATCTTGAATCTCTTGGGCTTACGGCCCTTCCCTTGCACTGCGACAACTACTACCGAAGTCGGTACAAGCCTGATCCGATCGCTGGGTTTGACACGATCAATGCGATTGATACAGAGGCTCTTCTGGCCGATCTGCAAGCGGCAAGGAAGCGAACCCTCACTCGCTTGCGTCGCTACGACATGGCCTCGCGCGTGGTCGATTACAAGCCCATTGATGAAAGCTGCCTCTCCGCTGGTTACGACCTGATTGTTGTAGAGGGTGCCTACGGACCTCAAGCCATCCTTCCTCGAGTTTTGATCGACGTAGTGGTGTTTCTCGAAACACCACTTTGGCGTCGTATTTGGCGACGACTTCGCCGTGATGTTCGTGAGCGTGGGCGTTCTCCGATCTCTGTGCTCCACCAAACGTTTTGGCAAATGCTTCCTGGGGAGCGCCGCTTCATCGTTCCACTACGACAGCAGGCCCATGTTGTGGTGCGTGATCCTGTTAAAGGTTGCCGTGCGGTTTTGGCGCGGATCACCGGTCACGGCTAACAACGAGTCAGGTGGTTTTGATTATGGCCTCGTACACGATCAGCATCGAAGGTGGTAGTAGCTTCGATTGCGAAGACGACGTCTACATTCTCGATGCCGCTGATGCGGCGGGTGTCGACTTGCCATCCTCCTGTCGAGCCGGTGCCTGTTCAACGTGCGCTGGAAAAATTCTCACCGGGTCTGTCGACCAATCCGATCAAAGTTTTTTGGATGACGATCAGATGGGTCAGGGCTATGCCCTGTTGTGCGTGAGTTATCCAACGGCAAATTGCACCATTCAGTCGGATAGCCAAAACGACTTCAACTAATCACGCTTTCTGCGTGATTACTGCTTTTCGTCGCTTGGGGAAGAGTTCTTTGCAGAGAGGGCAAATCGTTCCATTACATCCCCGTGCTGAGCAGTACTCCCTGCCGTAAAAAATGATTTGCAGGTGAAGTCGATTCCAGTGGCTTTTGGGAAAGAGTCGTTTGAGGTCTTGTTCTGTGGTGGAAACGGACGAACCATTGCTCAACCCCCAGCGTTGGGCAAGGCGGTGGATGTGAGTATCGACGGGAAAGGCAGGGACACCAAAGGCCTGGGACATCACAACGCTCGCCGTTTTGTGCCCCACTCCTGGGAGTGCTTCGAGGGCCTTGAAGCTGTTGGGAACAGCCCCGTCATGCTCACTGATTAACAGTTCAGAGAGCCGGCGAACGTGTTTGGCCTTCGTTTTTGCCAAACCGAGTTGACGGATGAAGCTCAAAATTTCTGTTTCATCGAGAGCTGCCATCGCCTGTGGCGTTGGCCCTGCAGCAAAGAGTGCTGGTGTGACTTCATTCACCTTTTTGTCTGTGCACTGAGCACTCAGGAGAACTGCGATCAGAAGGGTGAACGGATCGGAGTGGTCTAGGGGGATGGGTGTTTCGGGGTAGTGCTGATTAAGTCGCTCCAAAACAAGCTGAGCCCGCTCTGCTTTGCGCAAGACAGTCCTGCATCACAAATGGCAACTTAGGCAGCTTGTGGCGTGGTGTGTTGGCACGATATCAACACAATATAGTATTAATTTTGACACAATATTGTGTTTGCATGTGTTCGCTCCTGGTTGCGATGCCTCCGTTGCAGCCATGTGGCAGACATAGTGGGTCGTATGGCGATTCGTCTGATCTCAAGGGCTGCAGCTGTTGTGCTGGGTGTGGGTGTCATCGTTGCGGGTTGTGCTGATCGTTCCCGTGTATCTCGGGAAGATTCACGGCCACGGGTTCTCACCACATTCACCGTGCTCGCTGATTTGGCGCGCAATGTGGCTGGCGATCGCCTTCAGGTGCATTCGATTGTTAAGGAGGGAGCGGAAATTCATGGATATCAGCCCACGCCCAGTGATATCGAGCGGTCTGTTGGTGCAGATCTTTTAGTTGAGAATGGGTTGGGCCTCGAACTTTGGGCACGTCGTTTTACGGCTGCAGCAGGAGACATCCCCACCGTCACCTTGTCGGAAGGGATGGAGCCTCTTCTGATCCGCGAAGACGCTTATGCCGGAAAGCCCAACCCCCATGCCTGGATGTCGCCGAAGCGGGCTATGGACTATGTCGATCGTCTTCGGGAGGCCTTCACCAATTTGGACCCGGATGGTGCGGAGGACTACGCCAATAACGCTGACGCCTACAACAAAAAACTTCAAGCCTTAGATGGTGAATTGCGTGAAGTTCTTGCCACCATCCCACCACAACATCGAGTGTTGGTGAGCTGTGAAGGTGCTTTCACTTATCTCGCGACGGATTACGGACTCGAGGAAGCATTCCTATGGCCTGTTAATGCCGAAAGTGAGATCACTCCGAAACGAATGGCTCGATTGATCAATACCGTGCGTGAGCGTGCAGTCCCTGCGGTGTTCTGCGAAAGCACCGTTAGTGATAAGGCTCAACGAGAAGTCGCGGCCGCAGCTAACTCTCGGTTTGGGGGGACGTTTTTTGTGGATTCGCTTTCGAAGCCTGATGGCCCGGCGCCCACCCTCTTGGAATTGCAGCGTCACAATGTGAAACTGATCCTTGATGGTTTAACAGACAGGGGGGAAGACGGTTGATGCGCATCGACGCCGATCAACTCTGTGTTGACTACAACGGCACGGTGGCGCTGTATGACGCCAGTCTCCATTTGCCTGCTGGTTGTATATGTGGTCTTGTCGGGATGAATGGGGCTGGCAAGTCCACCTTGTTTAAGGCCCTAACAGGCTTCGTCCGACCTTCTCGGGGCTTGATTCGCATCAATGGCCGCAGTGTCAAAGAAGCCCAGCGTGAGCAAGCCGTTGCCTACGTCCCTCAGAGCGAGGGAATCGATTGTCAGTTTCCTGTCTCGGTTTGGGATGTGGTGATGATGGGTCGCTATGGCGCGATGAATTTCCTCAGGATTCCACGTGGGTCCGATCGTGTAGCCGTTCGACATGCCCTGGAACGAGTTGAGTTGTTGGAACTGCGCAACCGACCGATCGGCACCCTTTCCGGTGGTCAACGCAAGCGTGCATTTTTGGCTCGTGCCATTGCGCAGAGAGCAGATGTTCTTTTGTTGGATGAGCCTTTTAATGGAGTAGATGTAAGAACTGAGAAATTAATGGCCCAGTTATTTATTCAGTTTCGTGAAGAAGGTCGTACGATTTTGATTTCCACCCACGACCTCAGTCATGTGCGTGATTTCTGTGATTCAGTTGTCTTGATTAATAAAACTGTTCTTGCCTATGGTGAAACGTCTGAAGTCTTTACTCCTGAGAATCTTGCTATGACCTTCGGAGGATTTCCTCCCAATTTGTTAACGGGTCATAGTTCTCCGGGTGATTCTGTCGAACCCTTGAATTAACCGTCAAGCCGATCATTTCCTTGTTGATTGATATTCGTTAATCAAAGATTCTGTTCGGACTTGCTTTGGGAAGCGATGCTCAATCACCATTCATCAAGTGGTTGAGCGATTGTTGTAGGTCAGCCATGAATTGTTGTACGGCTTGGCGACGGTTGTGGCGATAGGACGGCAACCGCGGCAGGACTGCCATGGGTTCCCCCAAGCTCAATTCCACCCGTTGAGGCCCTAAGGACGGAGCGCTCTTCCATGGGCGATCCTCAATCCAACCAATCGTTTCTTCCACCAACAGAAGCATTTCTGCTAATCGGTCGAAGTTAGCTTCATCGCTAATGGATTGGCCGGTCACGCAAATGAAGTGCTCCACCAGCCGCATGCGACTGAGTTGGAGGTCTGCTTCTCTGGCCTCCCAGTCGGCAATGCTGCGTTCAAGGGGGGGCAGTTGCTCAAGACCCTCGCGATAGATCCGATCCCAAGCCGCCTGTTCGATGCGTCGACAGCGCTCCTGCAACGTGCCCGCAGCTTTTAAACCGAAATGGGATTCGGCTTTGGATAATCCATGCAAGCGGTAGCTCGTGATGCGATTGACCAATGGCTGGTCTGGTTCATGCTGCAGCCGCTCCAAGTGTTCAAGGGTGTTGATCAGGGCGTCACCGATCCGCAGAAATCGCTGACGATGCACTTGGTGGGGGTCATCCCATGCCTCATTCAGTGGTTCTCCCTGAACCCCAAGATGGCGTTCAAGAGCCTGAAGACGAGCATCAAGAGCGGACCAGTTCTGCTGCCTCCAGCTGTAGATCAGGCTGACGGGGAGCACCTGAAGGTTGTGGGTCTGCCCACTTTTTTCGAGATCCTCGGCCGCCCAAAAGGCCAGTTGTGCAACCCCCGGTTCTAGGGGGGCCATTTCACTAGAGAGATTGTTGGTGGCGCCTTCAGGGGCAATCACGAGGGGGTAGCGACCCTGGGCTAGGACCTGACGCGCTTCGGCCAGAGCGGGACGGTCGAGTCGTCCTCTGTGAATGGCAATCCCGCCACAACGTTGCAGGAGCCAGCCAATCAAGGGTCCTGCCCAAATTGGAATCCCACGGTCGTACAAAAAACGAAGTTCCACAGGGCGAGCCAGTGGACTGTTGCGTTGGCGAGCTGTGTTGGCTGCCCGGTTCCAAAAAAGATCAGCCAGCACGAGTGGATCCCGAGTGCTGGGATGCCGAAAGGCGATCAAGAGGGTGGTTTCACCGGCTTGGTGCGCTTGAAATGCTTTGGCTAAGCCTTCGGCTGCATTCCCATTGCGGACCTCTAACCCTTGGACGCGGAAGACCAGAGGTAAAAGTCGACGGACAAGGCTCTGGACCGGACGACTGGACCGGGTGGGCAATCGTCTTAAGGCAGGACGAGCGAATTGGGTTGAGACGCGGGGCATCGTGCCTGCGGGTGACACGCCCATACTGATTCCATGAACCTTCTCTTGGAACCCCTGAGTCACGCCTTCATGGTGCGTGCACTGTTGGTGAGTGCTCTGGTTGGTGGGGTTTGTGGGTTGCTGTCCTGCTACATGACGCTCAAAGGTTGGGCGCTCATGGGCGACGCGGTATCCCATGCGGTGTTGCCCGGTGTTGTGGTGGCCTATGCCCTTGGTCTGCCGTTTTCGCTTGGAGCGTTTGTGTTTGGGGTGGGTTCAGTCGCTGCCATTGGCTTTGTGAAGCAGAAGTCGCGCGTGAAGGAAGACACCGTGATCGGTTTGGTCTTCACCGGTTTTTTTGCCCTCGGTTTGGTGTTGGTGTCGAAAACGCGGAGCAATATTGATCTCACGCACATCCTGTTTGGAAATGTGCTCGGTATTAATGCGGCCGACATCATTCAAACCTTGCTGATTTCGCTCTTGGTTTTGGTGACGTTGTTGGTGTTTCGTCGGGATTTGATGCTGTTCTGCTTTGACCCCACGCATGCACGCTCGATTGGCATCAATACAGGGGTTTTGCATTACATGCTGCTCGGACTGTTGTCCCTCGCGGCTGTTGCAGGATTGCAAACCGTTGGAATCATTCTTGTGGTGGCCATGTTGGTCACTCCTGGTGCCACGGCTTACCTCTTGACCGATCGCTTTGATCGGATGACGTTGCTAGCAGTCACTAGCAGTGTGTTGTCGAGCTTGTTGGGGGTTTTCGTGAGCTATTGGACCGACAGCTCAACGGCTGGATGCATCGTGTTGGTGCAAACCGCCCAATTCCTCTTTGCTTTCTTGTTTGCTCCCCGGCATGGAGTGTTGCGGCGTTATGCAGTGATGCCGTCCCTCAGTGGTGACACCAACGATGAAGAGCGGCTTCGCTGATCCCTTAATCAGTGGAATCCATCTGGTGTGGGGACAAAGACATGCTGACGTTGGGGCTAAGCCATCTCCTCATCTGTTTCATCGTCGTCGTACACATCGTTAAACCTGGCTACGCCTGCTTCTCGGAAGAGAAATTCCTTGGCGTGACGGAGACGTTTCGACCCCTCATCGGCCCAGGCTTCGCGATAGTCGCTGTCATGGTCCATCCGATGTGCTTCCTTGTATGGATACATCCATCAAATAATGACCGCTGACAAGGAGCTGCTGAAGGAAGTGGCGTTGGAGCTTTGGAACACCACGAAGAAACTCCGTCCCGGGTTACCAAAAGCCCCTAGAGCTCAGCTCGTTCTAAAGGCCCTTTTGACCCTCGGAGATATCAGCGACCAGCTACAGGCCGCCATGATTCTTGGGGTGATCGAAGCTCAGGAGCCTGATGATGAGCCGATTGAAACGAAGGAGAGCGAAGAGACCGTCGAAGACAAGACCGCTGAGCTTGAAGAATCACGCTCAACTCCGCGTGTCGTTCGGAAGCGTTCAGGCGCCAGCTAGCCAGTTCAGGCGGCTGCTGTGCCTCGATTACGTCCCAGAGGTTCAATCCAATCGCTCAAAACGTGTTGATGGTGCGTCTGAGCCTTTGCTGTGTCGGAGTTGGCGATTCGGCAGCCCAAATTCACCTCTCCGTCGTCCATCAGACGACCAAGACGGATGGCAGCGGCTTCTTCAGCGCGGCTGAATAAATCTTGATGGGATGCAAGCCAACCCACTTCAGCCTCTGTGATCACACCGGTCGTCAAGGATTCGAGAACAACTTCTCCGACGGTCATGGGATGGATGTAACGAATTTGTTACATCCTGGCGCGTGGCTCAGGCCGCCGTGGAAACGCTCCCGAAAAAGGCTTGATTAAGCCGGCAAAACCTGTCGAAATCCATCGGCTTCCAGCACGGTTAATGGTGTGTCGTACAGAGCGCTCAGTTTCCTGGCTGTGAGCATTTCAGCGGGCGTTCCGTCTCCAACAATGCGCCCTTTTTGAAGGAAGAGAACTCGCTGCATCTCCGGAATAATCGTGTCGATTCTGTGCGTGACTTGCACCAGGGTGGTGCCACGACGGCAGAGATCGCTCAGGGTATGCATCAGTTGGTGGCATCCCTTCAAATCCAACGCCCGGCTTGGTTCGTCCAGAACAAGAACGTCGGGTTCATGCACCAAGGCTCTCGCCATGAGCAGCCGACGCCGTTGGCCATCTGAAAGTTGGCCAAAGGGCTGATCAGAAATCGCCTGAAGATCGAGCTGTTGCAGCACCTGTTCTGCTCGGATGCGTTGAATTGAAGTTGGATTTTGGTCGTGTCCCAAGCGTGTCGACCCAAAAAATCCAGCAAGAACAAGATCTAAGGCGGAGATCGATCCTGGGATGCGTTCCTCCATCGGAGTACTGACGACTCCAAGGCGTTGTCGCAGTTGCCAAAGATTCACCGTCGAACGTCCGAACAGGTGCAGGTAGGCCTGGTCTTGAACGATTGGATGGAGCGAACGATCAATCAGTTTCACCAAACAACTCTTTCCGGCACCATTCGGGCCCAAAACAGTGGTCGACTCACCTAGCCGCAAGTCAAGGTTGATGTCGTGGAGCACAGGTGCTCCACCGAGCCAAGCTTCTCCATGACGGACCTCGAGCCAGGTGTTGGAGCCCAAATCAATCAATCAGCAAACGTTGAATCACTTGGTCGAGACCTGGTGCAATGGGTCGAACTTCGCTGCGTCGATCGCTCCAGACGCTTCCTTGACGAAGCTCCTGCTTGGACGTGAGTTTGAGGTCTTGCCCCTCTAGCAACGTCAACTGTTCCACGGGC
>ERZ1046568.648-NODE-648-length-27693-cov-73.406578_pt1 | contig 27693 bp, 25 predicted proteins | sample MGYA00383092_ERZ1046568 | MGnify/ENA primary metagenome ERZ1046568 (study PRJEB29581, sample SAMEA5548362) | metagenome | biome: marine; feature: coastal; material: water | depth 1 m | study: Short-term variability in the microbial, nano- and picoplankton... | reverse complement strand
GACGAGGATTGAACATGGCCCAGGCGATGAAAATTGCAATCATAGATGATGAGCAAGATATGCGGCAATCCATCAGCCAATGGTTGGCGCTCTCGGGTTTTGAGACAGAAACCTTCGCGTCAGCGGGCGATGCGCTCAAAGGATTGAGCGCAGATTACCCGGGTATCATCGTGACCGACATCAAAATGCCTGGCATGGACGGTATGCAATTTCTACGGAAGGTTAAGGGCATCGACAGCAATCTGCCGGTGATCATGATCACCGGGCATGGGGATGTTCCCATGGCGGTTGAGGCCATGCGCATCGGCGCTTTCGATTTTTTGGAAAAACCCTTTAATCCCGATACGATGACAGATTTGGCCAAAAAGGCGACACGGGCGCGGCGTCTGGTATTGGACAATCGGCAACTGCGCCGCGAGCTCTCTTCTGGCAGCTCCATAATGGACAAGCTTGTCGGCGCCAATGGCGTCATGGAGCGGTTGCGGGAGGATATTTTAGATCTGGGGCAAGCGGATGGTCATGTGCTGATCGAGGGGGAAACCGGCACGGGCAAAACCCTCGTGGCCCATGCGCTCCATGCGGTTTCGGCAAGGGCCCGCAAGAAATTTATTCTCTTCTCCTGCGCGGGTGAGGAGGAGGAGACGATCATGCGGCGTCTATTTGGTCCTGCGGGCGAAGAAGATCGTCTGCCGGTCTTAGAAGCCGCGCGGGGCGGAACTTTGGTCTTGGAGGATATTGAGGCTTTGAGTCATCAGGTGCAATCGCGCTTGCTGAAAGCCATAAATGCCCAAGGCGATCCCTCGGAAACCCGCATCATCGCAATTTGCAACCTGCAAGAGCAGGGCAAGACCTGCGAAGATGTGTTGCGTCCTGATCTTTACTATCGCTTGGCGAGTTTGCGCATTGAATTGCCGCCCCTGCGCACGCGCGGCGAAGATATATTGACGCTTTTTACGCGCTATGCCGATCAGTTTGCCGAAGAATACGGGTGCGACAGCCCCAGCGTCACGGCGCAGGAGGCGGCGCAATTGCTTCAGGCCCCATGGCCGGGCAATGTGCGTCAGCTGATCAATGTGGCCGAGCGGGCGGTTTTGCAAAGCCGCAGGGGTAGTGGCACAATCGCGTCGCTTTTGATGTCAGAGGGCGATGATGATCGGCCCGTCATGACGACCGAAGGCAAACCGCTGAAGGAATATGTCGAGGCATTTGAACGTATGTTGATTGACAATACCATGCGGCGGCATCGGGGGTCTATCGCAAGTGTGATGGAAGAGCTTTGTTTGCCGCGCCGGACCTTGAATGAGAAAATGGCGAAATATGGCCTCACCCGCGCCGATTATATCGGCTGAAACTGGCGCGGCACGAGGGGCAGGGGATGGCACCATCTTTTGGGCCAATCCGCGGGTTTCTTGCCTGTCCAATTCGCTAGCTGCCGCTCTTTGCAAGAGATTGCGATCGCAAGTGCATTTAGCCATTGTCTTCCCCCCCGCTTCCCCTTTACAGTCAACATAGCTCTATGGTTGCAAGACACCGTAAGCGAATGGTTTTTTTCGCAGTCTTTTGCGCGTTATAAAATGCGCAGGGCTGCGACGGAAAATGGCTCTTAGGAGCCACGAGAGATGACCCTAGTTTTCAGATGTGATCGAAGGCAAGGGCAATTAACAGGCAGGTAAACCCTGTCACAGAAAGCAACGCGATGACACAGGCGCAGGCTATAACATTGGATGAAGGCAGGCCTTTGAGCCGCCCCCATGTTGCGTGCATCGCCCTTAATAGACATCCCGTCGGTTTTGGCCTCCTTTCAGGGGGCCTGCTGAGTGATGCAAGTGGATATAATGGCAAAAAAGATGCTTATCGATGCCACGCACGCGGAAGAAACCCGTGTTGTCGTGGTCGATGGAAACAAAGTTGAGGAATTTGACTTTGAATCACAAAACAAACGGCAAATAGCTGGCAATATTTATTTGGCGAAAGTGACGCGGGTAGAACCCTCGTTGCAAGCTGCCTTTGTGGACTACGGCGGCAATCGCCACGGGTTTTTGGCCTTTTCTGAAATTCATCCGGATTACTATCAGATCCCAGTTGCGGATCGTGAAGCTTTGATGGCCGAAGAAAAAGCCTATGCGGAAGCTATGGCGGCGGAAGCTGAGCAGGAAGAGCAAAAGCCTAAGCGCACGCGACGACGCCGGGCAAAACCTGCGGCGCAGCGCAGTTCAGATCCCATTGAAACGCGGGAGGTGAGCGCCGTTGATGGGATGGAGACCATTGATCTCATCCCGGAGGACGCGGCGGAAACCACAGCGCCTTTGGTGCAGAGTGATCCTTTTGAGGCTTCATCCGAAACCGCTGAGAGCCAGAATACAGCAGAGGCTGCGCCAGAGTCTGCCCCAGAGGCGGATGCCGTATCTGAGGACGAGGACGGGGTGGCTGAGCCCGAGGCAGCGCTTGAGCCCGAGGATGACGCGCAAGATCAAGATGGCGCGCAAGACCAAGATGAGGACGATCTGTCCGACGATGGGATTGAATCTGTCTCCCAGGAGGATGACAGCGAAGACGTACGTCCGGTGCGCAAGCCACGTCCAAGGCGCTATAAGATCCAAGAAGTGATCAAAGTGCGCCAAATCATGTTGATCCAAGTGGTCAAAGAAGAGCGCGGCAACAAAGGCGCAGCTTTGACCACATATCTATCGCTTGCGGGTCGCTATTGCGTGTTGATGCCGAACACAGCGCGCGGCGGCGGGATCAGCCGTAAAATTACCAATGCCGCTGACCGTAAGAAACTCAAAGAAATAGCGACGACAATCGTTGTGCCTGAAGGGGCAGGTTTGATTGTACGGACAGCTGGCGCGAAGCGGACCAAGACGGAAATCAAACGCGATTACGAATACCTGCAACGCATGTGGGAACAAATTCGTGAGCTGACGTTAAAATCATCCGCTCCAGCGGCTATTTATGAAGAGGGTGATCTGATCAAACGCTCGATTCGCGATCTTTACAACCGCGATATTGATGAAGTTTTGGTCGAAGGTGCGGCGGGCTATCGCAACGCCAAAGACACCATGAAAATGATCATGCCGTCCCATGCGAAAAACGTGAAGCATTATGTGGATCCGATGCCACTCTTTGCCCGTTTTCAGGTCGAATCCTTTATGGATGGCATGTTTAACCCCACGGTGCAGCTGAAATCTGGTGGCTATCTCGTCATCGGCATCACCGAGGCTTTGGTGGCCATTGACGTGAACTCAGGCCGTGCAACCAAAGAGGGCAGCATTGAGCAGACCGCTTTGAACACCAATCTGGAGGCCGCCGAAGAGGTGGCGCGTCAACTGCGCTTGCGCGATTTGGCCGGGTTGATCGTGATTGATTTCATCGACATGGATGAACGCCGCAATAATATCGCGGTCGAAAAACGCCTGAAAGATAAGCTGCAATCTGATCGTGCCCGCATTCAGGTCGGTCGGATCAGTGGCTTTGGCCTGATGGAGATGAGCCGGCAGCGCTTGCGCCCAGGCATGTTGGAAGCCAGTACGCAGCCCTGCGCTCATTGCCACGGCACCGGCTTGATCCGCTCGCAAGACAGTTTGGGTCTGACCATTCTGCGCGAGTTGGAAGAAGAGGGGGGGCGTGCCCGTTCTAAAGAAGTGCTGATCAAAGCTCCGATCAGCATTGCTAATTTCTTAATCAATCAAAAGCGTGAGCACATCAGTCAGATTGAGCAACGCCATGGGATGGCGGTGCGGATTGAAGCGGATCCATTCTTGGTCAGCCCAGATTATTCGATTGAGAAATTCAAGACAGCTACGCGCATCGTTCCGGCAAACGCCACGACGGTCAGCTCGGTGGATTTTGCCTTGATGGAAGAAATTGACGAGCAAGGTCAAGAAGATGATCAGGCTGATGTGAATGAGGCGACTGAGACCGCCGAAGACGCAGATGCGCCGAAGAAGCGGCGGCGTCGCCGTCGGCGTCGGCGGGGCGGCAGCGATGCGGTGACTGGAGAGCCGAACCAAGAGGATGGACCCAACGAAGAGGCGGTGGCTGACGAAGCTGCTGTTGAAAGTGCCGGCGAAGAGGATAAGCCAAAACGCCGCCGCCGAACACGCGGTGGGGCGAAAGCCAAGCCTGTTGATGACAATAAGGTTGACGACAAGCCGGTTGAGGAAAGCTCTGAAGAGCATTCGGCTCAAGAGTCTGAGGCGGTGCAAGCCGCTGTTGCCGCCGCGCCAGAGCCTGCTGCGGCGGAGCAAGATGTTGCGGCAGTGGCTCAAACACCGCCAGCCGAAAAACCCAAACGGGTGCGTAAACCGCGCAAGACCAAAGCGCAGCGCGAGGCTGAGGAGGCCGCGGCAGCGCAGGCCGCCGATCCTGCCGCTGGGGCCGAAGAGGTCGCCGTGACTGAAAAGGCTGCGCCAGAACCTGCGCCAGAACCTGTGGTTGAAAAGCCTGCGGTAAAACCAAAGCGCGTGCGCAAACCTGCTGTGAAAAAGGCCGCTCCGGTCGAGGAGGCCGCGGCTGATGTGCCTGCGGAAGTCCCTGCGCCAGAAGCCGCTGAACCCGAACCGGCACCAGATGCGCAACCAGAGCCTGCGCCCGAAAAGCCGGCTGCGCCCAAAAAGCGTGGGTGGTGGTCACGCGGCTAAAGATAGTGCCACATGCCAAGGGCTCCGCGATTGCGGGGCCCTTTTATCTTATCCGGTAGAGACCTAAGCTGAGCTGTCGCCTTTGCGAATTAAAAATCGCAATTCCGCACCCTCGCTGTGTTGCTCGATCAGAGTATGGCCCGCCTCAGCGCAGAAATGCGGCACATCAACGATGGCGGCTGGGTCATCGGCCCGCATCAACAAGACCGCCCCCTGAGCCATTGCCATCAAACGCTTTCGGGCTTTGAGCACCGGCAAAGGGCATAAGAGCCCAATGGCATCCAAGTCTTCGTCCCAAGTCATCACAGCGCCCTATTGTCGATCATTACACCCTCTTGCGCCCTGCATGCCGTAAAATTTTCCCACGCGCCAGAGGCAGCAGGGGGATTTTGCCGATCATATGGGCACAGTGATGTGACAAACTTTCAGATGACGCCAGCGCTTAGATAGCCTAAGACAGCCTAAGACCAGAAAAGGCCGCTTTAATGTTGGGAATTGATCTATGGGATGCCGGGCTGATTCCGGCTATGTTTGTGGCGCTGCTCGGCGGGTTGATCAGCTTTGTGAGCCCCTGCGTGCTGCCCATTGTTCCACCTTATTTGGCCTATATGGGCGGGGTGAGCATGGATGACATGAGCGCCACAGCGCAGGCGCGCCGGCGCGTGGTTTTGGCCGCTCTATTCTTTGTTTTGGGCCTGTCCACCGTCTTCATCTTGCTGGGCTTTACCGCCTCAAGTTTTGGCCGCCTGTTTTTGTCCAATCAAGATTGGTTTGTCAGCGGCGCGGGCATTTTGGTCATGGTGTTTGGAGCGCATTTCCTTGGCGTCATCCGCATTGGCCTTTTGGACAGGGAAGCGCGGATCGCGGGGGGGGACCGCGGGGGCTCGGCCTTTGGGGCCTATATTTTGGGGCTGGCCTTTGCCTTTGGCTGGACGCCCTGTTTGGGCCCCATTTTGGGCACAATCCTCGCGCTTGCCGCCGATACTGCCAATCCCGCAAAAGGGGTCATCTTGCTCGCCACATATGCGGCGGGCCTGGGTATTCCCTTCGTGTTGGTGGCGGTGTTCTTTCCGTCTCTTACAGGGCTGATGGCTTGGATGAAGCGTCATATGATGCGGATCGAACGTATCATGGGCTTGCTGCTCTGGACCGTTGGGTTGATGATGGTGACCGGGCAATTTACCCAGTTCAGCTGGTGGATTTTGGAGCAATTTCCCGCTCTGTCAGCCCTCGGGTGATGAATGAGCTGCGACCGGCTTTGCCAGGCTGTGATGCTTTGACCCTATCCGCTGTATAAAGAGATTTAATTTCTGATTTGCATAGGTTATGAGATCTGCATATTTTGAGGTCTCCCTATGGGGCATAGTTTTAAACGCAAAGTGTTTTATATTCCCGGGTATGATCCAATTCATCCCCGACGGTATCGCGAGCTTTATCGGGCAGAGGCGGCCGCGCAGGCAGCCATCAGCGGCTATGACATCACCCTGAGCGCAAAGACCGGGCCGGGCGGCTATGGCTGGCTTGTGGACAGTGAGATCGACGGCCGATCTACGCGCGCGGAATTTGAAGTCATGCTGTGGTCTGATCTTGTCCGAACGTCGATGCGAAGTGGTATTCTGGCGACCTATGGGCAAATGCTGCGCACCGCCTATATCTATATCGCCAGCGGTACGCTGTGGCGACTTATGCAGCTGCGCAAAGGGCCGGTGATTGCCGCGCTTTATCCGGTGGTGATGTTGGTCGCGCAGGCAGCAGTGGCTTTGGCGCTCGCCTATGCTGCGGGAGCGGTGTTGCGGTTGTGGCACCCGGGCCTGTTCTGGCTGGGGATGGCGGTGATCCCTTGGGTGCTGATGGGATTTCGCCGATATGACAATCGGCTGTTTGCCTATTATTTGATGCATGATTACGCCTATTCGGCCGCTGCCCGCGGCGCCCATCCGCGCGATTTGGAAGCCCGATTGGACGAATTTGCAACGCGGGTGCTGGCTGCGCTCCGCAGTGATGTGGATGAGGTATTGCTGGTCGGTCATTCCTCGGGGGCGCATTTGGCCATCTCGCTCTTGGCGGATATTGAGCGCAGTGGCGCGGTTCAAAGCGGCGGCCCGACCCTCTCATTTTTGAGTTTGGGGCAGGTGGTGCCGATGGTGTCTTTTTTGCCAAATGCCCACGGCCTGCGTCGTGATTTAAAGCATATGAGCGCGCAGCGGCAGATCACCTGGGTCGATGTGACCGCGCCGGGGGATGGCTGTACCTTCGCGCTTTGTGATCCGGTGGCTGTCACCGGCGTTGCCCCGCCGGATCAAAAATGGCCCCTGGTGCTGTCAGCCGCCTTCAGCCAGACCTTGTCTGCCGAAAATGGCGAAGCTTAAAGCGTCGATTTTTCCGGCTGCATTTCCAATATATCTGCGCATTTGATCGCCCTGGCGATTATGACTATTTCCAAATAACGGCGGGCGCTTTGACCCTTGGTGAGCGCTATAAAGATCGCGCGCCCTCTCCGGGAAAAGTGACCCGTGCTGTGTCAAAATACAGGTGGACCTGCCCATGAGCGGGCCATCTGCACCGCCGCCGCTGCCACCTGTGCCGCCCAAACCGCCCGCGCGGCCGGGCCGGGTGTCTTTGTGGCGCTATGTCAAACTGTTCCGGCGCGATTTGCTTTCGGCGCAACCGGCCAAACTTTACCGCGCCTGGATGGCGGAGTTCAAAACCCCCTTCTTTCGCAGTTATCTGGTCAATCAACCGGAGCTGGTTGATTTGGTGCTCAAGCGCCGTCCGCGAGATTTTCCAAAATCAAACCGTGTCAGCGAGGGGTTGCGGCCTCTTTTGGGCAACAGCGTATTTTCGACCAATGGCGCCGAATGGGAGCGGCAGCGCCGGATCATTGATCCCGCATTTGAGGGTGGCCGTCTGCGCGAGGCCTATCCTGCGATTGCGGCAGCCGCAGAGGCGGCCGTGGCACGTCTTGCTCCCAAGGCCGGGGGCGGCCCGGTGGAGATAGAGGCCGAGACCAGCTTTGCCGCCGCGGATGTGATCTTTCGGACCTTGTTTTCTATTCCGATTGAGGATCGCATGGCGCGGCAGGTGTTTGAAGAATTCAAAACCTATCAACGCAGCCAACCTGTGGTCAATCTTGCCGCATTCTTCCGTTTGCCCAAGTGGATGCCAAGACCGTTTGCCCGCAGAACCCGTCGCAGCGCGGCGGTGATACGCCGGTTGATCAGCGATTTGACAGACAAACGCGCAGAGGCGCTGGCGGCTGGCACCGCGCCCAATGATTTGGCGAGTAAAATCATGACCACAAAAGATCCGATTACTGGGCTGCGATTTACCGCGTCTGAGATGGTGGATCAGGTCGCGATTTTCTTTTTGGCCGGGCATGAGACCAGTGCATCTGCCCTGTCCTGGGCGCTTTACCTCATGGCGATGCATCCAGACTATCAAGAAAAGGTGGCCGGCGAGGGAGCCTCTTTGGGACCGCAGGCACAATTTGAGGATTTGCGGGCGCTGCGCGTCACCCGCGACGTGTTTCGTGAAACTTTGCGCCTATATCCGCCGGTGCCGATGATGGTTCGAGAAGCTGCCCAGGCAGAAACATTTCGCGGCCGTGATGTGACACCTGGAAGTCAGGTGGTGCTGAGTCCTTGGCATCTGCATCGGCACGGGCGGCTCTGGGACAATCCGGACGGGTTTGATCCAGAGCGGTGGCACAGTGAGAACGGAAAACAGTGTCAGCGCAGCGCTTTCATACCATTTTCGACGGGGCCGCGGGTCTGCACCGGGGCGGGTTTTGCTATGCTTGAAGGAGTTTTACTGCTGGCGCGGCTTTGTGCGGCTTATGAATTTACACCCATAGCACAAAAGGTGCCGCAACCTGTGGCCCATCTAACGGTGCGGTCGGACCGTGGCATTTGGCTGAAGCTGCGACCACGCGATCTTTGATCCAATTATAGGGGGGGCGGCAATTTGCGGCTGGCGTCTTTGCGCGCGGCGTTGCGCAGCTTATGGCCATGGGTATCCAAAAACCTCTGGGCCCGCTCGGGCGATTTGCGCGAGAGCTCATAGATCCACTCGGCCACGGCCTGTTGGATGATCTTGGACGGATCTTCGGCAAGCTCAGCGGCCCACTCCAGCGCGCGCTCGCGGATCGGCAAATTGACCGCGTTGGGATCGCGCATTTTGGCCCAAGGCAATGTCATGGACAATGCGGCCTTGCGGGTCCACAGATGCGGGCTTTGGGGCCAAGCCTCCATCTGATCCATACGCGCCAGATCCGCGCTTAAGCGCCGATGCCCAGCCAGGCAGAGATGATCGCAAATGGCTGCGCAATCGACATCCGCCAGCCAGTTTTGCAGCAATTGCCAAGCGGCACTGTCATCTGGACGGATGCGGGCCTGCGTCAGCAATTTTGCCGCGCAAATGCGGCCCTCATGGGCGTTGCTGCCCCAAAGATCGCAGGCCAGTTGCAGCCGCTCTTCCAACGACAGCTCCTGACGCCATTGGCGGGCATGATCATCCAGCACCGGAGTGGTTAAACCCCAATAGACGCGCTCTACCTTATAATGGGCCCGCATTTTGGCGGCCTTGCCTGGAATTTCATGCAGCTGCAGCATGGCAATGGCATCTTCGATCAACATATTTTGGGTCCTCAGGTGCGTGTTCAATCGCAACGAATTCTGTGCTGTGACCCTACAGCTCATGGCCCATTCACTCCAAGAGGTCCAGTGATCGCGCTCATTTAATGCGCTTGGAACTCTTTCTCTGCCACAGATTGAGGCAAGCGGCGCCGGTGATTGTGTTCCAGCAAACATGTGAGCTGGTGTTAATACTGTTTCGGATTTAAATTATCATCACCATAAAGCGGGGTTCGATAGAGCAGACACAGATTCAAACTTGCTCGGTGTGTCGGGAGTTGTGCGTGCATCCAACGTCATTCCCGTCCAACCGACAGGATACTTCAATGGGTATGGTGGAACGAATAGACGTCCAATTTCTTCCTTAAAACCAAATTTTTGATAGTAATTTGGGTCTCCATAGACCAGTAAAATGCCAACACCATCCTTTGTCAGCATGTCCATCCCAGAGTTAATGAGAGCGGAGCCGACGCCTTGGTTTTGATATTCTGGAGATACCGCAAGTGGAGAAAGAATATATCCAGAAACGTCAGACGTAGATTTCAAAAATATTGGGCTATAGCACACATAGCCAATCAGTTTGCCGCCGAGCTCAGCAACCAATGACTTTACCGGGGGATGCGTGGTTTCTTTGAAAAGATCAGCAGACAAATGACTAATAAGCTTATTCTCTTCAGCCGCAAAGGCAGCTTCAATAACCGTTTGAATCGATGCCAAGTCTATGCCTTGCGCAAGTCTGATGCTGATCATGTCGGAACGCGTCATCGGTAGGTTTACAGGAGTCATTCTGAACGCCTCAAGTTTCAGTCAGGATTGATACTCGATCCTTTATCTCGCAGCCTCTGCGCATTCAAATGGAAAGGATATGGGTGATTTTGAACGCATACCCTTTCAGGGCCTGTCTCTTTGTCATCACAACTGTTTGATAGCAACAGTGAGATGCAGTCGTGACAGGCCAATACCCGATACACGAGGCGTGCAGGTCTTCAGTTATTCCACAGTCACGGACTTGGCCAGGTTGCGCGGTTGATCGGCATCGGTGCCCTTGGCCTGTGCCGTATGATAGGCGAGCAGTTGCGCCGGGATGGCGTAGACGATGGGCGCCAGAAGATCAGGTGTCGTGGGCATCGTGATTTGCGCCCAGGTGCCCTCTGCCGCTGTCTCTAACCCCTGTTTGCAAGAGATCAGCAGCACTTGGCCAGATCGGGCCATGACTTCTTGCATATTGGAAACAGATTTGTCGAACAGTGGATCCATAGGCGCCATGACCACCACTGGCACGTCCTTGTCGATCAGAGCAATGGGCCCGTGTTTCAACTCACCAGACGGATAGCCTTCGGCGTGTATATAGCTGATTTCCTTTAGCTTAAGAGCGCCTTCCATGGCGAGCGGATAGAGCGCTCCACGCCCTAAGAAGATGATATCCCGCGCCGATGCTAACTTTTTTGAAATGTCTTGCACAGCGCCATCAATGCCGAGCGCTTGGCTGATCAAACCGGGCAAGCGGTTGAGCTCTGCGATATGGGCACGATATTGTGCGGCATCAATTGCGCCCTTGGCATAGGCAATTTTGATCGCCAGCACGGCCAGCACCGTCAACTGCGCGGTGAAGGCTTTGGTCGAGGCCACACCGATTTCCACCCCCGCATGCAGTGGCAACACAAGGTCGCTTTCCCGCGCAATAGAACTTTCTGGCACGTTCACAACCGACAGGATGGTCGCATCCTGCGAGGCCATATAGCGCAGCGCGGCCAGCGTATCGGCAGTCTCACCTGACTGGCTGACAAAGAGGGCGCAGGTTCCGGGGTTGACTGGGGGCTCACGGTAGCGAAACTCCGAGGCGACATCCACATCGACCGGCAGGCGCGCAATTTTTTCAAACCAATATTTCGCCGTCAGCGCAGCATAAAACGCAGTACCACAGGCCACCATGGTTAGCCGATCAATTTGGGCCAGATCAATCTTATGTTCTGGCAATTCCAGCTCTGAGGCATCCGCGTTTTGATAGTGGCTCAGGGTGGTTTTGAGGACCGACGGTTGTTCGGCAATCTCTTTCGCCATGAAATGCTTATAGCCGCCTTTGTCCACGCGTTGGGCATCAATGGCGATCCGGCGCGTTTCGCGATTGGCCAAAGCACCATTTTCGTCGTAAATCTCTGTGGTTGTGCGGGTGATCACGGCAAAATCACCCTCTTCCAAATAGGTGATTTTATCGGTCAAAGGGGCCAGTGCGATGGCATCTGAGCCCACATAGGCCTCGCCATCGCCGTGGCCGATGGCCAATGGCGAGCCCTTGCGCGCCGCGATCATCAAATCATCGTTGCCTTGAAACAAAAATGCGAGGGCAAAGGCCCCCTCTAGGCGGGTGATGGTTTCTTGTGCTGCCTTTGTGGGGCTATGGCCTTGGGACATATAGTAATGGGTCAAAAGCGCCACGGTTTCTGTGTCTGTATCGGTCTCATGGATCAGGCCGAGCGCGTTTAATTCTGCGCGCAATTCTTTGAAATTTTCAATAATGCCGTTATGCACCACAGCGACAGAGCCGACCTGATGGGGATGGGCGTTCACGACGGAGGGCGTGCCATGGGTCGCCCAGCGGGTATGGCCGATGCCAGATTTACCCAACAAAGGTTCCGCGACCAATCGGTCCGACAGGTTCACGAGCTTCCCGACGGCCCGGCGGCGCTCCAGATGGCCCTCATGGACCGTGGCAATGCCGGCGCTGTCGTAGCCGCGATACTCCAAGCGTTTGAGCGCTTCGACCAGGATCGGAGCGACTTGGTGATTTCCTAATACGCCAACAATTCCGCACATGTTTTCAATCCTTCGTTCTAATTTTGTTTTGCGGCCTTGAGCGCGCGTAATTTATTCATCAATTTCACTGAAAATCCGGCTTTGTTGTCTTGTTTGGATCGGGCAATGGCGAGATCTCCCGCTGGCACATCCCGCGTGATGACAGATCCGCTCGCGGTCATAGCGTCTTGCCCGACGGTGATCGGAGCAACCAGCATGGTGTTTGAGCCGATAAAGGCCGCTTCGCCAATACTGGTGTGATGCTTCATGACCCCGTCATAGTTGCAAGTGATCGTTCCAGCACCGATATTGGCCCGCGCGCCGATATGCGCATCGCCAATGTAGGACAGGTGGTTAACTTTTGCCCCCTCGTCGAGCGTGCTGGCTTTGATTTCCACAAAATTGCCAATTTTCACATCCTCCGCCAGTTCCGCACCGGGGCGTAGGCGCGCATATGGGCCAACGACGCACCCGCGCGCGACATGCGCACCTTCCAAATGTGAAAACGCGCGGATCTGGGCACCGCTTTCCACCGTGACCCCCGGTCCGAACACGACATTTTGTTCAATGATCGCATCGCGGCCAATGACGGTATCATAGGAAAAATGCACGGTTTCAGGTGCTGGCATGGATATGCCATCTTCCAAAGCCTCTGCGCGGCGCAAAGTCTGGAACTCTTTTTCGGCTTGCATCAACTCCACCCGGCTGTTGACGCCAAGAGTTTCGCGCTCTGCGCAGCGGATGGCCGTACATGACAAGCCCCGCCCCACGGCCTTGCCAATGACATCGGTCAAATAGAGCTCACCGGAGGCATTGTTGGCATCAATTTCAGACAAAAGATCGAACAAAAGCTCCGCCGATGCGGCCATGACGCCGCTGTTGCAAAGTCTCACGGCTCTTTCAGCGGGGGTGGCGTCTTTGAATTCAACAATTCGCTTCAATCTGTCACCATCTGTGATCAAGCGGCCATATCGCGCAGGATTTTCTGCCTCAAATCCGAGCACAGAGACCGCCGCCGTGCTGAGCGTGGCGGTCAACTCTTCGAGGGTGCGCGGTTGAATAAGGGGGCAGTCGCCGTAAAGCACAATCACGGTTCCATCAAAATCATCCAATGCCGCACGGGCTTGATCAACGGCATGTCCCGTGCCCAACTGCGCCTCTTGCCGGACAATTTCCACCTCTGGATCTTCGGCGCGTGCGGTGGCGCTCACAGCCTCAAAGCCATGGCCTGCGACAATAATCGTCCGTTTAGGCTCCAAAGCCCGCCCGGCGCGCATGGCGTGGACCAGCATGGGCGCACTGGCCACATTGTGCAGAACTTTCGGCAGCTCAGATTGCATTCGGGTGCCTTTTCCTGCGGCAAGAATGATGAGTGCGATATTCATTTGCGGATCTAAGTCCTTTATAAAACAGTGGAGCCCTTTTAAGGGTATAATGGAAATCGACAAGCTGTTTTGCACAAACTCCGTTTTTTGCAATCGGCACAGCTAAGGAGGCAAGAATATGCTCAAACCCTGTGTGGTCTTTGACCTGGATGGCACGCTTGCCGACACAAGTGGAGATTTGCTCAAAGCGGCCAATAGCTGTTTTCGTGGCCTTGGGCTGGGTGACCTGCTTGAGGCACCAAGGGACAGCGGCACAGCTTTGCGCGGTGGCCGGGCGATGCTCAGCGCTGGATTCGAACGGGCCGGCTGGACGGATATGTCCGAAATAGACCGGCAATATCCAATTTTACTTGAGGCCTATGGGGCAGATATCTCGGAATTGACGGTGTTTTACCCCGGTGCTTTGAACTCTGTGGCCCGGCTGCGTGCTTTGGGATATGCGGTGGCGATTTGTACCAATAAGCCAGAAGCTCTGGCTGTACAGTTGATGCAGGAATTAAATGCCAGCGCATATTTTGACGCATTGGTGGGGGCCGATACGCTGGCGCAGCGCAAACCTGATCCGGCACCACTGTGGGAGGCGGTGGACCGCGCCGGTGGGGATCGCGCACGGGTTTGTTTGATTGGTGACACGGTGACGGACCGTTCGACCGCAGCGAACGCCGATATCCCATCGGTGCTTGTGACCTTCGGGCCCGGCGGGGGGGACATGGCGGCCCTGGAACCGGCAGCTTTGCTGCATCACTTTGATGATTTGCCCGATCTCGTAGCTCAGCTGATCGGTTGAGCCAAAAGATCAAGCAAGGGCTGCGCGGTGGCGGTGTGATCGAGCGTCTCAACAGCGCGCTGGATCGCCTGGCTGCGCGCGAGGCCCAGAGCCGGGCTGGCATAGTTGAAGAACTTTCTTTCCAAATCCTCTGCGCTTGGTGGGGTTGTGGGATCCCAATCGGGTTCGAACCAATCCGATTGCAGGCGCTCGCCTGTCGCTAGGGTAATTTCCGCGCGCGCCAGACGCCGGTTTGGAAATGCACAATTGGCAGATGCGTCCTCTTGCATCGTCAAGATCGACGACAGGCGCTGAACCTCCGGGTGCTGCAGCGCCGCATCTGCGACATGTTCGGGCAAGATGGTGCCATGCACCAAAGCGAGGGCGCATGGGAAGGAGGTTGAATACTGCGCCTCTTCGGTCGTTGTCACCTGTTTTGTCCCCAATCGCACCGATTCGTGAAAGGAATGGATATGCAGCCCCGTGATGGCTTGGCTGTTAAACCCATGACGATTTTGCAGGTCCAGCACCGCTGCAACCGGAGCTTGCGCCCAACGGCAGACAGGGTAGGGCTTGAAATATTGCTGGCAGATCAGCCAAGTGTCTCCCAAATCGCTCCAATGGTCTGTCCCAAGTGTGAGTGCAGGCGCGCCAGTGAAGCCCGCAGCGGCCAAACGCGCCGCAGACACTCCGCACATTGCGCCCCAACCGGAGCCATCTTTGAGCATGGTTGGGTGATCTATGCAGCGCATCATTTGGCTTCGGGGGCCGTGGTATTCTGCAATCCCCATCGCATGTGCGGTCTGATAGCCATCCAGCCGCATCAGGCGTGCGGCCACGCCGGCGACCGCCACGGCCACCCAAGCGCCAGAGGTGTGATACTCTGCGACGCTGGCGTGCTGCGCTAAAGCTGTGCGGCAGGCCAGCTCATAGCCAAGCGTGAGGCAGAGCAAAAATTCGGGTCCTGAGACAGGGTTTAAGTCTTGCGCCAGCCCATAGAGCGCCGGTAGCAGGCCGCAGCCCGCATGCCCTTTGGCCGGGTTAAAGCCATCATGGCCATCGAGCGCATCAATGGTCATGCCGCCCGCAAGCGCCACACCAGCGGCTGAGGCCCCGCGCCCGTCGAACATCATGGGCAGCGCACCGCTCATATCCAGCGCGCTATAGTCGCGAATAATGCGAGACAGTTTCGTGCCCGCGCCACCGGCTCCGACACCTATAAGATCCAGCAGGCATAATTTGCTTTGTTGACGGACTTCTTGTGGGAGATCGTCCCAAGTGACCTCGGCGATGAAGTCTAAAACGCCTTTCGGTGTCGTCATATTGGTGCCTCCAATTGTCTCAAGCCTGCCGCGCAAGAGTAGGAATTCTGATCTGTTTGCGACATGTGGAGCAAAAGTGGATTGACTTTATAGGCAGCAAGACCAAAACCTGCCCCATGACAGAGATTTTCACGGGCAATTTCACCCAGCAAGAACCCATTTTGGACGAAGCCATCGCGGCGGCAATTGCGGTCATGCAGCACGGGCGGCTGCATCGCTACAATGAGGCTGCCGGTGAAGTGGCGGAAGCTGCGCTTTTGGAGCAGGAGTTTGCCGCGCAAATGGGCGCGCGCTATTGTCTCGCTGTGGCCTCTGGCGGCTATGCGCTCGCCACGGCTCTGCGCGCGCTCGGTGTGAAGCCTGGCGATCGGGTTTTGACCAATGCCTTTACGCTCGCGCCTGTTCCCGGCGCCATTGCATCTGTTGGTGCTGTGCCTGTTTTTGTGGGCGTGACAGAAGGGTTGGTCATTGATCTTGAGGATCTGGCCTCCAAGGCCGATCAAGCCGATGTCTTGATGCTGTCGCATATGCGCGGACATATCGTGGATATGGATGCTTTGATTGAACTGGCGCAGGCGCATGATCTCAAGGTGATTGAAGACTGCGCCCATACGATGGGTGCAAAATGGGGTGAGACCTGGTCGGGACGCTCTGGGATCATCGGCTGCTACTCCTGCCAGACTTATAAGCATGTGAATTCCGGCGAAGGCGGCCTCATGCTCTGTGATGATGACGAGATCATGGCGCGGGCCATCATGTTGTCAGGCAGCTATATGCTCTATGGCAAGCATCGCGCAGGCCCGCCGATCGAGGCTTTCGAGGCGGTGCGGCTGGTCACGCCGAATGTTTCAGGGCGGATGGACAATCTGCGCGCCGCTATTTTGCGCCCACAGCTGCGCCAGCTCGAGGCACAATGCACGGCTTGGAATGATCGCTATCAGGTGGTGGACCAGGGGCTTGCTCAGGTTGTTGGCCTCACGCGCATCCAGCGGCCGCAGCAAGAAAAATTTGTGGCCTCCTCCTATCAATTCCTATTGCTGGATTGGTCATCTGAGGCGATTCGGTCGGTACTGGCGCGCTGTTTCGCGCGCGGTGTAGAGCTCAAATGGTTTGGCGCCCCAGATCCGGTTGGTTTCACCAGCCGTTACGACAGCTGGACCTATGCGCCGAGCACGGCCATGCCGAAAAGTGATCGAATTTTGCACGGTGTGATCGATATGCGTCTGCCTTTGACCTTTTCATTGGACGATTGCGCCACTGTGGCGCGCATTATCGCTGAGGAAGTGGCGCATGCGGCTCAGGGGCGTGAGACCCCTGTCTGACCCTTGCGAGCTAATTTGCGGCACAGCGCGCGCATAGGCTGGACAGGCGCGTCAAATTTTGCTTAAATTGAACAAGCGTTCAATAAGTGGAGGTTCTATGTTTACAGCCAGCATGCGTTTCGATCTTGGCGAGGATGTCCACGCCCTTCAGACATTGGTGCATCGTTTTGCACAAGACCAGATTAAACCCTTGGCTGGAGATGTGGATCGCGACAATCAATTTCCTGCGCAGCTGTGGAGCCAACTGGGCGATATTGGGGTTCTCGGGATAACCGTCGATGAAGAATTTGGCGGCGTGGGGTTGGGCTATTTGGCCCATACGGTGGTGATTGAAGAGATTGCCCGCGCATCGGCCAGCGTCAGCCTCTCCTATGGGGCGCATTCGAATCTCTGCGTCAATCAAATCAATCTCAACGGAACCCCAGAGCAAAAACGCAAATACCTGCCCAAACTCATCTCTGGCGAACATGTTGGCGCATTGGCGATGAGTGAGGCGGGCGCGGGCTCGGATGTCATCTCAATGAGCCTGAGGGCAGAGAAGCGCAATGGCTACTACCGGCTCAATGGCAATAAATTCTGGATCACCAATGGGCCTGATGCTGATGTTTTGGTTGTTTATGCCAAAACCGACCCCGAAGCGGGCTCGCGCGGCTTGACGGCTTTTTTGATCGAACGTGAGATGGTGGGATTTTCCACCAGCGGTCATTTCGACAAGCTGGGCATGCGCGGGTCAAATACGGCGGAGCTGATCTTTGACAATGTGGAAGTCCCCTTTGAGAATGTGCTGCAACAGGAGGGCGCCGGGGCCAAGGTCCTTATGTCTGGCCTCGATTATGAGCGTGTGGTGCTGGCCGGTATTGGTTTGGGCATCATGGCCGCCTGTTTGGATGAGGTCATGCCCTATATGGCTGAGCGCAAACAATTTGGCCAACCGGTTGGTAATTTCCAACTGATGCAGGGCAAAATTGCAGATATGTATACGGCGATGAACTCCGCGCGCGCCTATGTCTATGAGGTGGCGAAAGCCTGTGATCGTGGTGAGGTGACACGCCAAGACGCGGCGGCCTGCTGCCTCTTTGCCAGCGAAGAGGCAATGAAGCAGGCCCATCAGGCCGTGCAAGCGCTGGGCGGTGCAGGGTTTTTGAACGATGCACCCGTGGCACGGTTGTTTCGGGATGCTAAATTAATGGAAATCGGCGCTGGCACCAGCGAAATTCGTCGGATGTTGGTTGGACGTGAATTGATGGGGAAAATGGTATGAGATATTTGCTATTGAGTGCGGGGATGGCGGTCGTGGCCATGGCGGCACAGGCGGAGACGAAATTGCCGCAGTCACATGTGAATTCAATGGCGTGTTTAGAAAACATGGGGCAAAGCACAAGCTGGGGCCAATGTTTGGGCTTGATTTTTGAGCCCTGCGTCAGCTTGGAGGTCGCGTCCGAGGCGCATTTGGCGTGTTTGCAAAGCGAACGCGAAGGCTGGACCGCGACCATGCGGCTGTTGCAGGAAGATGTGACGGAGGCCATTACGGTAAAATCCGCAGAGGATTTGGCGGGCATATTGAGTGGGTGGATCAACTATGTCTCGCAAAAATGCCAAGCTGATGGCGATCCAGAGGGCAAGCCACGTTTGGCGGCCAAGCAACTGGGCTGTCAGATTACAGAACTTGTCGGACTGAGCGGGGAATATGCGGCCTGCCTCGAAGGGCGCTCCACCGCAGACTATTGCGTGCTGAAAGACTAGAGGCGCGCGCGGTGACACAGTCTGAAGCTTCAAAGGCCAAAGAGCAGCATCTGCGCGCTTTAGCGCGGGTCGAGCAGGCTGCATCGGAGGCCGCTCAGGGCGGCGGTGACGCGGCGCGGGCCCGGCACCTTGCGCGCTCAAAGATGCTTCCGCGGGACCGGGTTGCCAATTTATTGGATCCCGGCAGTGCATTTTTAGAAATTGGTGCGACCGCCGCCCATGGCATGTATGACGGCGCGGCACCCTGCGCTGGGCTCATCACCGGTGTCGGCACAGTCCACGGTCGCCAGGTCATGGTGATCTGCAATGACGCCACGGTCAAAGGCGGCACCTATTATCCGATGACGGTGAAAAAGCATCTCAGGGCCCAAGAAGTTGCGCAAGAGTGCCACCTGCCGGTGGTCTCTTTGGTCGATAGCGGCGGGGCAAATTTGCCCAACCAAGATGAGGTTTTCCCAGACCGGGACCATTTTGGCCGCATATTTTATAATCAGGCTCAGATGTCTGCCAAAGGCTTGGCGCAAATTGCGGTTGTGATGGGATCCTGCACGGCTGGGGGCGCCTATGTGCCGGCCATGGCGGATGTGTCGATCATCGTCAAAGAGCAGGGCACGATTTTTCTCGCCGGGCCACCATTGGTCAAAGCGGCCACAGGGGAGGTGGTTTCGGCAGAAGATTTAGGCGGCGGAGATGTGCACACGCGCCTGTCGGGCGTGGCCGATTATTTGGCTGAGGATGACACCCATGCGCTGGCTCTGGCGCGCGAGGCGGTGCGCCATCTGCCCGCTGCGGCGCCCCAAGCCGCCTTTGCGCAGGCGGCAGATATGACAGCGCCCAGCATGGATGACATTTTTGATGTGATCCCGAGTGATTTAACCACGCCCTATGATATTCGCGATGTGATCTGCCGGTTGACGGATGGCGGCGCGTTCGATGAATTCAAAGCGCGCTTCGGCACCACCTTGGTCACGGGGTTTGGGCATATTGAGGGCATGCCCGTGGGCATTGTCGCCAATAATGGCGTGCTGTTTTCCGAGGCGGCCCAAAAGGGCGCGCATTTTGTTGAACTGTGCTCCCAGCGCAAAACACCGCTGATCTTCCTGCAAAACATCACCGGATTTATGGTGGGGCAGAAGTATGAAAACGAAGGCATTGCGCGCCATGGGGCGAAAATGGTCACGGCGGTGGCCTGCACGTCTGTGCCGAAAATTACCATGATTGTGGGCGGCAGCTACGGGGCGGGCAATTACGGCATGGCGGGCCGTGCATTTCAGCCGCGGTTTTTGTGGAGCTGGCCCACATCGCGCACAGCCGTCATGGGGGGCGCGCAGGCAGCCGGTGTATTGGCCACGGTCAAACGAGATGCGATTGAGCGCGCGGGCGGCAGCTGGAGCGATGAGCAAGAAGCCGCGTTCAAACAGCCGACGCTTGAGATGTTTGAGACACAATCTGATCCGCTCTACGCCAGCGCGCGATTGTGGGACGATGGGGTGATTGATCCCAGAGACAGCCGGAAAGTTTTGGCTCTGTCTCTGCGCGCTGCGCTCAATGCCCCGATTGAGGAAACAAAATTTGGCGTCTTTAGGATGTAATGACATGAGTGATGAAACGACCGTCGTAACCCAGCCGGACAGTTTTGGCCGCCATTGGGTCTATGTCACTGACGCACAGGTGCGCAGCCATGCCAAAGGGCGTTTTTCTTTCGCCATTTGGTTGGTCTGCCTTTGGTTCGTCGCAGTTGGAGGCTTTGAGATTGTCTTGGGCAGCAGCGCCTCTTTGCCGCGCATGGTCTTCGGGCTGGTGCTGTTTTTGACCGGCGCTGGCCTCGTTTTGCGCAATCGGCTGGCCTATCTGGCGGCCTTATTTGTGCCGATGATTTTTCTGATCCGCTTTTTCAGTGGGGCCTCGGGCTATGGCGGGCTTTTGAGCGGACCGGCGCAATATTACGATCTGTGCAACGCTTTGGGGGTTGTGGGGGGATGTTTCTATCTCTTTGAGGGGGATCGCGCCAATTTCATTTTCCGGCGGCGCTACCGCAGCTATCGGGCAGAAAGCTTGCAGAAATGATTCAAAAATTGCTGATTGCCAACCGTGGCGAAATCGCTTGCCGCATTGCCCGCTCCGCAGGTGAGATGGGAATTGCCACCTTGGCCATTGCCTCGCAGGCGGATGAAGATGCGCTGCATGTGCAATCTTGTGATGAGGTGGTGTATCTGGGCGGTCACAGTCCGGCTGAAAGCTATTTGCGCCGCGATGCGATTATTTCCGCGGCCTTGGAGCGTGGCGCAGATGCGGTTCATCCGGGATATGGGTTTTTGTCCGAGGATCCTGAGTTTGCCCAAGCGGTGCAAGAGGCGGGCCTGATCTGGGTCGGCCCACCTGCTGCTGCTATTCGAGCCATGGGGCTCAAAGATGCAGCAAAAGCGCTGATGCAGGAAGCCGGCGTTCCGATTGTGCCGGGATATCACGGCGCGGCGCAGTCTTTGCAGGTGCTAGAAGAGGCCGCCGCCCAGATAGGTTATCCGGTACTCATCAAAGCGGTGGCGGGTGGCGGCGGTAAAGGCATGCGCCGTGTAGACCGGCCTGAGGAATTTGCCGCCCATCTGGCCTCTGCGCAGTCCGAAGCACAAAGCGCCTTTGGCAATGCGCGGGTTTTGATTGAAAAATTCATTGCCAACCCGCGCCACATTGAAATTCAAGTTTTTGGGGATGGGCAGAAGGCTGTGCACCTCTATGAGCGGGATTGTTCTTTACAACGCCGTCATCAAAAGGTGATTGAAGAGGCACCAGCGCCGCATATGCCAAGTGAGGTTCGCGATGCTATGGGGCGGGCGGCCGTGCGGGCTGCTGAGGCGATTGGCTATGCCAGCGCAGGCACGGTTGAGTTTATTGTCGATGGCAGCGCACCGCTGCATGAAAACAGCTTTTATTTCATGGAAATGAATACGCGCTTGCAGGTGGAGCATCCGGTCACCGAAGAAATTTTAGGGATCGATTTGGTGGCCTGGCAGCTGCAAGTTGCAGCCGGCGGTCTATTGCCGCGGGCGCAAGATGAAATCCATGCCCAGGGCCATTCGATCGAGGCGCGGCTCTATGCGGAAGATTCCGCTCAAGGTTTTCTGCCCTCAATCGGCCAGCTGCATCATCTGAATTTTGGACCGGGCTTGCGCGTGGAAACCGGCGTGGCGCAGGGTGGGCAGGTCACGCCCTATTACGATCCGATGATCGCAAAGCTCATTGCGACGGGTCCAGATCGGGCTGGCGCGCTTCAAAGGCTGGTGCGGGGTTTGAAATTGACCGAGATCGCGGGTCTCAAGACCAATCGTGATTTTTTGATAGCGCTTTTGCAGCACGAGGATTTCGTGGCTGGCACGTTTGACACAGGGTTGATCGCGCGTGACATGCAGGTTTTGACCCATGCGCCCGCACCGACCCCGGAAGATTGGGCACGGGCGGCGCTTTGCGCCATGGGGCTGTCGGAAACTGACCAAGACCGGCAGAGTGATACTGGCTTCACGCTGTTCACACCTCTGCGCCAAAGCATCGCTCTGCGCCACCAAGATCAGGTGCAAACTCTGCAGGTGAGCCTGCGGTCCGGGGGGCAGGCCCTTGTTGATGTCGCCGGGGAGATGGTGGCGCTTGATCGGGGCCGCATATCGCAAAGGCCAGCGGTTTTGGCCGGCGAAAAAGCCTATCTCTTTGGCGAACAGACTTTGGTGTTCGATGTGATTGACCCTTTGCAGCGCACCGCGAGCGTTCAAGGCGATGGGGCAATCACGGCGCCGATGCCTGGCTTGGTCAAACAGGTGTTTGTGCAGGCCGGTCAAGAGGTTGCTGCGGGTGATCCTATTGTCATTCTTGAAGCTATGAAAATGCAGCATACGCTTTGCGCCGATCACGCGGGCCGCGTTGAACATTTGACGGCGATGCAAAATCAACAGGTGGACGCAGGCGTGGTTTTGGCCGTGATTGAAGCCGCGCAGGAGGAGGCGTGATGCAGCAGCCGGTTGAGATTTTTGAGGTTGGTCCGCGTGATGGGCTTCAAAATGAACCTGCTTTTATCTCCTCGGCAGATAAAATCGCTCTGACGGAGGCTTTGGCGCGTGCCGGCCTGATGCGGATCGAATGCGCCAGTTTCGTGAGCCCTAAATGGGTGCCACAAATGGCAGATGGGGCGCAGGTGGTGCAGGGGGTAACGCCCGGCGCGGCGCAGCTCTATGCTCTGGCTCCCAATATGCGGGGTTTGCAGGCGGCATTGGCGACCCCGGTTCAGGGCGTTTGCGTCTTCATCGCCGCCACCGAAGGTTTTAGCCGCGCCAATACGAATATTTCGCTCGCCGGTGCTGTGGAGCGCGTGCAAGAGGTGATCGCGGCTTTCAAGGCGGAGGCGCAGGCGGGGGTGCGGATGCGCGGTTATATTTCCTGTGTCACCGAATGCCCCTATGATGGGCCGGTCGAGCCGTCCGAAGTGGCCCGGCTGGCCGAGCTCTTGCATGGTGCGGGCTGCGATGAAATCTCTTTGGGAGATACCATAGGCACGGCCTATCCTGAGCAGGTGGCGCGCATGTTAGAGGCGGTGGTGCAAAGGGTGCCTGCCGGCCTTTTGGCTGGGCATTTTCACGATACGGCGGGGCGGGCCTTGGCAAATATTGATGCGTCACTGGACTATGGCCTGCGGATCTTTGATGCCTCCATTGCTGGCCTGGGCGGCTGTCCCTATGCGCCCGGCGCGAAGGGCAATGTCGACACGCAATTGGTCTATGACCACCTTGTCGCGCGCGGCTATGAAATCGCTGGATCGCCAGATCGCGCCGGGTTGGAGCGCGCCGCGCGTTTGGCGCGAAAAATCCTTGGACGCACAGAAGGCGCAGAAGATGCAATTTGACACCATAGATAGCGCAACAGATGCGCAGGGCGTATGTACGGTTTGGCTGAACCGGCCTGAGAAACACAATGCCTTATCTGAACAGATGATCGATGAGCTGACCGAAATGGCCGCGATATTGCGCCAAGGCTCTGCGCGCGTTGTGATCTTGGCTGCGCGCGGTAAGAGTTTTTGCGCCGGTGGGGATTTGCAGTGGATGCAAGTGCAAATGCAGGCGGATCGAGCGACCCGGCAAGCGGGCGCGAGGCGTCTTGCGGGGATGCTACAGGTTTGGAACACGCTGCCGCAGCCGGTGATCGGACGTATTCACGGCAATGCCTTTGGTGGCGGGGTTGGGCTGGCCTCTATCTGTGATCTGGCCATTGGGGTTGAGACGGCCGCGATGGGGCTGACGGAAACCAAGCTTGGGCTGATACCTGCGACCATCGGTCCTTATGTGATCGCGCGCATGGGCGAGGCGGCGGCGCGGCGGGTGTTTATGTCTGCCCGCAAATTTTCCGCGCAAGAGGCGCAGAGCCTGGGGCTTTTGGCCAAAACCGTTGCACACGACGCGCTGGACCAGGCCGTGATGGCGGAGGTGATACCCTATTTAAGCTGCGCGCCGGGGGCCGTGGCTGCGGCGAAAAAATTGGCGCGGGCCTTGGGTCCGGTCATTGATGCGCAGACCATTGAAATGTCGGTCACCGCCTTGATAGAGCAATGGGAAAGCCCAGAGGCGGAGGAGGGCATTGCCGCTTTCTTCGGCAAAACAGCGCCCAGCTGGCAGGTCCAGTGACTCGTTTTGGATAAATTTTCTTTAAGACCGGCTGGGATTACGCAATCCGGGCGTTGACCCTTTTGTGCCCGAAGCGTAGTAGAGGCATGATCTGTGCCACAAGCGGCACATGTAAGGAGCCAACGTGGAAAATATTGCACAGGACTACCTCCCGATATTGATGCTGCTGGCAGTGGCAATAGGATTGGGCATTGTTTTGTTATTGGCTGCAGCCGTGGTCGCAGTGCGAGATCCAGATCCGGAAAAAGTCTCTGCCTATGAATGCGGGTTTAACGCCTTTGATGACGCGCGGATGAAATTCGACGTGCGCTTTTATCTGGTGGCAATCTTGTTCATCATCTTCGATCTTGAAATCGCGTTTCTCTTTCCTTGGGCCGTCGCCTTTAAGGACATAAGCATCCTGGCCTTTTGGTCAATGATGGCATTTTTGGCGGTGCTCACCATCGGATTTGCCTATGAGTGGAAGAAGGGAGCCTTGGAATGGGAGTGATGGCAGGGGCGAATACCGCTGGCTTCGACAGAGACGTTGCCACGAGAGAGCTCAACAGTGAGCTTCAAGATAAGGGCTTTTTGGTCACATCAACCGAAGATATCATCAATTGGGCACGCACCGGCAGCCTACATTGGATGACCTTTGGCTTGGCGTGCTGCGCTGTCGAGATGATGCATGCCTCCACGCCGCGCTACGATTTAGAACGTTTTGGCACCGCGCCGCGGGCCAGTCCGCGTCAATCAGATTTGATGATCGTTGCTGGAACCTTGACCAATAAAATGGCGCCAGCGCTGCGCAAGGTTTACGATCAAATGCCCGAGCCGCGCTATGTGATCTCGATGGGCTCTTGCGCCAATGGGGGCGGCTATTATCATTATAGCTACTCCGTTGTGCGAGGCTGCGACAGGATTGTGCCCGTAGACGTCTATGTGCCAGGCTGCCCGCCAACAGCTGAGGCGCTGCTTTATGGTATTTTGCAGCTGCAAAGAAAAATTCGAAGAACAGGAACGATCGTGAGGTAAGGTCATGCAAGTTATGCTTGGTTCGGTTGTATCTTTAAAGAGTGGTGGTCCGTTAATGACCGTTGAAGAATTGGGTGAACATGCGGATGCGCGCTGTGCGTGGTTTGTCGATCAGGCAGTTCAACGCGAATGGTTCGCGTTGGTCGCGTTGCAGCCTCAGGTTTCGCCAAAAGCGGGCGCTAAGAAAGTTGTGAAATGACACAGGCATTACAAGAATTGGGTGCGTTGATTGCATCAAAACGGCCCGATTGCGTGCTGTCTTATGACGTGAGCTTTGACGAGTTGACCATTGTCGTTGCGCCGTCCAACATCGTTGGGTTGGTCGATTTTCTCAAGTCAAACCGCAGCTGCCGTTTTTCGACCTTGGTTGATATCACAGCCGTCGATTACCCAGGTCGTGAAAAACGCTTTGATGTCGTCTATCATTTGCTCAGCATGTATCAGAACCACCGCGTGCGTCTTCGGACGGCTGTGCGGGCCGAAGATATGGTGGCGTCGATTGTCGAAGTGCACCCTTCGGCAAATTGGTTCGAGCGCGAAGTGTTCGATATGTTTGGCATACTCTTTTCTGGCCACCCGGATCTGCGCCGGTTGCTGACCGATTATGGTTTTCGCGGCCATCCGCTGCGGAAGGATTTTCCAACCAGCGGCTATACAGAACTGCGTTACGATGAGGCTGAAAAGCGCGTGGTCTATGAGCCGGTGTCTCTGGTTCAGGAATACCGTCAATTCGACTTTATGTCTCCTTGGGAAGGCGCGAAATATGTGCTGCCCGGTGACGAGAAGACGGATGGGGCCAAGGGGTAAAATATGGCCGATCCAACTCTTTTGATCTGTGTGGGAGCGACTAAGGCGGGAACGTCTTGGATGTATCGCTATTTGCATGATCATGAGGCGTGTTATGCGCGATCGGTTAAGGAATGTCATTATTTTTCAACGTTTAACCCTAAGAAGTTAGTGCGACAGCTGAAGGTCTTGAACCGTCTGATCGTCCAATATGAGGCGCGGTTGCTTGAGGCTGAAGCTGCGGATGATATCGTCCGCATACTCAATTTGAGCCGCCGGATTGATGACACCAAGGCGCTGATCATGGCGCTTTCGGCGGAGCGCAGTGACGATTCTGCCTATTTGGAATATCTGCAGGCTGGGCGCACGGATGAGACCGTCGTGCTTGACGTCACCCCGGCCTATGCTTTGCTTGAGCCTGCCGAGATCCTGCGCATTTCCAAGCTGCCAATTCGTGTAAAGTTGCAGTATTTGATGCGTGACCCGTTGGAGCGTCTCTGGTCGCATGTGCGGATGGTGGCCAAACGCAGCATGAAAGAGGGGCAGGATTTCCTGGCCGCGTGCCAAGATATTTTGAAGCGCGTTGTGTACAATCACGAAGAGGCGCATATTGTGACGCGGGGCGATTATAAGGCGAACATCACGCGATTCACTTCGGTTTTCGATAGCTCGCAATTCCAGATTGGCTTTTCGGAAAATTTACAAGACGGTCCCGAGTTTGACGCCATGTGTGCCTATTGGGGGATCAAGGCGACCAGCGCGCAGCAAATCAAACCTGCGCATGTGGGTCTCGCGGCTCCGTTTCCCGAAGCGCTACGTCGGGACAGTTTGAAATTCTTGAAGACGCAATACGACTTTGTTGCTGATAATTTTGCGGAACTGCCGGCGAATTGGCAGAAAAACCGGGAGTTACTGGCGTGACAACTCAGATCATCATCGGCCAAAAATTTGGCCAAGAGGGAGGTGCATAATGGACGGCTCCAAATTTGACGACGCTTTGACCGGCGAGCAAAAAATTCGCAATTTCAATATCAACTTTGGTCCACAGCACCCGGCGGCGCACGGTGTGTTGCGGCTGGTGTTGGAATTGGATGGTGAAATTGTAGAGCGCTGCGATCCGCACATTGGCCTGTTGCACCGCGGCACAGAAAAGCTGATGGAAAGCCGGACCTATCTGCAAAACTTGCCCTATTTTGACCGGCTAGACTATGTGGCACCGATGAACCAGGAGCACGCTTGGTGTTTGGCGATTGAAAAGCTCACCGGCACTGTCGTGCCGCGGCGCGCCAGCCTGATCCGCGTGCTTTATTCTGAAATTGGCCGCGTGCTCAACCATTTGCTCAATGTCACGACGCAAGCGATGGATGTGGGGGCGATGACGCCTTTGACCTGGGGGTTTGAAGAGCGCGAAAAGCTGATGATCTTTTATGAGCGGGCCTGTGGTGCGCGTTTGCATGCGGCCTATTTCCGCCCCGGCGGTGTGCATCAAGATCTGCCAGATGCTCTGCTGGATGATATCGAAGAATGGGCCCAGACCTTCCCAGGGGTTTTGCAAGACATCGACACGATGTTAACCGAAAATCGGATTTTCAAGCAGCGTAACGCAGATATTGGCGTTGTGACAGAAGACG
>ERZ1046568.647-NODE-647-length-27731-cov-6.200426_pt1 | contig 27731 bp, 25 predicted proteins | sample MGYA00383092_ERZ1046568 | MGnify/ENA primary metagenome ERZ1046568 (study PRJEB29581, sample SAMEA5548362) | metagenome | biome: marine; feature: coastal; material: water | depth 1 m | study: Short-term variability in the microbial, nano- and picoplankton dynamics... | reverse complement strand
AAATTGTGCCCCACCTCATGAATGATAACGCCCCACATGCCGTATTTCGTGCCCTCAGAGTATGTCCCATCCGCTTCTGGACGTCCACCGTTGAAACAAATCATTGGGTATTCCATGCCGATTCTGTCCGTGTGAACAGAAATAGCAACTGGATACGGATAATCGACTGTGTACTTTGAATAGGTTTTTATCGTATGAGCGACCAATTTTGTGGAGTAACGTTCCCAAAGCGGATTTCCTTCCTTCGGATAGTAACTCATGCACATCACATTTCTATCACCTTGTTTCACGCTTTGTGCATCCCAAATGAATTTGCGCGAATTGGCAAATGCAAAATCTCTAACGTTGGTAGCCTTGAAAGTCCATGTTTTAGTACCCGTAGCCTTGTTTCCTTCTTTTTCCAAAGCTTCTTCTGGAGTTACAATCATTAAAGGGGAATCGGACGATTGTGCTTCTTTGTAACGTGAACGTTCAGTTGCCGTCAAACAATTGCTCATGTTTTGCAGTTCTCCTGTTGCACCTACGATGTGATCTGAAGGCACTGTAATGTTTACGGTATAGTCACCAAAAGGAAGCGCAAATTCACCTGAACCCAAAAATTGTTTGTTCTGCCATCCTTCTACGTCGTTGTAGACGCACATTCTTGGAAACCATTGCGCAATTGTATAAATATAATTGTCTTCTTTTGAAAAGAACTCGTAACCAGAACGACCGCCAACTTTGGATCTATCGTTGATATTGTATTCCCATTTTACCTTGAAAGAAATCGAACTATTCGACCCCAAAGGCTTGTCCATGTCAATACGCATCATCGTTTTATTGATGAAGTACTTCATTTTTCCGCCACTGGTCGAGGTTACTTCGTGCACTTTATAACCACCTTCGTAATAAAAGAGATTGGGTTCTACGTCTTCAATTGAACGAAAATCTTCCATTTTTTCAAGACGAATCATTCTTGCATCGCTACCAATTTCATATAGATTTTGGTCCAATTGCAACCACAAATATTCTAATTTATCAGGAGAATTGTTCGTGTAAGTGATCGTTTCTACTCCGCTCAATATCTGTATTTTATCATCAATAGTTACGTCGATTTTATAGTCGGCTTTTTGTTGATAGTAATTGTGCCCGGGAGCTCCGCCTGCCGTTCGGTATTCGTTCGGTGTTGGTAATTCCTGATCTAGTTGAGCAAATTTAGATTGTCCCCAAGTAAAGGCAGGAAGCAAAGTAAGAAGGATAAGTTTTTTCATTATAAAGAAATACTTGATTTAGTTTTATTGGAAAGGAAAACAGCTGTTGAGCTTTTTAGTTCATCGCGGTAGGTAATTTTGTTTTGTTGTTGCGGAAATAGATCCATCATCAAATCAAAAGTTACGTCCAATGTGCTTGATTTTTCAACTTTAGTAGAACGAAAGTAATAATTGGTTAGACCTGTGTCTAGGTGTTCCATCCCTACAATTTCGAACGCAAGAGAATTACCGTTGACAGTAATTTGAAATCCGGTAAATATTTCGCGCGAAATTTGTTGTAAGTAGGTCGGCTTTGTTGGATTATCATTTTCGGTCAAATCCATTGCTCTAGTTTCCAACCAATCTTCAAAATCGTGTGTTGATAGTGTAAATGTGCCTTCATAAACTCCCTCTTCATTACTGTAGCTCAATTCTGCAAAGCCAAAGAAATATTCGTGGGCGTTTGCTTGGACTGAAAAGGCGAGAGCTACGATTAGTGTTAATAGAAGTTTCATGGATAAAATTTAATCTGAAATAGTAAACAAATTTGTCTATAAAAAACAAGTCAGGGTGAACATCAATTCACCCCGACAAATTCAATCTAAAAACCTATCTTTTTTTCATCTTATCCTGCTGCGCTTTTTGCATTTGCTCCAAACGCTCTTGGAATTTCGATTTACTTTTTTTGCCTTTACTATTCACGGTAACTTTTCGGGCAGCCATTTTTCCTTTCAGTTTGTCTTCATCCACAAAGAATTTCTTGATAGCCAAGGCAATCACAATTGAGAACAAAGTTGAAATGAAGTAATAATAACTCAAACCTGAAGAATAGTTATTAAAGAAAAAGATCATCATAATAGGGAACAAGTACATGATGATTTTCATGTTTGGCATGCCCGGTTGCTGAGGAGTCGACATTTGACCACTGTTGACAAAAGTGTACACCAAAGTTGTTCCTGCCATTAAAAGCGTAAATAAACTCACGTGATCACCATAGAAAGGAATCGACATGCCCAATTCCAAAATAGAATCGTAAGAAGATAAATCTTCTGCCCAAAGGAAGTTTCTTTGACGTAATTCAAATGCAGACGGGAAGAAACGGAAGACTGCCAACAAAATCGGCATTTGAATCAACATGGGAAGACAACCAGCCAATGGACTTGCACCTGACTCCTTGTACAAGGACATCATTTCAGTCTGCTTTTTCATTGCGTCAGCCTTGTCCGGAAATTTCTTGTTTAATTCTTCAATCTCAGGTTTCAAGATTTTCATCTTGGCTGAAGATACATACATTTTCCATTGAACGGGCATAAGAAACAGTTTCAAGATCAATGTCAATAAGAAAATCGCTAGTCCAATACCCAATCCTGTTCCAAGTAATCCATTGAACAATGGTTGAACTGCATAAACGTTGATCCAGCGGAAAAGCCCCCAACCAAAGTTCAAGACATCGTCGTAACCTTCACCGTAAGATTTCAATTCTTCGTAATCGTTCGGTCCAAAGAACCAATCGAATTCAACAGTTGCATCGTCACTTTTCGGGACGTTCAATGTTAAATCAGATGAATAATCTTTTAGGTGCGTATTCTTTCTTTTTTCCGTATCCGAAAAGTTTTTAGTCACCAATTTGGTTCCTTCTTTCAAGAACGGCGTTTTCGGATTAAGAATAGAGGAGAAGTAGCTTTGTTTGTATGCGACCCATTCCAATTTATCTTCAGCTTCTATATCATCGTCACCCATTTCGCTTAGGTAACTGAAACCTTCGTCTTGATATTTGTAACAAACAGTTGAAATACGTCTTTGCTCAGAGAATAAACGCTCGGTTTTCTTATAGGCTGTTTGCCAATTCAATTGAATTTTTTTGTTGCCGATATCATCCTTTAGTCCTTTGAAATCAATGTCAAATCCTAAATTGTACGTTTTATTAGGCAAGGTATACGAGAAAGTAATTGATTTCCCTGGTTCAATCGTATGAGTGAAGCTTATTGCTTTTTTAGATTTCTTCGATACTTCGAAAATTTGGTTCGCAGTATTGATTTCTCTACCTGCAACGCTAATTGTTACGCCGTTTGAAGCATCTCCATCAGCGAAAAGTTGCAAGGGAGTTACTTTACCGTCTTTCTTTTGGTAGTTGTAGAAAGTCTCGTATTCTTTCAAGTATAACGAAGCGATTTGTCCACCTTTTGGATTGAAATCCACGATAAATTTGTCATTTTCCAATCGAATCAAATCTAATGCAACTGTATCCTTCTTGGTTGTATCCTCAATTTTAGCTGAAGTTCCAATATTCGCAGCGGCATCTGAAGAATCAAGCGCCTTATCTACTTTTGGCTGTGTTGTGTCTTTGTTAGCTTCAACAGCGGCAATTGAATCAGCCTCTACTTTGGCTACTTCCTTCGATGCCGCCATTTCTTTGCGTTGCGCTTCTTTGCGTTCCTCTTCTGATGGTTGATTAAAAATGCTAAACACACTTAAAATAGCACCAATTAAAACCAATCCAACGATGGTATTTCTATCCATTTCTAATTTTTTTCTTGTTTTTAATAACTGCTGCTACGAATGCCACAAATAAAGGATGCGGCTTGGCTACAGTACTTTTGTATTCGGGGTGAAATTGTGCTCCAAGGAACCAAGGATGGTCCGGAATCTCCACTATCTCAACTAAACCAGTTTCAGGATTTTTTCCTGTTGGAATCATACCGGCTTTTTCAAATTCTTTTAAATAATCATTGTTAAACTCATAACGATGACGATGTCTTTCTGATATTTTATCTGTTGTGTAAGCGATAGAAGCAAGAGAACTAGGTTTTAATTGACATTTGTAGGCTCCAAGTCGCATCGTACCGCCCATGTTGGAAATCGTTTTTTGTTCTTCCATCATACTAATGACAGGGTGAACGCAATTTTCTACAATTTCGGTTGTATGTGCATCCGAGTATCCAAGAACGTTTCTAGCGTATTCAATTACAGCACATTGCATTCCTAAACAAATACCAAAGAAAGGCACTTTGTTTTCTCTTGCATAACGAACGGCTTCAATTTTCCCAGAGATACCGCGTGAACCAAAACCAGGTGCTACAAGTATTCCATCCAAACCATCTAAAGTTTTATTTACGTTGTCGCTCGTGATTTTTTCAGAATGTAACCATTTCACTTCTACCATGCATTCATTTTCTACACCAGCATGTATGAAGGCTTCGGAAATGGATTTGTATGAATCTTTCAATTCAACGTATTTTCCAATCAAACCAATGGTAACAGTACTTTTTGGGTTGTGAATTCTATCCAAAAATTCCGTCCATTTCGTCATGTCCGGTTTTGTTTTGGTAGAAAGGCCTAATTTTTCAAGAACAACTTTGTCCAATTCTTCTTGTTGCATCAAAAAAGGAACTTCGTAAATTGTATTGGCATCGCGTGATTCGATCACCGCATTCATGCTTACGTTACAGAATTTCGCAATTTTCTTTCTTAACTCTAATCCTAATTCGTGTTCAGTTCTACAACAAAGAATATCAGGTTGAACCCCTAATTCCAACAAAGCTTTAACAGAATGTTGTGTTGGTTTCGTTTTTAACTCACCAGCAGCTGCCAAATAAGGAACAAGTGTCAAGTGGATTACAATGCAGTCATTTTCAAATTCCCACATCATTTGACGAACCGCTTCAACATAAGGAAGAGATTCAATATCGCCAACTGTACCACCTATTTCGGTAATAACAATGTCGTATGTTCCTTTCTTACCAAGAATTTGAATTCTTTCTTTGATTTCGTCAGTAATATGAGGAACAACTTGAACCGTTTTTCCAAGAAATTCACCTTTACGCTCTTTTTCAATAACAGATTGATAAATTTTACCCGTTGTAACATTGTTCGCTTGAGAAGTAGGAACATTTAAAAAACGCTCATAATGTCCCAAATCCAAATCTGTTTCCGCTCCATCATCCGTAACGTAGCATTCGCCATGTTCATATGGATTTAATGTTCCAGGGTCAATATTGATGTATGGATCAAGTTTTTGAATGGTAACTGAGTACCCTCGTCCTTGAAGCAAAGTCGCTAAAGACGCGGAAATTATCCCTTTGCCTAATGAAGAAGTAACACCCCCTGTTACAAAGATGTATTTTGTGGAATTTGACATGCCGTTTTTCGATTGTAACTACGGGGGGCAAAATTACACAATATACTGAGATGAGTAAGGCAAAAAAATGACTTTCTTTCAACATTAGTACGACCAAACGTTATTTAATCCTAATTGGCCATAAAAACGTGATTTCCGAATGTCTTCTTTGAAGAAAACAGGACAGCCATCTTCACTCAATCGAGGGTAATGCGGAGTCTTTCGTTCAATTCCTTTTGGAAGCAAGATCATGTCGTGCGAAAGTCGGTTTTGAAACGCGTGTCTAACTTGTTCAGAATCAACACCTATTCTTGCAGATGCGAAGTTAGAGTATGGGAGTTTGTAATTTGCACCGATATAGAAAACACCGTGACTAGTTTTACCGTAGGAAAGATCTTCTAGAATTCGGAAACCGCTGGGACATTTGTCTAAATGAATTTTCTCCCAACGTGAACCACGTGTTTCGCCTGTCCAAAGCTTAATGCCTGTTTGAAAAACGAAATCCTCATTTTGATAGGCTAATTGCAAATGTCCAGTTCTATATTTGTCAAGACCTATGCCTGCGAAAATATCATTTTCGAAAAACAACTGAAAACCAGAACTTTGAATTGTCCAACCGCCTGAATTTTGGGAAGTTTGACTATTGTCGCGATACCACAAATAATTGTAACCTATTGCATGTTGGTAGTTGGTTTGGTGATGCAGTCCCCCCCATACAAAATCTTCTTGTTGAGATCGAGTCCCAGCTAATATTATCCCTCCTAAAGCGAGACGGTTTTCCCACATTTTATTGCGTTTGGCTAAATTAGTCAGAGAAAAAGTAGTTGTGTTTTCAAGGTTTACTTGGGCAAAAGAATAATTTATATATCCATTCAAACGAAGTCCTATTTGACTGGTGTGGGCGCCAACATTCATGACCAATCCCGCTTTTACGCCCCAATTGCTTTCTTGAAAAGCTTGAGTAAACGCATTGTTTTTGCTGATTACAGAAATTAGAGCAAGTCCATGAAGTAAAAATTTGAGTTTCACAATAAGTTAGATTCAAATATTGTACCTAAAATATCCCAATAGTTTATTTCCCTCTCTGTCTCCCTAAAAGGAAGGACTAAGGAGGTGTGTTTTCAATATTTAATACAATTTCCCGATTAATTAATCGGTTTCAAGGAATGAATAGAATCATCCTCTAACTTTATGTATTTTGACTTGTAAAGATTTCCAACTGCTTTTTTGAAATTCTTTTTACTCATTCCAACTAGACGTTTAATTTCCTCGGGTGAGCTTTTATCGTGCAGATGCAGAACTCCACCTCGTCGTTGGATGATGTCGAAAAGTTCTTCCGAAAGGGGTTCTATTTTGCGATATCCTTCTGGTTCAAGACGAACATCTAATTTCCCATCTTCGCGAATGTTGTACACGTAACCTGTTGTTATTTCGCCTTTTAGAACGGATTTATTATAGTCCTGATGATATATTAAACCAGGGAATCTATCATCGACAATGACTTTGACGCCTAAGTCAGTTGTATCGTCTATAATTATGTCCACGGGAATATTAAGTTCTACTATGCTCGTATCCGTTTCAAAGAATTTCTTGTATTTGGTCGTGGCCACAATTCTATCGGTTGCATCATCCAGGAAAAGGTAAACCAAAACATGTTCGCCTTCAACCAATTTATAGCGTTGTTCACGATAAGGCACCATCAAATCTTTTTCAACTCCCCAATCCAAAAAAGCACCATAATGGTTGACTTGATTGACTTTTAGGTAACCGAAGCGGTTGATAGTTAAATTGGGCTGAAGAGTGGTGGCGATTAATCGGTCTTCAGAATCACGATAAATAAACACGGTAATTACATCTCCAACTTCCCAATCTTCCTTTATATATTTTTGGGGCAAAAGGACATCCTGATTCTCGTCGCCCAAATATATGCCGACGCTAGTAAACCTAAGTATGTCTAAGTCATTGTATTCTCCTAATATCATCTAGAAATAAAGCGCTGAGGCTAATTTAGAATTGACTACCATACACGGTAGGTTCAAACTATTTGTAATTAAAGATTGTCCAAACGTCTCAAATTGAGGTAAAATGCTCTCAGAATGATACGCAAATGCCAATATTTCGGCACTATTTGCTTCTGCGTAATGTTCAATCTTCTTTATATAACTGCCTTTAGCAGGTAATTTTATGAATTCTGCTTTCACACCACGTTCCTCATAATTTGTTTTCACAATATGTGTACGTGTTTTCATGGTCATCGACAATCTTTCGTCGGCTTGGTCTTCATATAAAATGTGAACTTCGCCACCAAAGATATTCGCCATATCGCCAGCAATATTGACTATTTGAAGTGATTCTTTTGTTAAATCAACTGGTACAATGACCTTTGAAATATTTCGTAAAGGTGTTCCTTTTTGAACCACTAAGAATGGCACTTCTGATGTACGAATCATTTTTAGGGCGTGCGAACCAAAAAGTTTCTGTAAGCCAAGTGCACCGTGAGTTCCCATGATCACAAGTTGGGCGTGTTCGCTTTTCACCATTGAGCCCATATCATCTATGAAGTTTCCCGTTTTTACAACAGGTGATAATGTACATCCTTCAGGAAGTGATTGTCCTTCAATAATATCCATAAGTTTCGCTTTCGCGCCTTCCTCTTTTGAGGAATTATTGACAACATGCAATAATTCGATGTCGATATGAACGTGCTCTGCTATATTTAGCGCGTATCCTAGGGCAGTATCCCCGATTTCAGTAAAGTCGTGTAAAACAATGTACAAATTTTTACTCATAGCGAACCAATTGTGTTTTATCAAATATAAGAAAAGCTGTGAAACATAAATATAGTCGAGTAAAAAGAAGTGAACAACGTAATTGTGATTAACGTTTCTTTTTCTTTGGTTTAGACTTTTTCCAATCGCTATATGGATATTGATTACTTGGATCTCGTTTATCCTTTTTCTGAAACCATTTTCTTTTTTCTTTAGTTGGCTTCTCCTTTTTTGCTTCTTTGCTCGGGTCAACCTCAGGCAATGCTGCCTCGTGGTTGTTTCCGCCTGCAGGAGCATTTGGATTAGAAGGATTTTCCCATTTGTTATTAATTCGTTTTTTTATTGGATCGCCGTTTTCATCGTATTTAATTTCTCCATTCTTATCGACTGGAATAACTTCAATTTTCTCTGAAGTCTTGCCATTTACAGCGATTACGTCTTCTTTCAAGTACCATTTTCCATTCTTTAATTCAAAGGCATCATAAGAAAGATCAGGAACGTAGTAGGAATAGTGTCCCACTAAATTCTTGCTTTCAGGCGATAAATGATCGAAGAGTATGCGGTCGTACTTATCATCGTAGCGCAAGGACATGGTGGTTTTCTCAGAGTGCTCGTAAAAAACTCTTTTGAATGTTTCGGAGCCTACTTTGAAAACAGGACTGCCAAGTTTCGCTAATGCACCAGAGAAATAAAGAACATCAATCATTTTCATATTGGAGGTAGTTCCAAGTCCATCCCAACCCAATAGAACATACATGTCTCGATTTCCTTTTTCAAACGGGATGATTTGGTAGTACAAAGCACCGTACCATTGATTGGATTGTAATATTTCAGTGGGACGAAGCGGCATGACGTCGTTACCCTTTATGAATTCATTTAATTGAAGCTCTTTTTTCTTTTCGTCATAGCGTTGAATAAAACAAAAGTACTTTTGAGTTTTATCATCTTGTTCTACATTCCAATTGACCACCCGAACCAATTTATCTGGTGACGGAATGAATCCAACTGTTGTTAAACGCGAGAAAGGGTAGGATAGAGAACTTTCTCTCGAAAGCACTTCTTCCATTTTAGCTCTAAAAACTTCATTGCGTTCTTTCTTTTCTGCGTCATTCGCTGCATCTCTTAGAGAATTCAACAGTGTTTCCAATTCATTTTCGGCATCAGCAAAAGAAGTATGCTCCTGAGTATAAGCAAACAGGGTACTTGTTAATATCAAGATCAAAAGCCAAAGTATTCGAATCATTCTGGTTTGTTTAGTGCTTTGAAGTGCAAAAGCCGTGCTACAATAACGTAAAATGGTCATTTTTTAACAAAATTTGTTGAAATTATTGACGATAACGAAAGGGGAGCGGGATTGTTGTGAAAAGGCCGTTCTTTTAGTTTTACAATTGTTTCAACTGCGAAATGGTCTCTGATGGATTGTCTGAACCGAAAACAAAGCTACCTGCAACTAAAGCATCGGCACCTGCTTCAACCAAAAGTTTACCTGTTTCAAGATTTACACCGCCATCTACTTCAATTTTTGCGTTTGACCCTGTTCTTTTAATCAACTCTGCGGCTTGTTTTACTTTTTCGATAGCATTTGTGATAAACTTTTGTCCACCGAAACCAGGGTTTACAGACATAATTAAAACCAAATCAAGATCCTTTATTACATCAACAAGGGCAGCAACTGGTGTATGCGGATTCAAAGCCACTCCGGCTTGCATCCCATTTGCTTTTATGTTCTGAATCGTGCGGTGCAAATTACGACAAGCCTCGTAATGTACCGTCAAAATGTCGGTTCCAGCCTTTTTAAATTGAGCAACATAATCATCTGGATTTTCGATCATTATGTGAACATCCAATGGTTTTTTAGCATGCTTTTTTATCGCTTTGATTACCGGAAATCCAAAGCTAATATTGGGAACAAAAACACCATCCATAACGTCCACATGAAACCAATCTGCATCTGAGTTATTGATCATTTCAACGTCTCTTTGCACATTAGCGAAGTCACAAGATAAAACGGAAGGGGCGATAATTACTGACATTTTCGTGGGTTTTGATGCAAAAGTAGAAAAATGTCATGAATGCGGCTTGTTTTGTTGACAAGTTGGTCGATTGTGTATACAAGAAATTGTAATTTAGTGCAAAATTAAACCTAATGACATTTACAGCTTTAACCGTTATCTTAATTGCTACCGTTTTAGTCTCGCTCAAGGCGATGAATGATCCATCCATGAAAGAAAAATGGATGTATTCGCCGTATCAAGTCAAACATTCCAAGGAATCGTATCGCATTATCAGTCATATATTTATCCATGCTGATGCCGCGCATTTGATGTTTAACATGTTTACCTTGTATTTTTTAGGAAGCCAAGCGTTGGAGCCCATGCTAATGTATGAATATGGCGCTATGAAAGGTGAATTACATGTCGTAGCCATCTATTTTATTGGCGCTTTGTTTGCTACGATAATTCCATTTTATCGAAATCAAGACAATTATGAGTATCGAGCTCTGGGTGCATCTGGCGCGGTTTCGGCAATCGTTTTTGCCATGATACTCTGGTGGCCAGATATGGAGCTATATTTAATGTTTATTCCTATTTCTATACCTGCCTATTGGTTCGGTATATTTTACCTAGCCTATGAGATTTATATGGCGAGAAAAGGCAACACAGGAATCGCACATGATGCGCATATAGGTGGCGCCATATTAGGGGTTATTTATATCTTAGTCATTAATCCTGAGAAGGGTAGCAACTTTATCAACGTAATTATTTCTGCAATTTCATGACAATTCTCCATGTCAACATCAATGGTCGAATTCTCCAAGAAGACCAAAACGGAATTCATACTTCTAATCGTTCCTATTTGTATGGCGATGGTGTATTTGAAACCATCCGTGTATTCAAAGGAAAAGTAATCAACTTTGAAAATCATTTTCATCGATTGAAAGAGGGTTCATCGGCATTATATATCGATTTTCCTGAAAACTTCACTGCGCCCTTTTTTCTAGATAAAATTGAAGAACTCTTAATAAAATCTAATCTGACTGTCGGCGCTAGGGTTCGTTTATCGATAGATCGTATTGCAGGAGGAACCTATACTCCTGAAGGTAATGAAGCCAGTTTTACAATTGAAGTTCAGCCTTGGCAATCCGCAGATTATGAGTTGAATACCAAGGGGCTTGAAGTAGATGTTTTTACAGATATCCGCAAACAAAATAGTAAACTTTCGAACTACAAAACGAAAAATGGTCTTTTGTATATTTTGGCAGCAATTCAGGCAAAACAAAAAGGGTTGCAGGATATGTTGATCACCAATGGAAATATGGAGATTATTGAAAGCTCCAATTCTAATCTATTTATAGTTAGTAATGGAGTGCTGTACACTCCTGGGTTGGAAAATGGATGTTTGGCAGGTACAATGCGAATGCAAATAATAAATTTAGCTTTGGCAAATGGTGTGAAAGTGTATGAAAGTCCTATTCTGCCTCAGAACCTATTGAGTGCAGACGAAGTTTTCTTAACCAATGCCACGCGCGGTGTCGTTTGGGTAAGTGGTTATCGTACAAAACGTTACTTCAATAATACCTCCAGAAAATTGATTGCTTTATTGAACGATTATTGGGATGATATTTTGAACCCCGAAGGTGAAAATGATTTGTTAAACAACGATTAAGTCAATAGTTCTATACATATTGGAAATCATTATACTTTAAAATTTCAAGTTAATTGCGTACATTTGCAGAATGAAAAGCAGATGAAATTAGAGATTTCTATTGTTTTTCGTATAGTATCAGTAATTCGTAAAATGATCAATGGGTAAATCACAAGAAACCTACAGTAAAAAGGAAAAAGAGAAAAAACGTTTAAAAAAACGTCAAGATAAGCTGCTTAAAAAAGAGGAGCGAAAGGAAAGTTCTGCCGGTGGCGGATTGGAAAACATGATGGCTTATTTGGATGAGAATGGGAACATCGTGGATAGTCCACCAGAAATCACAAAAAAGGTAGAAATTGACCATGAGGATATCGTATTAGGTGTTCCAACGCGCGAAGCGGAAGAAGATATGGGCGATCCAGAAGGAAAAGTTGCATTCTACAACGATTCAAAAGGTTATGGATTTATCAAGGATTTGCGTACGCAAGAAAGCTATTTCTTCCACGTAAATGGATTGATAGATGAAGTAAGAGAAAACGATAAGGTTACATTTATTTTAGAGCGTGGACCGAAAGGTATGAATGCTGTTAAAGTTAAATTGATTCCTTAAATAGTATTCAAGTATAATTTTTCAAGGTGGACATTGAACGAGTGTGGTTCATTGCGATAAACACTCCGAATTCATGGAAACTTTTGACGATTTTAAACTTAAGAAACAACTTAAAAATGCGATAGTCGATCTCGGCTTCGTAGCGCCAACACCCGTACAGGAACAATCATTCTCCATCATAAAAGCAGGAAATGATATTTTAGGTATTGCCCAAACGGGTACAGGGAAAACGTTGGCCTATTGTTTACCCATTTTAGAAGATTTATCGTATTCAGAACAACTTCACCCAAGAGTTTTGATACTTGTGCCAACGAGAGAGTTAGTTGCGCAAGTGGTGGAAGAGCTTGAGCTTTTTGCTAAATATCTTAGCGTCCGAATTCTGGGGATTTTTGGTGGAGTCAATATCAATACACAGCGACAAAAATTATTGAATGGTGTCGATATTATCGTTGCCACGCCAGGCAGATTGTACGATTTGGTGTTGAATCAATCCATTTCGTTGAAGAATTGTAAACGATTGGTCATTGATGAAGTCGACGTTATGCTCGATTTAGGATTCCGTCCGCAATTGATGAGTATTTTCGAATTGATGCCGGATAAGCGACAGAACATTATGTTTTCTGCGACGATGACAGATGAAGTTGAGGAGTTGATTGATGCTTTCTTTATAAACCCTGCTAAAGTCAGTATTGCTGTTAGCGGAACGCCCCTTGATAATATTCAGCAGTCTAGCTATTATGTAGAGAATTTTTACACAAAAATAAACCTATTACGAATTTTAATCAACGACAGAAACACGTTCAGAAAAGTGTTGGTCTTTGTTGGGAGCAAAAGATTGGCTGATAAGCTCTTTCAAGAGCTTGAGGAAGATTACGGAACTGAAATTGGGGTAATTCACTCCAATAAAGCCCAAAATACTCGTTTGACCGCAATTGAGAAGTTTGATAGTGGTCAAAATAGAATATTGATAGCGACGGACGTTATCGCTCGTGGTTTAGATTTAGATCGAATTAGTCATGTGATCAATTTTGACGTTCCAAACTTTCCTGAAAACTATATGCACCGAATTGGTCGTACAGGTCGAGCAGAAGAGGAGGGAGCCGCTATTTTGTTTCATACTGAACGAGAAGAAACAGCAAAGTTGGCAATCGAAAAATTGATGGGAATTTCTATACCGATTAGTTCATCTCCAAAAGATTTGAAATTTTCGGCTCAATTATTACTGGAAGAACGACCTGAAGAACCTGCTGAGAAAAATCCACACAGGAATGACCGCAGAGATGAAAAAGGGCTTAGCTTTCACGAAAAGAAGCTAAAGAATCAAAAGATTAATCTAGGTGGCAGCTACAAGAAAAACAAAGGGTTGAAGTATAAGAAACCTCGAACCAAAGGTGATAAAATAGCCAACCGAAAAAAACGATAAAGTATTTCAAAAAAAAAGTCCCGTCTCAATTGAAACGGGACTTTTTTATATAAACAATTCTATCTCTTTAAAATTACTTTCTGAACTCGAATGTCATTACCAGATTTGATTTTCACCAAATACACTCCATCACGCTCATTAAGAGTGACAGTTGTTTTAGAATTCACTTGATTCAATTGAAGCACCTTTTTACCCAATAGGTCAAATACTTGCACATCAATTTTGTCATTAGTGTTCAAAGCATTTATTGTAAATGTTCCAGAATTCGGGTTTGGATAAATTTTCAATCCTAATTCCAGACTTTTATCATTTAAGCCAACTACGTTCAATACATCGTTGCCTAACACTGCTGTACATCCGTTCGCATCAGTAACAGTTACCGTGTACGTTCCAGGAAGTAATCCTGTTAAATCTTCTGTAGTTGCCGCATTACTCCAGGTATAGAAGTAATTCGGTGTTCCTCCAGCAGCGGTAACATCAATAGCACCATTGTTAGTTGTCGTCACATTCGAAATAACGGAAGTAACCGTCAAAAGAGGTGGTTCAGTTACTGTAATTGTATTTGTAATGTTACATCCATTTGCATCCGTAACTACGTAATTGTGATTTCCAGGAGACAAAGACCCAATTGAGAAACCTGGTCCGTTTCCGGGCCAATTAACAGTGTAACCTGGAGTTCCGCCTGAAGCAGATACAAAACTACCGCCATCATTCGCACCAAAGCAAGTAATATTTGTTGTTTGAGCTGTAGCAACGATTGCAGGAGGAGCTGTTATCGTTATCGTATTTGAAGTATCTATACAGTTTCCATTTGAACCAATTACATAATAGGTTCCAGCACCGACACCTGTTAAGTTGCTACTAGTACTCCCGTTCGACCATACATAGGAAACAGCCCCTACATTATTTGATGGTGTTGGTTGTCCTAACCCGTTCATATCTGCACTACAGAGTAAAGTAGGGAATGGAGCATTGGCTGTAACAAAGAAAGGCGTCATTGTTATTGAAGTGCTATCATTCAAGGGAGATGAATCTGTGGAACTATTGGGAGAGATTGTCCAAGCATTAATGGTGGTATTTCCATTTATGTTTACAGTACCCAAAGTAACAATAAGTGTGTTTCCTGCCGTGCTGTTGTTTGTGTCAATTGATGTTGTTAAACTAATTTGCGGTTGATTAGTTCCATTTATTGACCAACCAACACCCAAATTGTTTATTACATTGTTTCCATAATTGACTACTTCAACTTGAATCAATTGAGGACCGTTACAGTAAGGAGGTGTTAAACCGACAATTTGCGATGCACCTGCATCATTTGGAAAAGTTTGCAGTAATGTAAAGACAACCAGTCCATCATCTAATTGAACACCAGCAATGTCTGTAGGGTTTGTACCGCCATTGAATGATCCACCGCCACCGCCAGCAGGAGCGTTAATTTGACCATTCTCGCCGCCGCCGCCGCCACCGCTATATCCGCCACCACCGCCAGCACGGAAATTGTCCCAGCTGCTCGTTCCGCCGCCGCAACCAAATCCGCCTTCTCCGTGACCACTTGTAGTTCCAGCTCCACCAACTGCGCCGTTAACAAAGGAAAATCCTCCACCAATACCACCGCCATTTCCTGTAATACCGCCACCGCCATCAGCACTCGAGGCACCGCCACCACCAGCACCTGCAGTTCCAGCTACTCCTGAATTTGAAGCTGCACCCGCGAATCCGCTTGTGGCAATGGAACCATCTGCTGTGGTAACGTAAGCTCCACTATGGTTTCCTCCACCGCCGCCAGCTACCACGTAGGGTGAGTTTGTAAGGTCAGTAACAAAAGAGCCACCACCACCCGCGTATTGATTATTGCTGTTTACAGGAGGAGGAGCTTGCTGTCCAACCAGGATTTTTAATTGCATTCCTGCCGTTAAATTAAATTCACCTGAAATATGAGCACCTCGTCCACCAAATGAACCATATCCTTGTGCTCCAAAGCATTCAATTTTGTAAGGACCCGACGTTGGGACTGTCCATGTTTGTATGCCGCCGCTTACAGTAACATTACCTGCCAAGTTCGTTCCTGCATATTGCGTATTGCACATTGCTTGCGTTGGACCTGTTTTACCTGTTCCGCCAGAAGTGGAGAAAGTGTAAGTAGTTTGACCAAATGAAATTCCAACCCCGAAGGTCAAAATTGAGGATAGAATTAATAAATTCTGGGTAATTTTTAAAATCATAGATAAATTATTTTAACAGTTACAAAGCTCAATATGAGCAAAAAATATTTGTCTGTAAAAAGGTTGGGTAGGAGGTTTGATTTCGTAAAATAGTAAAAAATTAAGATTCGGCAATATATTTCATCAACTATTCTCAATTTATCTTTTGATTTTTTATAGTCGAATCATGAAATTAGATATGATTCGAATTGTGATTATTTATACTAAAAAAATCCCGTCTCAATTGAAACGGGACTTTTTTATATAAACAATTCTATCTCTTTAAAATTACTTTCTGAACTCGAATGTCATTACCAGATTTGATTTTCACCAAATACACTCCATCACGCTCATTAAGAGTGACAGTTGTTTTAGAATTCACTTGATTCAATTGAAGCACCTTTTTACCCAATAGGTCAAATACTTGCACATCAATTTTGTCATTAGTGTTCAAAGCATTTATTGTAAATGTTCCAGAATTCGGGTTTGGATAAATTTTCAATCCTAATTCCAGACTTTTATCATTTAAGCCAACTACGTTCAATACATCGTTGCCTAACACTGCTGTACATCCGTTCGCATCAGTAACAGTTACCGTGTACGTTCCAGGAAGTAATCCTGTTAAATCTTCTGTAGTTGCCGCATTACTCCAGGTATAGAAGTAATTCGGTGTTCCTCCAGCAGCGGTAACATCAATAGCACCATTGTTAGTTGTCGTCACATTCGAAATAACGGAAGTAACCGTCAAAAGAGGTGGTTCAGTTACTGTAATTGTATTTGTAATGTTACATCCATTTGCATCCGTAACTACGTAATTGTGATTTCCAGGAGACAAAGACCCAATTGAGAAACCTGGTCCGTTTCCGGGCCAATTAACAGTGTAACCTGGAGTTCCGCCTGAAGCAGATACAAAACTACCGCCATCATTCGCACCAAAGCAAGTAATATTTGTTGTTTGAGCTGTAGCAACGATTGCAGGAGGAGCTGTTATCGTTATCGTATTTGAAGTATCTATACAGTTTCCATTTGAACCAATTACATAATAGGTTCCAGCACCGACACCTGTTAAGTTGCTACTAGTACTCCCGTTCGACCATACATAGGAAACAGCCCCTACATTATTTGATGGTGTTGGTTGTCCTAACCCGTTCATATCTGCACTACAGAGTAAAGTAGGGAATGGAGCATTGGCTGTAACAAAGAAAGGCGTCATTGTTATTGAAGTGCTATCATTCAAGGGAGATGAATCTGAGGAACTATTGGGAGAAAACGTCCAAGCGTTTATGACGGTATTTCCATTTACGTTAAAGGTTCCTAATGTTACTATCAAAGTATTTCCATTTACACTATTATTTGTGTCAATTGGAGTCGTAACACTTGCCTGTGGTTGATTGACCCCATTTACAGACCAACCAACGCTAACATTGTTAATCAAATTGTTACCGTAGTTTGAAACCTCCACTTGGATTAATTGAGGTCCATTGCAAAAGGGAGGAGTTAATCCAAGAATTTGAGAAACACCTGCATCATCTGGGAAAGTTTGGAGTTGGGTAATAACTACTAGGCCATCTCCCGCTTGCACTCCTGAAGATTCTATTGGGTTTGTACCTGCGTTGTATGATCCGCCGCCGCCGCCAGCATGATTGGGTGATACGCTATTAATTTGCCCAGCGCCGCCGCCAGAAAATCCACCACCGCCGCCACTGCCGCGGAATCCAGTTTGCCAAGTAGCGCCTCCGCCACCGAATCCACCTGTTGCTCCAGGTCCGAATCCAGTTCCACCTTCACCGCCATTTACAAATGCTTTTCCTCCATCACCAACGCCTACTGATTGGCAAATACTTGTTCCATTTGTAAGAAAACCTCCACCTCCTGAACCTCGATCTAGCGAACAACCGCTAACAGATTTATTTCCTCCACTACCAAGTGTACCGCCAAGACCATCAGGATTGCCAACACCACCATCAATTTGGCCATTGTTACCCGCATTAGCAATGCTTCCATTACAAACAGATGGATAAAGTGTGCCGGCTGAGCCACCGCCACCGCCTGCAATAACTAAAATATCGCTAACTGCTGTTGCGGGACTGAGTACAGCAAATGTACCTCCACCGCCTCCCACAGAGTTGGGCATGCCTGATTGTGTGATACCTTGTTGACCTACTAAAATTCGAATAACTTGTCCAGCTACTAAATTGAATTCGCCTTTAATTGATGCCCCTAGGCCACCATTAGCACCACCACCTTGTGCGCCAAAACATTCTATACTCCAGGCTCCAGATGTTGGAACAGTCCAATATTGAATACCTCCTGTAACCGTCACGCTTCCAGCTAAGTTTGTTGATGCATACTGAGAGCTACACATGGCTTGCGTTGGGCCAATCGCCCCAGTGGCACCAGATGCCGAGAAAGTGTATGAGAGTTGACTAAACGAAACTCCTGAACTAAATGTTAATATTCCGACTAGGAATAGAATTGAACGTGTAAATTTCAATATCATAAAAGATTAATTAAAATAATGTAAATACCCCAATATGAGGAATTTGGTTTTTGTGTAAGGGTAAGTTTGGGGATACAAAAAAACTAATGTAGTGAAAAGTATGACTTATACAAAGAATTAGCTCTTATTTTTGTATTAACATGAGATAAAAAGTAGGAGGGAACCCAGAATTGCCAATATATTTGGGTTTTCCGCTTGCCGCTTTGACGGTGCAGGTATTTGATTATATATCAATCGAACTTAACGAAGGGTGATGAAAGTTTTATCGCTATTTTTGATAACGTTAATTGAATTGACGAAAATGGTGTCTTTTTATTATACAGTGAACAACGATTGAATAATAAAATCCTGTTTTTTAGTTTTAATTCGATTTCGTAACTTAATCAAAATTTTCAACTTACGCTATGAACACAATACACTTAAAAGCAATGTTAATTGGCTGTGCTTTTTTATTCTCAATGCATTCTTTAGGACAAGGTGGGTCAGTTACTTCGGTTGTTTCTTCAAGTCCGCCAGCCACGACATGTACAAATACTCTCTTAACAGTGTCGGGAACACATAATTATGGTGGATACACATACACGGGCGCAACAGTTGCACCAAGCGGGAACACCATAACAATTAGTTTGAATTATTCATTTGGAATCGGAATTGCTGTAATTACTCCTTTTACGCAAAGTGTTAATATTGGAATGGTTCCTGCAGCTAATTATACTGTATTAACCAATCTGGTGGTCAATGGATCCCCGACATCTTCTTTCATATCAAGTTTGAATGTCATAGCCTGTTGTGGTGCAGTGTCCTCCTTTACGTCAAATGCTTCTTCCGTTTGTGTGGGTAGCCCAATTATTTTAACAAATACGAGTACAGGAAGTATTTCTCAAGCTTGGTCAGATGGTTCAGGGTTCGTTTACACCACGGTAAATCACACTTTAACTCCAACCGCACCTGGACCGGTTCCAATTACTTTAGTAGTAACGAACGGAACATGCGCTGATTCAATTTCTCAGACAATTAATGTTCTTGCAGTACCAACAATAACTTCGATAACACCAAGTTCTATGCAAGTTTGTATTGGAGATTTATTAACGGTAACAGCCGTATCGACAGGTGCTTCAACGACATCCAATCAGAAATGGTATAAAGACGGAACGCAAGTTGGATTTGGATCTACTTTGCAATCTGTGGCTTCGGGAGTTGGATTCCACACCATTAAATTTTCGGCCGGAAATGGGGCTTGTTCCACAGAAGATAGCATTGTCGTTGAGTTTGTAGCGCCACCAACTATTGACAATTATACAGTTCCTAGCTCAGTTTGCTCAGGAGAAACGATCAATTGCACAAGCTCAAACACTGGAGCGACAAGCATGCAGTGGCATGTAAATGGTGTGAGTGTTGGAACGGGGTCAACTTATTCTGGAGGAATTACGACCACTTCAACTATTAAACTCGTTATTTCAAATGGAACTTGTTCAGATTCGATGGAGCAGATAGTCAATGTCAATCCACTACCAACAGTCAATTTAGGACCAAATCAAGTGTACTGTGGAAACGCTTTAACATTGGATGCAGGCTCTGGTTTCGCCAGCTATGTGTGGCAAGATGCGTCTTCAGCTTCAACTTTAATGATTAATGCCGCTGGAACTTATTCAGTAACCGTTACTGACGGAAACGGGTGTAGTGGTTCTGATACGATTTTAGTGACCTCATGTCTGGGAATTGAAGAAATAGATTTTTCAAACATTGCGGTTTATCCAAATCCTACGAACGGAAATACAACTATTTCGTTAGGGAAAGAAATGAACGTAGTTTCGATTCAAGTGGTGAACGTCCTTGGACAAGTTGTAATTCGCGAAAATTTTATACATGTGAATGAATTCGAAATAAATTTGAATAACTTCGATTCTGGAGTGTATTATCTTTCTTTCGGAACAAGCCAAACGATTCTGATATCAAAGGAATAGTGATAGAAGATAAGTTGATTTAGCAAACTTATTATGAGTACAATCAATTAGCTGTGAATAGTACAATGTCAATAAATTAATAGGACAACCCCTTTTGTCTTATAATTAATGTTATGTTAAATAGAATAATGCGAAACAACACAATATTAACACATTATACAGCTTGCACTGATCCATCTGTTTAAAACACCCTCTTCTTGCATCAAAGCCATCTAAACAAAAACGAGAATCCAGTTTACACCAAATCCTCAATTTTCGTAGACTGTCGACCATTGACTTTCGAAGACTATAGACTCTTGACAAGTTCAAATTTGTTCACCTCAACGATCAAAGTCAATCTCAATCTCAATGTGATCACAAATCCACAGCTTTCCCAGTCTCATCCAATCTCCAAATGCGGTTTATTCCATTTTATTCCCGCTTTTATCGCTACAGCTTGCATTTTGTTTAATTCTTCAACACTGGTGTTTTGCATAATATGGACAATTGTTCGTGATCAAAAGACATGTGGGGCAGTAATGTGAAATCCTTAATCAGTAATTAATACGAAGTATAACCACCCGTTAAATTGTAAACCTCTTTGAATCCTTGTTCAATAAAAATCTGAGCAGCTCTGGACGAACGCCCACCTGATTTGCAATAAATAACTACTGGTTTTGATTTATCGAAGTTTAATCCAGCAATTTTTTCAGTGAATTCTGGATCAAAAACATCCAAAACATTCGCCTCCCCTATTTTGCCAGCTGCAATTTCGGGTGCAGTGCGCACATCCAAGAGTTGCAGACCATCTACTTTTTCGTAGTTTTTCTTAAAGTCCTCTTGCGAAAGATTGACAACCGTGGCTGCACCTTTTTTTCCACTAGGATTCTGAGCACAAGAACTTAAGGCTATTACAAACAGGACAAGGAATGAATAAATCTTCATGTTATTTTCTATTTTAAAATTCAAATGTACAATTAATCAAAATATAGCTGTGAAACCAAAGTTACACTTGCCAAGTATGAAATTAGAGGCAAGAATTAAGAAATCAGCTATCCGCCAATCAGCAATCAGCCAATCCTTCAATCCTCCAACTTTACCGAGATAATCTTATTCAAAACAATATTGTTAGGAATCGTTATGTGTTCACCATTGTCCAATTGAATATGCATAAAAATCAAAGAGATTTTCAAGACTTTACCTTCTATTGGGAAATCTTTGTCTAGTACTTTAATCGGTTCTCCAATTCGCAAGGGATGTTTAAAAAACAGAATCAAACTAGCTGTAATGTTAGATAAAATTGACCATTGTGCAAGAAAAGCAATCCCAAGAGCGGTCAACAAAGAGGTAAGAAAGAACAATAATTCCTTTGTATCAATACTCCAAATGGCAATAATGGCAATAATCGCGAGAATCGTGAGAGACGTATTTACCATGCTTGTAATTGCTCGTCTTCTGTCAGGATTAACATGTAGAGCTTTGGACATTTTGCGACTAGATTTTTTGTAAATTAATCACAACGCAAGTCAATCCCAATAACAATTATACTTTCAACAATCTGCCAGTAATACTCTTCCACTATTCTAATTTTCCCACAAAATTAAGCTTTCTATCTATTATTAATTGCCAATTATTCCTTATTATTATTCCATATCTAATTGTCCATTGTTAATTATTAATTTCGAACGGTGTTAAGCAAAGAAGCCCAAAAAGAGTTCAATCAAGACTTTTGGAATACATTCCGAAAACGAATGCGCATCCATAAATCCAGCAACGGCCGAGGAATCAACTGGTTGAACTACCCTTCCGATGTGAAATCGATTTTCATCCGTTTAGAAGTCGACAAAAAAATTGTGGCAGTCAATTTTGACGTTCAATTCAAAGATTTTGAAATCATAGATATTGTATGGGAACAGTTGCACGAAATGAAAAAAGTAATGGAATCGACCATGGAAGTTGAGGCAGTGTGGAATCCCGATTGTTACTTGCCCAATGGTCAACGTTTTTATCGCATTCAGTGGTCGACCGATAAGCTTAATTATTATAACACCGAATCGCACGAAGAGATTTATGCTTTTTTAGAGGCTAGGCTCTTGAAATTTGACGAATTTTACCAAGAATTCAAGGAAATCGTCATCAATCTAGTTCATTAACCTACGCTTTCTTTATTTTTGTCGTTTATGATATTAAAAAATATGCACAAATCACTTTTTGCCGTTCTACTTTTCAGTTCGAGTATCTCTATAAGTCAAACCACAGTTTTATTTGAAGATTTTCAATCGGGAATTCCTGTAACATGGGAGATTCGAGATTTAGATGGACAAACACCTGATGCCTCTGTGTCAGAATATACAGCAGGTTATATTTCTAAAATAGATCCAGATGATACGACGAACTTAACTGCGAGTTCAACCTCTTATTTTTCTCCCGTTGGAACCGCAAATCGCTGGTTGATCACCCCTCCTGTTGTTTTGGGCGCATATGGAAATGCTTTTGAGTGGAGAGCGAAATCGCATGACGCATCGTATCCAGAGACCTATTTAGTTTTAGTTTCCACAACAGACAATTTAGAAGCAAGTTTTACAGATACCCTTGGTTATGTCATTCAAGAAGATGCTGACTGGATTGCGCGTTCTGTGAATCTTTCTGCAAATGGATACGACAATGCAACAATTTATGTAGCGTTCATCCTACAAACCGATGATGGGTTTAAATTCTATTTGGATGATGTAAAAGCATCTAAAGAAGATCCAGTTGGTTTAACAGAGAACTTGATTGTCGAATTATCAATGAAGACTATTGAAAGCGGTTTGTATGAAATCAATTCTGCTAACAATTTTGAAAATGTGCTTGTTTATAATGAAATGGGTATGGTTATCAGTGATTCCAAATCTAAAACAATCGATATCCGTAAAGAAAAATCAGGTTTGTATTTTGTGCAAGCTTTGGACGGAACACAAATATTTGTAAGTAAATTAATTAAGAATTAATTCACCCAATTCGAAGTTCATCTTCCTTCTGGATAAGTGATCAACTCCAAATCATATTTGAAGTCACTGTTTTTCTTCCACTTCAGCACTATTTTCTGTTCTGAAATGGATACAATTTCGAAATACCATTTTTCGTCTTTGAAATCGATGAACAATTCTTTGCTGTCCTTTGAAACGATGGCTACACCAAATTTTTCTGGGTAGTTTCCTAAAGTAGCGATAGGTTGAATAATTGCCTTTCCGCTCTCGAAAATCACCATCACGTCTTTTTGAGTCAACTTATTATTTGTGTGAACTATACCTTTTTTGGTTACAGTATTTATTATCCAAATTCGACTACTGTTGTTGTGTAGAATATGTTCCTTGTTGACTTGCAACAAATCACTTACGTCAGTGTTCTCACATGAAAACAAAGCAAATGATAAGAACAACCAACGCCAATTCATTAGAATAACATTTTCTTGGCTACTATCGTTTTATAAACGCTTTTTGAATAGTTCTCGCGATCGGCCAATTTTACTTTTCCGCCCCAATTTGGACCTTCGATTGTTTCTACGTATTTGAATTCGTATTTTCCTTCTTTCCAACCGAACAAGCAATTGTACCAAATTTTAAAGCCGGCCTCGTCTTTATCCCAAAACCGAAGCACGAGGTCATCGAAACCTGATTCTGTTGGCAATCTTCCAATCAAATTGGCTACAAATCCGTTTGCCTTCACCAATTCGCCTCTTTCTCTTTGAAATACAAGTAAACGACGCAAAGGAAATCCAGCAGTTTCGGCTTTGATCAGGACCATAAAACCGTTTTTGATGGACATATCTTTGTGTAAGGACATTACTTTGAAATTTTCTGGCGAACAAGGTGGAACTTCACTCGTATTTTTGATTTCACTAACCTCGGAACAAATTTTCAATTCTTCAAGCAAAGATTTTTCGTCTTCACTTCCGAATTTACTACCTTGAAATACAACTTCAATATTTTGAAAACCAGTCGCATCATCAATTTTCTCTACTTTGTCGTTTTCATTTACTAAGCCCTCATCATCAGTACATGCGCTGAATACAAACAAACTAAACAAACCAATAGAAGCAAAAAAGATACTTTTTTTCATATTAAATAAAAATTGATGAAGACATATTAAACGCCTCTTGAAAACGGTTTTTGTCGATTTGGTTACGAATTGAATTTTTATCCAAAAATTTCAATAATTTCTCTGTTGGCATATTTCCCGTAAGATCATCAGCTGCCATTGGACAACCGCCGAATCCTTTGATAGCTCCGTCAAATCTGCGACAATTACCCTTGTAAGCCGCTTCAATCAACTTGGTTGCATTTTCTGGAACAGTGTGCAAATGAGCACCAAATTCAACATTAGGTATAGCAGGAATGATCTGTTTAAAAACATCTTCGACGATTTCAGGTGTTGCGCTGCCAATTGTATCTGACAAGGCCAAAATGTCTATTTGAAACTCTTTATACAAGCGCTCCGACCACATGTTCACTAAATCGGAGTGCCAATGTTCACCATACGGATTCCCGAATCCCATAGAAAGGTACACCACCATTCGCTTATTGGCTTTCACTGTAATATTCTGAACGGCCTCTACCCTTCCCAATGATTCTTCAATCGTAGCGTTGGTGTTGCGTTTTTGAAATTCTTCTGAAATTGAAAAAGGATAACCTAAAAAATCAATTTCTTCAAACTCACAAGCGTCATTTGCTCCACGTTCATTAGCAATAATCGTGAGCATTTTCGTTTTATCGTTGAGTTTTAAGTTTTTTAGTACTTCCGCAGTATCCTTCATTTGGGGAATGGCTTTGGGTGAAACAAAAGACCCAAAATCAAGAACGTCAAATCCACACTCCAATAAAACATTGAGGTAGTCAATTTTTTTCTCCGTCGATATGAAATCATGCCAACCTTGCATGGCATCCCTTGGACATTCCGCTATTATTACTTCGTCTTTCATTTTATCCTTTCGCTAAAATAGCCTTATTGATTCGTTTTACCAATCCAGGACCTTCATAGATGAAGCCTGTATAAATCTGCACCAAATCTGCACCTGCATCTAGTTTGTCGAGGGCATCTTGTTCGGAGTGAATACCTCCTACTCCAATAATATTGAATGACTTCTCCGATTTATCTGCCAAGTAGCGAACAACTTCAGTCGAACGTTTGCTCAGTGGTTTACCGGATAATCCGCCATCACCAATATGTTCCAATTCATTTGTACTTGTCTGTAAATGATCGCGTTGAATAGTTGTGTTGGTCGCAATTACACCTTGAATTCTCGTTTCTTGAACGATTTCGATGATTTCATCCAATTGGGTGTCCGTCAAGTCTGGAGCTATTTTCAAGAAAATGGGTTTTGACTTTTCTTGCTCTTTGTTCTTCGTCATTAAAAGCGAAAGCAATTTCTTCAAAGGTTCTTTTTCTTGCAGGTCGCGGAGGTTGGGCGTATTGGGCGAAGAAACATTCACCACAAAATAATCGACGTATGGGAAAAGGGCTTCGAAACAAATTCGATAATCTTCTTCCGCACTATCGTTTGGAGTTACCTTGTTCTTTCCGATATTACCTCCTATTAGTATTTCGACGTTCTTTTTCTTCAGATTGGAAATAGCTTCTTCAATGCCTTCGTTGTTGAACCCCATACGGTTAATGATGGCACTATCAGGTTTGAGTCGAAACAAACGCGGTTTATCATTACCTGCTTGACCTTTAGGTGTAACTGTTCCAATTTCAATGAAGCCAAATCCGCAATAGTACATTTCATTGTACATACTTGCGTTTTTATCAAACCCTGCGGCTAATCCTACGGGATTCTTGAATTTTAATCCACCTATTTCCCTTTCGAGTTTAGCGTCTTCAACGAAAAACATTTTTTTGAAAAGGCCCTTCCCTCCTGGCATACGAAGTGTATTCTTCAGCATGGAAGTCGCGAAATAGTGAATCTTTTCAGGATCGAACTTGAATAATATCGAGCGAATTAAACGGTACATTCTTTTTTACTACAAAATTAACAGACTCAACCAAATGGAAGAGCGAATAGGTTGAAAAACAAAAAATATTTTAGAATTTATAACGACCTCCGCCTTTGAATTTCCGTGGACGACCAAACTTGTAGTTGGTTTGTTTGTCAAATTACCATAGATAACGATATTCGCAGTTACAAGGCAAAGAATACAATTCGCGACTATTTTTGAAGGTAACGATATAATTTCCGCTCTTTTTCGAAACATCCATCGCGTTCCACGCTGTTTGTTTAGCGCATTGCACTCTTTTCTCAAAAGCCTTCATTTCGGTAGCAATCTGATTCAAAGGGTGAACGTACTCAAAATCAAGGTCATTATAACTCGCCAATTCAGGAAACTGCATTGCGTCAAAGTCAATGATGAGCTTTCTTGCGTATTCTGTTGGGATTAAATCTTGATTTTTAGTGACCGATTTTAGTGATTGAATTTTTTCGGTACACACCTCAATTTCTTCAGTAACCTTAGTCAATTTGTCACCTCTCGGTCCTTTTGTAGTATTCTTTAGTGCCGGTTTAATCCCTTTTTCTTCACATTCACAGGAATATTCAGTCCAATCTCAATTTTTTATCATTTAACGACCAGAACTGAAAGTTTTCTCCAGATTGATGCAATGCCATATCGACTAGCAAGGGCTTCTTCGCGTCGATTGATATCTTTTTTCCATTTTGCACTCCACGGATTTCTAACATGCCTCCCGATTCGAAAGCAGATTTTTTTCCGTAATCCATAGGTACACCAGCTGAAAAAGCAGAAGCTTGGTCAGTGAACTCTCGAACTTTAATTATTAAATTTCCTTTGTCAGTACCCAATATACTCTTTGTAGGAATAGTTATAACAGATCCATAGCGAGTTATTATTTGACCACCTTTTTTCGGGTCTAAGGTGAATTCTTCGAAAGGATTATCCACTTCGCTACTCAAGGGAGTAGGACATAGCGTGTTGTCAGGTAATTGATTTGTATATGTTTGTTCAATTGTACTTAAAGTAGAGTTATTAGCATTGGCAAAAAAAGTTATTTTGAAATGTTAGTGTTAAAATAATTGCTAGACAGGCTAATCCGGCAGGACCGTAAAACCATGGATTCTTCCAAAAAGGAGATTTCATGGCTCGGTATCCTTTTACCACTTTGTCGAAGTCTTGTCTGGAATTGATATAGGAGGAGTCCAGATGCTCTCGATCGAGATTGAATTTTGTTTTCATATCACTGTTTATCAATAAAATATTTTTTTAATTTTTCCAACGCTCTATAGGATTTGACCTTCGCGTTGT
>ERZ1046568.646-NODE-646-length-27747-cov-27.587715_pt1 | contig 27747 bp, 24 predicted proteins | sample MGYA00383092_ERZ1046568 | MGnify/ENA primary metagenome ERZ1046568 (study PRJEB29581, sample SAMEA5548362) | metagenome | biome: marine; feature: coastal; material: water | depth 1 m | study: Short-term variability in the microbial, nano- and picoplankton... | reverse complement strand
CGACCTGCTGATTACAAATCAGCTGCTCTAGCCAGCTGAGCTACATCGGCTTTTGATGTAAAAAAACAACCCGCTATTTCTAACGGATTGCAAATGTATAAAGTTTTTCTTTATTCTAAAACTTTTTGTAATTATTTTTTATATATTTTTTTTCTTTTTAGAGAATTATAGAATCTCTTCGTTTTTCTTTAGATCTTTTTAATTGTCTTTTTAAATTATCTACAGCAGAGTTAACCCCTTCCTCAAAAGTTTTAGCTTCTCTTTTAATTATTAATTCTCTCCCGGGTATATTAATTTTAACTTCTATTCGTTTATTTTCTTTATCACTGGTATTGATTACTTTTAAAAAAATTTCTGCATCAATTATTTTGTCATGAAACTTTGTTAGTGTTGTAAATTTTTCTTTTGCATACTTTAGAAGTTCCTTATCTGCATTAAAGTTCACTGATTGTGTAAATACCTTCATATTTCTTGATTTTTATTGCCCCTAGGGTGGGCTTGATTATAAACTTTTTTTATAACCTCAAGGCTGTTTTGAATGTAGACTTGAGTTGCAGCTAAAGAGGAATGACCCAACAACTCTTTAACTGAATTTAAATTAGCCCCTTCATTTAAGAGATGTGTTGCGAAAGAGTGTCTTAATATATGAGGGCTTTTCTTCTCTTTAGAAGATATGGTACTAAAATAAGAATTTATAATTCTGTAAACAAGTGTTTCGTAAATTTTATTCCCTTTTTTTGTGATAAAAAGGGCTTCCAAACCAATTGAAAATTCTTTTTTCAATTCTAAATATTTTTCTAGAGTCTGAACTACCGATTGCAACAAGGGAACATATCTTTCTTTGTTTCTTTTACCTAAAACTTTAATTGTGCGATCTGAAAAACTTAGATCTCTTTCTTTAATATTAATTAACTCTGCCCTTCTAATTCCTGTAGAATAAAAAAGCTCAACAATTAATTTATCTCGTGTAGCTATGAAATCGTCATCTACCTCTATTTGAGAAATTACAGCATTGATTTCCTTGGAGGTAAATGGAACTTGAACTCTTGTTTCTGTCTTTAGGGATGTATGCTGTGACAGAGGATGAACCTCTATTTGACTTGTTTTAAGTAAAAACTTATAGAAAGATTTTAAAGAGCTTATTTTTCTATTAATGGTTCTATTAGATAAGCTTTCACCCACCAAAACAACAACCCAACTTCTAATTTGCGCGTAATGAACTTCTGATAAATCTTCTTGATTGTATTCTGAAACCAAAAAATCCCTGAAAGAGAGTAGATCATTTTTATAAGCAGTGATCGTATGGGGAGAATATTTTTTCTCTAATGACAAATATTCTAAAAATGCATCAATCAAATTCTAGGTTTTTAATAAGTAAATCTACAAAAAAAAGCACAAAAAAACTCGTCGGGCTTTCAACCTAACGAGTTTGTGTTGTCTTAAAATAAATTATGACTAACCTACTTCTTCTTGTGTTCTTAGTTTCTGAACATAAGATGCTTTAATTCTTTGAGCTCTATTTGCAACAGATGGCTTTGTAAAGTTTTTTCTGTTACGTAGGTTCTTCATTGTTTTCGTTCTATCGAATTTTCTTTTGTAACGCTTTAAAGCCCTATCGATGTTCTCTCCTTCTTTAATTGGTATAATTAACATATGTTGGCACCTCCTTTCATAAGTTCTTCTATATTTTGAATAGCTTGAATACTATTTTGTTTATTTTTTGGATTGCAAATGTAATCACAAATTGTGAATTGACAATTGGTATTTACAAAATATTTCAGGAATGAAAAATTAGGAATGACGGGGAGTTGTTTATTTAATGTAAAAAAATCTTTTAAGTAGCAGGATGGTACTCCTTGTGATCCAGTACAATTTTTGCGATAATCTCTTTTAGAATTTCAGAAGTTCCCCCTCCAATTGGTCCTAACCTACTGTCGCGAAATAACCGTGCCATTGGATATTCTTCCATATAACCATAGCCTCCGAGCATTTGCAGTGCATCATAGATAACTTCATCTGCCATTTTTGTTGAGAGTAATTTAGACATGCTTGCTTCTTTTACCACATAAACACCCTCATTGAGACGTTTTGCTATGGAATAATTATACTCTTTACACATGTCAATTTTACTTGCCATTTCAGCAATATTATGTCGTAAGGCTTGAAATTGGTCTAGCGACTTACCAAAAGCAACTCTTTCCCGCATGTATTGAACAGCATACTCCAAAGCATATTCTGCTCTCGCGTGAGCATTTATCCCCATGACTAACCTCTCTGAAGCAAAATGCTGCATGATGTATGGGAAACCTTTACCTTCTTCTCCTAAAATATTTTCAAGGGGAATCTCCACGTTATCAAATGCTATTTCTCCTGTATCGGAAGCTCTCCACCCTAACTTATCCAATTTTGTTGCTGAAACACCCGGGGTCTTTCTATCAACAACGAAAAGGCTAATCCCTTTATGCTTGTCTAGTGGATTGGTTTTCGCTGCAACGATTAAATAATCTGAATAAACTCCATTGGTTATAAAAGTTTTAGAACCATTTAAAATATAGGTATCACCTTTTCTGATTGCTGTAGAACGCATTCCTGCAACATCAGAACCTCCAAAAGGCTCTGTAATACACAAGCAACCAATCATTTTCCCTTCAACACTTGGTATGAGATATTTTTGCTTGATTGCTTCAGAAGCTTCTTCATTTAAATGCGTCATGGCCAAATATTCATGTGCCCAAATTGCAGCTGCAAACCCACCTGAATTAATCTTCTGTAATTCCTCTAAAAAAATTACGGTATAAAAAAGATCCAAATCCATTCCTCCGTAGGCTTCTGGAGTACACAATCCAAAATACCCCATTTCACCAAATTTCTCCCAAATAAAAGATTCGATAACTCCAGTCTTCTCCCATTTCTCAATGTGGGGAACAACTTCTTTTTTTAAAAAATCTTTGAAACTTGACCGAAAAGCCTCATGCTCTTCTGTGAAATACATACGGTTCATTTGATTCCTAATTTTAGGGTGTTATTTAGCAGACAAATATAAGACTATTCTATCATATTTCACCAAAGGAAAATCTTTGATATTTTTTAATTCTGAGATATCCTGAAACTCTGCGATCTCTTCTTTGTAATCAAATATTTTTTTACAAAGCTCATAATCTATGTATGGATTCTTTAACAACTCTTTGAAAGACATAGAGTTAATATTGTTTTTTATGATCACTGGTTTTTCTACAATTTTAAAAACTGAAAATAATTGCTCTATGATTTCTTTTTTCAAACCCCAAACCTCATAAAGCTGACTTTCAAAAGAAAATCCTTGTAATTTAGAACGATACTTAATTATTCTTTCTGATAGTTTTTCTCCAATCCCATAAATCACCTTAAAATCCTCTTTGGTAGCCTTATTAATATCGTTAGTAGAAACAGTTTTTTCTTTACGATTCGTCTCACCTTGCCTCAAGTCTTCTTTGTACTTATTTTGCTCATTTCTTTTAGAAACCCACTCTGGAAACTTAAAATGAGGCGCCATTTTTGCTAATAAAGTATCTGATACTTTTGTAATTTTTTGAAATTCTATTGCTGAATTGATGAACTTATTTTTTTTTCTAAAGAGCAATAACCTATCTATTTCGGCCAAAGACATTCCTAATTGCTCGCCTTTATAATCTGATATGTAATTAGGGTTGAATGGAAATATTTTGGAAATTCTACGTTCTCTTTCAATTACTTCTAGACTATCTATGTGTTGACGAATTGCTGAAATTTTTTCAGCATTCAATGCAGATGTATCCTGCGAGGAGAAATCAGCAAACAAAATGATTGATTGTAAAATAAGAATCAAAAAAACAATAACAAAAATCCCATTTCTTTGGTTTTTATAATACCAGAAATGGGATTTAAATATTTTCATTTTTTTCTTTTTAGCTCTTTATAGCCTCAAGGTAACGTTTTAATTGCTTTTTAACAACAGGGAACAAGAAATAAAGACCAACCATGTTCGGGAAGATCATTGCAAAAATCATTGCATCAGAGAACTTCCAAATTGATCCCATACTAGCCGCTGCGCCAATAATAACAAAAAGTAAGAATAACAATTTATAAGTTAAATCAGCCGCTTTACCTCTACCAAATAAAAATTTCCAAGATTGCAGTCCATAATAAGACCAAGAAATCATCGTAGAAACCGCAAATAATACAACTGCAATTGTTAAGAATACATTGGAATACGGAATATAAGCAGCAAAAGCTTTTGATGTAATCCCTGCACCTTCATAAGCAACACCATCAATTAAAACAGCACCAGAGCCATCTCCACCATATTGAAAAACAGCACCATCACCCCCACCAAAGTTAAAGATAATAATTACCAAAGCTGTCATAGTACAAATTACAACCGTATCAATAAAAGGCTCTAATAATGCAACTAAACCTTCTGAAGCAGAATATTTTGTTTTTACCGCAGAATGCGCGATAGATGCAGAACCTGCTCCAGCCTCATTCGAGAAAGCAGCTCTCTGAAATCCTACTAATAATACTCCAATTATACTTCCAACTCCGAATGCTGTTGGGTTAAAAGCTTCTCTAAATATTAATCCGAAAGCATCATCAACAAAAGAAAAATTTGCACCTATAATATAAATACAAGCCATTAAATACATTACAGCCATAAAAGGCACTACTTTTTCAGTTACCTGTGCGATTCTTTTAATTCCTCCAATAATTATTATACCTACAAGAATAGCCAAAATAATTCCAATTATTGCTCCAGCACTTGAACTCTCTAAGCCCATTAATTCCTTTAAAACTATTGTTGCTTGATTTGATTGAGCAGCATTTCCTCCCCCAAAAGAACCTCCAATACAAAAAATTGCGAAAATTACTGCTGCAATTTTTCCAATTTTGGCAAAACCTCTTTCTTTTAAACCTTTACTTATATAATACATAGGCCCTCCATAGACTGTTCCGTCTTCGCCAACATCTCGATACTGAACACCTAAAGTACATTCTACAAATTTTGTAGACATCCCTAACAAACCGCAAACAATCATCCAAAAAGTAGCTCCCGGACCACCTAATGCGATTGCCAAAGCTACACCTGCTATGTTTCCGTTACCTACAGTTCCAGAAACTGCTGTTGCTAAAGCTTGAAAATGCGAAACTTCCCCTTCTTCACTTTCATTTTTTATGGTTTCTATTGAATCCCCTCCCGGAGTTGAATCTCCATAACCTGATTCCACCGATGGATGATCTACATCATCATACTTCCCTCTTACTACGTTGATCGCAGTTTTAAAATGAAATAGATTTGGAAACTTAAAATATATTGTAAAAAAAGCGGCACTACCAACTAATAAAACCAATACAAAAGGAATTTCTAATGTGTCAGTTTTATAAATAGGGAAGAAAATAAAATTGAAAAAAGCGTCAGCCACAGGTTGAAAAGCTTCATCAATTCTTTGGTCTAAACCCTTTTCTTTTGCAAATGTTATAATTGGTGATGCTAAAAGCAACAGTGAAAGAAGTTTTTTCTTCATAATTCGTAGTTTGTTCGGTTTAAGTTAACTGACGTGCAATATCATAAAAAATTGGGCTTTCAACAAGTTTTAAGCATTAAAACTAATTTTTATGTTAAGCTTTGTCTAAATCTTTGCAAAGATTCTTTAAAAGATTCTGGATAGATCTCTAAAACCCTATTTGTTTTTGATAAATCGAAACCCGTTTTGGCTGGTCTTAGCGCAGTTTGATTTAAAGTTGATGTAGAAATTGGTTTTATTAATTTTTTATCTAAAAGAAATACATCTGCAATTTGTTGAACTATTTCATAAACGCTTAACAATTCATTAGATGATATGTTATAAATTCCTTGGGCCTTTTTATCGATAGATATTTTACATGCCATCGCTAAATCTTCTACATAAGTTGGTGCTCTGTACTGATCATGAACCATTGTAATTTCCCTTCCCCTCTCTAGCATGTCTTTTACCCAAAGAACAATATTGCTTCTTCGCATAGCACGTACTTTACCAAAAACTAAGATCGTTCTTAAAATTGTATGGGTTATTTTGGAATTTATTAAAACTTGTTCCGATTTTAATTTAGACATTCCATAATAGCTCAAGGGATTTGGCTTATCTGTTTCTGAGTAATTCCCTTTTTTCCCATCAAAAATAAAATCAGTAGAAATGTGAATCATATGCGCATTGATTTGAGCACCTACTTGGGTTAATAATTTTACCAACTCCACATTTATCTTGTCACACTCATTTTTATCAATTTCACAACGATCTACATTGGTCATCGCTGCCGCATTAATAATCACATTTGGGCTGGATTGTAAGAGTGTTTTTTTTAATAATTCTTCATCGGTTAGGTCAATGGAGTGATACTCAAAATCATCTCTTCCACTTCTGTTTTCACCTTTTGAAAAACCAATTACTTGATAAGCGTTCTTTTCATTTAATAGCAACTTCAAAAGACTTTGACCCAACAAACCATTACTGCCTGTAATTACAACTTTAACCATTATTTAAAATAATTGTCTTAATTTAATAATTTGCTCTGGCCTCCCCAAAACGATAAGACTCGAACCCAATGTTAATTTTGTTTCAACCTCTGGATTGATGATATAATCTTTATCAGGATTTCTAATACCAATCACTGTACAACCTGTTACTCTTCTCAAATCTAAATCTAAAATAGTCTTGTTAACATACTTTTTTGGTAAGTCGTGAACAGCAATTTCTTCTAAATTTGCCGTAGTCTCCCCTTCAATTGTCAAGCGATCTACAAATTCTATAACATCGGGGGTTACCACCAGAGAAGCCATGTGGTCTCCTCCTAATTTATCGGGCATAATTACATTATTTGCTCCAGCGATTTTTAATTTACCATAGGAAGACTCATCGGACGCCCTACTTATTATTTTACACTTATCATTTAACTGGCTAGCTGTTAAAACAACAAATAAATTATCTGCATCAGAAGGCAAAGCAGTAATTAAATTTGCTGCAGTATCAATCCCAGCTCTCAACAGGGTTTCATCTAAAGTTGCATCGCCATGGATGTTTAAAACCCCCTCATGATCCAACTCAGCAATCATCTCTTTGTCTTTCTCAACTACCACCAAATTTTTATTGTAGTTATTTAATTTTAAAATTGCTTGTTTCCCATTTCTACCATAACCACAAACAATCGTGTGACCTTTTAAACTTTTAATCTGTTTTTCCACTTTTTTGTGTTTAAATTGTTCAAATAATCTTCCACTCACCAAATATTCAGAGAAGATAGAAACTGCATACCCAAAAACAGTTATACTTGTTAAAATTAATAATACTGTAAATATTTTCTCTTCCGGAGTAAAAGGTTTCACTTCACCAAAACCGACTGTAGTAATTGTAATAACAGTCATATATAAAGCATCCACAAAAGAGTAATCAGACAAAATCATATAGCCCGCAACCCCGAGTAATAAAATTACAAAAACAAGAAAGAGTGTTTTATTAATTCTAGATGTCAACATATTCATAGGTTACAAATCAAATACTGAACTTCGTTTTGTGTAAATAAGGTCTTTTAACTTGAATACAAATGCCAATGTTAAATAGAACCCAAAAGACAATCCCACTGTAAAAAAAGTAACATAGATAAAGTATAGACGAACATTCACAGCTCTCATACCTAACCCGTCTGCGAGTCTAGAAAAAACTCCAAAACCATTTCTTTCAAAAAAATGTCGAATACGATCAATCATTTGTGAACAAAGTATTTATTTGCAAGGTACTATTTTATGATTTGATAACCATAGACAACTAAATTAAAATTGGATTCTTTAACTTTGTAAGTTCTAAAAAATTTTCATTTGAAAGATCAGGAATACATAAACGTATATGGAGCAAGAGCTCACAACTTAAAAAACATTGATGTAAAAATCCCTCGTGAACAACTAGTGGTGATTACTGGTCTGAGTGGAAGTGGAAAATCTTCATTGGCATTTGACACTATTTATGCCGAGGGACAAAGGCGTTATATTGAAACTTTTTCTGCCTATGCCAGACAGTTTCTAGGCGGTTTAGAAAGACCAGATGTCGATAAAATCGACGGACTTTCACCGGTGATTTCTATCGAACAAAAAACGACAAATAAAAGTCCACGCTCTACTGTAGGAACCATCACAGAGATTTACGATTTTTTGAGATTATTATTTGCAAGAGCGGCAAATGCCTATTCTTTTAATACCGAAGAAAAAATGGTAAGTTACTCTGATGAACAAATTAGAAAACTTATTCTAGAAGAGTTTGCCAATAAAAAAATTGCCATTTTAGCCCCTTTAATTAAGTCTAGAAAAGGACATTACAGAGAATTGTTTGAGCAAATTTCGAAACAAGGTTTTTTGCGTGTTCGAGTTGATGGAGAGATCAAAGAAATCGAAAAGGGAATGCGTTTAGATCGCTACAAAACGCATGACATAGAAGTAGTCATTGATAGGTTACTAGTAAATGAATCAATAGAAAACCGTCTGGAAGAAACAATTAAAACTGCCTTATACGCTGGCAATAACATACTGATGGTTATTGATATTGACAATAATACCCCACGATACTTCAGTAGAGAATTAATGTGTCCAACATCAGGAATTGCTTACCCAAACCCAGAACCAAATACCTTTTCCTTTAATTCACCCAAGGGAGCCTGTTCTAAATGCAATGGCTTAGGAATTATTAACGAGATCAATATCAAAAAAATAATTCCAAATGAAACTGTTTCTATTCAGAATGGAGGAATTATTCCCTTAGGGGAGCAAAAAAACAGTTGGATTTTTAAACAACTGCAACATATTGCCGAACGATATCATTTTAAACTTTCTGACCCCATAAAAACAATTCCAAAAGAGGCATTAGATGTTATTTTAAATGGAGGAAATGAATCCTTTAAAATCGAATCTAAAACCATCGGAGTAACAAGAAATTACAACATTGATTTTGAAGGAATTATTGCTTTTATAAATAATCAACACCTAAATGCCGAAAGTACTTCTATAAAAAGATGGGCAAAAGGATTTATGGATGAAGTTTGTTGTGATCGTTGTGACGGAAAAAGATTAAAAAAAGAAGCACTCCATTTTAAAATTGCAGGTAAAAATATTAGTGACCTAGCCCAAATGGATATTACCGAATTGGCCTATTGGTTTCAAAATATTGAAAAGGATTTATCGGAAAAACAACTCATCATCGCATCTGAAATATTAAAAGAAATAAGAACTAGGATTCAATTCTTATTGGATGTTGGCTTGGATTATTTAACTTTAGACAGAACCTCAAAATCGCTGTCTGGAGGAGAAGCGCAAAGAATTCGTTTAGCTACTCAAATTGGATCGCAATTGGTAGGAGTATTGTATATCTTGGATGAACCAAGTATTGGTTTGCACCAAAGAGACAACCAAAAATTAATAGATTCTTTGATCAAACTGAGAGACATAGGAAATTCTGTCTTAGTAGTAGAACACGACAAGGATATGATTGAACATGCAGATTTTGTTTTGGATATTGGTCCTGGTGCAGGAAAACATGGAGGTAAAATTGTGAGTAGTGGAACCTATGAAGACTTACAAAAACAAAAGACTCTTACAGCCGATTATTTGATTGGAAATAAGGAAATTATCACTCCCAAAAAAAGGAGAAAAGGGAATGGAAAATTCATCAAACTTCAGGGAGCTAGAGGAAATAATTTAAAAAATGTTTCGGTAGATTTTCCTCTGGGTAAAATGATTTGTGTTACCGGTGTTTCTGGAAGTGGTAAATCTACTTTAATCAACGAAACTTTATATCCAATTTTAAATGCTCACATATACAAAGGTGTAAAAAAACCAATGCCTTACGATAAAATTCAAGGGCTAGAACACATAGATAAAGTAATTGACATTGACCAATCTCCAATCGGAAGAACTCCTCGCTCAAATCCTGTAACATACACAGGAACTTTTAGCGAAATTAGAAGTTTATTTGCCAAAACACCTGAAGCGGCTATTCGGGGTTATAAGCCAGGTAGGTTCTCATTCAATGTAAAAGGTGGTCGATGTGAAAGCTGCCAAGGTGGAGGAGTTAAGGTGATAGAAATGAACTTTTTACCTGATGTTTACGTAGAATGCGAAAGTTGCCAAGGGAAACGTTTTAACAGAGAAACTCTAGAAATACGATACAAAGGAAAATCCATTTCCGATGTATTAAATATGACCATTGATGAGGCTTCAAGTTTCTTTGAAAATATTCCAAAAATTCATAGAAAATTAAAAACAATAAAAAATGTTGGTCTTGGATACATTACCCTAGGACAAAGGTCTACAACACTTTCTGGTGGAGAAGCACAAAGAATCAAATTGGCTGCAGAATTATCAAAAAGAGATACAGGGAACACTTTTTATATTTTAGACGAACCTACTACAGGTCTTCACTTTGAAGATATCAGAGTTTTAATGGATGTTTTAAATAAACTGGCTAATAAAGGAAATACTGTTTTAATAATAGAACACAATTTAGACGTGGTAAAACTTGCAGATTATATTATTGATGTGGGAATGGAAGGCGGAAAAAAAGGTGGAAAAATTTTGTGCACAGGTACCCCTGAAGAAATTGTAAAACATAAAACTAGTTATACAGCTAAGTTTTTGAAAAAAGAATTACATTAGTGAACTAATTGCAAATAATAACTTAAAAATTGATGCTTTATGATACATGATGACAGGAAAATAAAAGAAAAATATCAAGCTAAAACTTGGAATGAAATAAAAACGAACGACTCTTGGGCCATCTTTAAAATAATGGCAGAATTTGTTGATGGTTATGAAAAGCTAAGTAAAATTGGACCCTCTGTTTCAATATTTGGTTCTGCTAGAACCAAACCAGAAGACCCCTATTATATACTGGCAGAAGAAATTGCTTTTAAACTTACCCAAAACGGTTATGGAGTAATCACTGGTGGTGGGCCAGGAATCATGGAAGCTGGAAATAAGGGAGCTCGAAGAGGAAAGGGAACCTCTGTAGGATTGAATATAGAATTGCCTTTTGAGCAACATTACAACCCTTGGATAGACACTGATAAAAACTTAGAGTTCGATTATTTTTTCGTAAGAAAAGTGATGTTTGTAAAATATTCTCAGGGCTTTATTGTCATGCCTGGTGGATTTGGAACCTTAGATGAACTTTTTGAGGCCATTACCCTAATCCAAACAAACAAAATAGGACGTTTTCCAATTATTTTAGTTGGTAGTGAATTTTGGAAAGGTCTTATCGATTGGATTAAAAAAACACTTTTAGAACAAGGGAATATTTCAGAAAAAGACTTAAAATTATTTAGAGTTGTTGACACTGCAGACGAAGCAATAGAACATTTGAATAAATTCTATTCTAAATATCTATTAAAGCCAAACTTTTAAATTATTTTTCCCCCTATATGCATTTGAAAAAATATTATTACATATTAGTTTTTTGTTTTTTAGTCTCTCCAATTCTTCTATCGCAACAAAATTCGATTTCCATAAAATCCAAATTAGATCCAAAGGAAGATTTATTAAAAATTCAACAAGAAATTATTTTTCATAATACTTCAGACTCAACATTAACGAGTGTTTATCTTCATAATTGGGCAAATAGTTTCAGCAATAGAAAAACACCTTTGTCTAAAAGATTTATCAAAGATTTTAAAAAACAACTATACTTTGCAAAAAAAGAGGAACTCGGTTTCACCTCCATCAAAAGCCTTTCTATTGATCATCAAAGCGCAACTTTTGAAGAAGTAAAGAATCAAGTAGATGTCATAAGAATAATTTTAAATAATCCATTATTACCCAATTCAAAAACTAAAATAATTGTTTCCTATGTTGTAAAAATACCAAGTGCACGTTTTACAAAATACGGTAAAACATCAACCGGATATCATCTTAGAAATTGGTATTTAACTCCTGCAGTTTTCGATAATGGCTGGCAGTTGATGAGTAATTTAAATCTAGATGATTTATACGAGAATAGCACAAACTTTGAAATTGAAATTGAAGTTCCCAAAGAATATGTTGTTGAAAGTAATTTACAAGAGTATGCAACCAAGAATCAACCTAAAAAAACATACTATTTAGTTGGGAAAAATAAAACTGATATTATTCTAGGAATCAATAAAAAAAGAGAATTCAAAAAATTTACAACAAAAGAAAACGCTGTTCATACAAATATTTTTTCAGAAGAATTAGGCTTTAATTTAACAACTGATATTTTAAATAGAGAATTACTTTTCATACAAAAATACTTAGGAAAATACCCTCATTATAAAATATATATCGACCGGGCTACACAGAGCAAAAACTCCATTTATGGACTCAACCAATTGCCCAAATTTTTGCGCCCTTTTTCCGATACTTTTAAATGGGATATCACCATGTTCAAAGCTGTATCAAAAAGATATATTGAAAATACAATTCTGTTAAACAAAAGAAAAGATTACTGGCTCATTGATGCACTTCAAAATTATTTAATGATCGAATACATAAATCATTTTTATCCAGAAGTTAAACTTTTAGGGAATGCTTCAAATTCCTGGTTGCTAAAAAAGTTTAATATCTCTCAATTAAAGTTCAATGATAAGTATCCTATTGTATATCAATTTTCAGCACGTAAATTTTTAGACCAAGCCTTGAATACCTCAGCAGACTCGTTATCAAACTTTAACAGAAAAATAGTTAATAAATACAAAGCAGGTTTGGGGTTTAGATTCCTTAAAGGATATTTAGGCGACACCCTATTAAATGAAGCCATTAAAGAGTTTTATCAAAAAAATCAATTACAAATTATATCTAGTCATAAATTTGAAAACTTACTATCCTCAAAAACCTCTAAAAATTTAGACTGGTTCTTCAATGATTTTATAAAGACTAACAAAAAAATAGATCATACAATTGAGGATATTAAAATAGAAAAAGACAGTATCTCTGTATCCATAAAAAATAAAAGAAACATCACAACTCCTGTCGCGATTTATGCCATTAAAGACCAAAAAATAAAACAACAAAAGTGGGTGACTGGAGTAACCGACACAAAAACCATACAATTTAAAAAAGAGAATTATGACGCCTTTGTTCTCAATTATGAAAATCTTTACCCAGAACTCAATGTCCTAGATAATTGGAGACAATTTGATAAAAAAATCTTCAACAAGCCTGTAAAATTATCATTTTTAAAAGATGTAAGTGATCCCAATTTCAACCAACTATTCTATCAACCAGGTATGGGGTATAATTATTACAATGGAGTGACTCTTGGACTCACATTACATAACAAACCCCTTATAAAGAGAAACTTTGAGTTTAGTGTATCGCCCTATTATGGCACAAAAAGCAACACTGTTTTAGGACAATTTTCTTTACTGTACAATCAGTTTTTTGAAAAAACTAAGATTTACAACATTGCTTATGGATTGTTAGGAAGCACATCAGATTATGCACCAAACCTATCCTATAGATCATTGATTCCTCACGTAAAGATTCTTTTTAAAAGAAAATCTTTGAGAGATGCAACCACAGAATCTGTAGTAGCAAAACTGGTGCATATCGATAAAGAAACTGGTCCCAACTCCATAAAAACTCCACAAGACAATTACAGTGTATTTAGTCTGAGTTACAACTATGTAAACCCTGATATCATTAAGGAATTTAGGTATCGTTTTAGCGCAGAATTTGCGAAAAATTTTTCAAAAGCAACCATGGATCTTCGATTTAGAAGCTTAACCTCATCCAATACACAATTGGATTTTAGACTTTTTGCGGGGGCATTTTTAAATAACAAAACTACCGGAGATTATTTTAGCTTTGGTTTGGATCGAAGTAATGATTATCTATTTCAACTTAATTACTTTGGAAGATCTGAAAGTAAAGGTCTGTTTAGTCAACAATATATCATAAGCGAAGGGGGATTTAAATCCATATTGCCCACCCGATTTGCAAATGAATATATGATAGCGACGAACTCCAGTATAGGTCTGTGGCGATGGGTGGAACTATATACGGATATGGCTTTTCTAAAAAATAGAAATAAATCTATTTACTTTGGATACGAAAACGGGATACGCTTTAATTTTATTCATCAAATTTTTGAAATTTATTTTCCTCTGTATTCAAATAATGGTTGGGAATTGTCTCAAGCAGCTTATCCACAAAAAATACGGTTTTCACTTTCTACAGACATAGATTCTATCTTCAATTTTTTTAGACGTGGTTTTTTCTAAACCAACCAAATTTTTAATAGTTTTAATTATTATTGAATTATACTCAATAAAATAGTTAATAATCGCATTAATATTGCCAAATATTCAATAAATATTTAAATTTTTAAATATCAACTAAAAAAACTACATTTGCACAACCTTGAAATGATTCCATACCAATGCTGAAGGAAAAAACAACAGATAACAAACCCAAACTTTCTTTTGAAGATTTTAAAACAGAGGTTTTGAATGACTACAAAATTGCAAAAATTAGCAGAGAGTGTAGTTTGTTGGGAAGAAGAGAAGTACTGACAGGAAAAGCCAAGTTTGGAATTTTTGGAGACGGGAAAGAAATCCCTCAATTAGCAATGGCTAAATCTTTTAAAATTGGAGATTTTAGATCTGGCTATTACAGAGACCAAACATTTATGATGGCCATTGGGGAATTAACTGCACAACAATTCTTTGCTGCTTTGTATGCACATACAGATATAAAAGCAGATCCTATGTCTGCAGGTAGACAAATGGGTGGTCATTTTGCAACACACAGTTTGCATGAAGACGGCACTTGGAAAGACTTGACCAAACAATACAATTCAAGCTCAGACATTTCGCCAACTGCAGCTCAAATGCCTCGTCTATTGGGGTTGGCTCAAGCATCAACAATTTATAGAAAAGAAAAAAGTGTTCGACATGCCTCTAAATTTTCTATAAATGGAAATGAAATTGCTTGGGGTACTATAGGAAACGCAAGTACCAGTGAAGGATTATTTTTTGAAACCATAAATGCTGCAGGAGTTTTACAAGTCCCAATTGTAATGAGTGTTTGGGATGATGAATACGGTATCTCAGTGCATGCAAAGCATCAAACTACTAAAGAAAGTATTTCAGAAATATTAAAAGGCTTCCAAAGAGAAAATGAGAAGGAAGGATACGAAATTTTTGTAGTGAATGGTTGGGATTATGTACAACTAATAGACGTCTACAACAAAGCAGCAAAAATCACAAGAGAAGAGCACGTTCCTGTTTTAATTCATGTCAAAGAACTTACTCAACCGCAGGGGCATTCTACTTCCGGATCTCATGAAAGATACAAACCAAAAGAACGATTAAATTGGGAAAAGGAACATGATTGTATCACAAAGATGCGAAACTGGATTTTAGACTTTGAACTAGAAACTGAAACCGGAGAAGTTCTCCGTTTTGTAGACTCAGAAGAAGAAATAATTATTTTAGAAAAAGAACTAAAAAAAGAGGTTATAAACGCTAAAAGAAATGCCTGGAATGCTTTTATTAATGAAATAAAATCTGAACGAACTTTGGCATGTCAACTTTTAGATAAAGTTGCTACCAAGAGTAAAAACAGCGCTTTCATTATCAAACAAAAAAATGATCTACTCTCTATTTTAGAACCTTGTCGAAAAGATGTTTTATCCACCGTAAGAAAATCACTTCGTTATATAAAAGACGAGTCTTTTGCTGAAAAAATATTACTTCAAAATTTTATTAAAAATTCTCTACAAGATGCCGCGAAAAAATTCTCGTCACATTTACACAGTGAATCAGACTTTAAAGCTACCAATATATTAGAGAAAAAACCTACATATACTAAAAATAAGACATTGGTAGATGCAAGAATTATCATGAGAGATAATTTTGATGCTATTTTAAAAAAATACCCAGAAGTCGTTATTTTTGGGGAGGACGCAGGTCTTATTGGCGATGTAAATCAAGGTTTAGAAGGACTTCAAGAAAAATATGGAAAAATAAGAGTTGCTGATACTGGTATTAGAGAGGCAACAATTATTGGTCAGGGTATTGGCCTTGCAATGCGTGGCTTAAGACCTATTGCAGAAATTCAATATCTTGATTATTTACTGTACGCATTACAAATTATGAGCGATGATCTAGCTACGCTTCAATATAGAACTTTTGGAAAACAAAAGGCACCACTGATTATTCGAACTCGAGGACATAGATTGGAAGGGATTTGGCATGCAGGGTCACCAATGGGCGGAATCATAAACAATGTAAGAGGAATTCATGTTTTAGTACCAAGGAACATGACAAAAGCTGCAGGATTCTATAACACATTGTTAGAGGGTGATGAACCAGCACTAGTGATTGAATGTTTAAATGGATACCGATTAAAAGAAGAATTACCAATTAATTTAGGAGAATATAAGACCCCCATTGGACAAGTTGAAACCATTAAAAATGGAACAGATCTAACGGTAGTATCCTATGGATCAACTCTACGAATAGTTGAGGATGTCGCCCTAGAATTACAACAAGTAGCGATCAATATCGAAATTATTGATGCACAAAGCCTCCTTCCCTTTGATTTGAATCATGATTGTGCTAAAAGCCTATCAAAAACCAACAAACTACTCATTATTGATGAAGATATTCCTGGCGGTGCCTCTGCCTACATTCTTCAAGAAATTTTAGAAAACCAAAATGGATACAAATATCTAGATAGCAAACCTGCTACTTTGACCGCCAAAGCTCATAGAACAGCATATGGTACCGATGGTGATTATTTTTCAAAACCTTCTGCTGAAGATATCTTTGAAAAGATTTATGAGATCATGCATGAAGAAAATCCTACCAAGTACAAAAGCTTATATTGATCTAACGAAAAGTATTCCCTAAAATTTCTTACTACTCACTCGAGTTGAGAAACGACTTCTCTATCATGTATATTTTATCAATAAAATAGACTATACCCTTGAAAATAATAATATTTATTTGCCCTATTATGTTTAGAGAAATATCGAACAGAATGTTGATCAAAATTTATAATAGTCTTAACAGTACCCATCTATTATAAAGCCTTATTTTTGCGGTAAAATAAAAAAATGAATATCATAGAGAATTTAGAATGGCGTTATGCTGTTAAAAAGTTTGATTCAAAAAAACAACTTTCTTCAACTCAAATAAATACCTTAAAAAAAGCATTTAATTTAACGGCCACCTCCTACGGATTACAACCTCTAAAACTTATCGTAATTCAAAATAAAGAAATTCAAGAAAAGTTAGTAGCTCATTCTTGGAATCAAAGACAAATCGTTGATGCTTCTCATGTTCTAGTCATTTGCATACCCAATAGTTATACCACAGAAGAAGTGGAGAATTATTTTAATTTAGCTAAAAAAATTAGAAAGACACCTGATTCAATTACAGATCCTTTTAAAAAATTTTTAACTGCTGAAATTGAAAACAAGACACAAAAGGAACTCTCCATTTGGAATAAAAACCAGGCTTATATCGCATTGGGAAACCTAATGACAGTTTGTGCAGTTGAAAAAATTGACGCCTGCCCAATGGAAGGTTTTGTCCCTGAAAAATATGATGAAATTTTAGGTTTAAAAAAACAAAATTTAAATTCGGTGTTGGTCCTACCTGTAGGTCACAGGGCAGAAGATTGTCATATGAAAAATTTAGCCAAAGTAAGAAAAGACATTCAGGAAATAATAATAGACATCAATTAAGTTTAGAGCATAAAAACAATCGAAAACGATGAGTAATGAAATAAGGAATTTAGAACCTAAAATTATTTGGAATCACTTTGCTGATTTAAACGCAATTCCTCGTCCTTCAAAAAAAGAAGAACAAGTAATTGAATTCATGATGAATTTTGGTAAAAATTTACATCTTGAAACGTTTACAGATTCGGTGGGTAACGTCATTATTAAAAAACCAGCAACAAAAAACTTTGAAGACCGGAAAACAATTGTCCTACAAAGTCATTTAGACATGGTTCATCAAAAAAATTCTAGCACTATTTTTGATTTTGAGAATGAGGGAATCAACATGTTCATTGAAGAAGATTGGGTCACAGCAGATGGAACCACTTTGGGTGCAGATAATGGCATGGGAGTAGCAGCAATAATGGCTGTTTTGTCCTCAAAAGAAATACAGCATCCAACCATTGAGGCGCTATTTACCATTGACGAAGAAACGGGTATGACAGGAGCTATGGGCTTAAAGCCTGGCCTTTTAGAAGGAGAGATCCTTTTAAATTTAGACACAGAAGAAGATGATGAAATAGGAATGGGTTGTGCAGGTGGCGTAGATATTACTGCCACCAGAAAATACTCTGAAGAGTTAACTCCTGATAACGCGAAAGGATTTTCAATCACTGTTAAAGGATTGAACGGAGGGCATTCAGGAATGGATATTCACAAAGGATTAGGAAATGCGAATAAAATCATGAACCGCTTATTATTTGAGGGTTTTACAAAATTTGGTTTGCGAATTTCAGAAATTAATGGAGGTAGTTTACGAAACGCAATACCACGTGAAAGTAAAGCGATTGTTTCTATTGACGCAGTCTCCATGGAGATTTTTCTAAAAGAAATACAACAACTAATTACCCGCATTAAAAATGAATTTTTAACAGTAGAACCCAACTTAATTATTGAGATTCAAAAAGTAACAACTCCCGAAAAAGTGATGGAAGTAGGTGTTCAAGAAAATTTTACAAAGGCAATTTACACTTCATTAAATGGTGTATACAGAATGAGTCCTACTATTTCCGGACTCGTAGAAACATCCAACAATATTGCGAGAGTAATTGCAAAGGAAGGTTCAATTAAAATTAATTGCTTAACGCGTTCTTCTTCTGATAGTAGCAAACAAGACCTTACAAATTCATTAAAATCTGCTTTTGAGTTAGCTGGGTTTGACATTGAGGTTTCTGGAGAATATCCGGGTTGGCAACCTAATATTCATTCAAAAATATTAGAGGTGGTTTCTAACATTTATGAGGAATTACACGGAAAAAAAGCACGTATAGCAGCTTGTCATGCAGGGTTAGAATGTGGTATTTTAGGACAAAATTATCCAACAATGGATATGGTTTCTTTTGGTCCAACTATTTTAGGAGCTCACTCACCTGATGAAAAAGTCAGTATTTCCTCAACTCAAAAATTCTGGAATTTTTTACAAGAAATTCTAAAAAATATTCCAAAAAAATAAGCGCTGAATTCATTGATACAATTAGAACAAGTACCTAATTTTCTCTGAATAAATTTGTTTAAAAGCTTTACTAAAATACTCTTAAAAACCTGAAATAAAGAAGTTTGTAAGTTTACATTTTTGTTAACATCTTTCATTCCATAAAAACAGAAAAAAATGTAAATTTACTACTTGTTAGGAAAACTTCTATAATGGGTAAAATTATTGCTATTGCAAATCAGAAAGGTGGTGTTGGTAAAACAACGACCAGCGTTAATTTAGCGGCTTCCTTGGGAGTTCTCGAAAAGCGCGTTTTATTAATTGATGCTGATCCGCAGGCAAATGCATCCTCCGGATTAGGCATTCAAGTTGAAACTGTAGAAAAAGGTACCTATCAAGTACTAGAACATACCATTTCGGCAAAAGAAGCTATTGTAAAGACTGCTTCACCAAATTTAGACCTAATTCCAGCTCATATTGATCTGGTAGCAATTGAAATTGAACTGATAGATCAGCAAGAGCGTGAATACATGTTGAAAAAAGCATTGGCTGATCTCAAAAATGATTACGATTATATTTTTATTGATTGTGCTCCATCATTAGGTTTGATTACCTTAAACTCTCTGGTCGCTGCAGATTCTGTGATCATCCCGATCCAATGTGAATATTTTGCACTGGAAGGACTGGGCAAACTATTAAACACCATTAAAAGTATTCAAAATATTCACAATTCAGAATTAGACATAGAGGGATTATTACTTACCATGTTCGATTCACGCCTTCGCCTCTCTAATCAAGTAGTTGATGAGGTCAGAAAACATTTTTCTAGCATGGTTTTTGATACTATTATTAGACGAAATACTCGTTTAGGGGAAGCACCAAGCTATGGTGAAAGTATTATTGCATACGACGCAACAAGCAAAGGTGCCGTAAATTACTTAAATTTAGCACAAGAATTATTAAAAAAGAATTCGTAAAATGGCAAAAGCAACCAAGAAACAAGCTTTAGGAAGAGGATTATCAGCCTTATTGAAAGAATCCTCTCACATAATTTCTGCCACCGACAAAAATGCAGATAAAGTTGTCGGTAGCATTATCGAAATTGGCTTAGACTTGATTGATGTCAACCCTTATCAACCCAGAACCTATTTTGATGAAGAAGCCTTAATAGAATTAGCTAATTCCATCAAAGAACTTGGTGTTATTCAACCTATAACCGTTAGGAAATTAAATGAAAATAAATTTCAATTAGTTTCTGGTGAGCGTCGTTTTAGAGCTTCTAAGTTAATAGAAAACAAGACAATACCAGCTTATATTCGACTGGCCAACGACCAAGAAATGCTTGAAATGGCATTAGTTGAAAACATACAACGTAAAAATTTAGATCCGATAGAAGTTGCTTTATCTTACCAGCGATTAATTGACGAAATTCAGTTAACTCAAGAAGAATTAAGTGTCAGGGTTGGAAAAAAACGTTCAACGGTAACCAATTATCTGCGTTTGTTAAAATTAGATCCCATATTACAAACTGGAATGAGAGATGGATTTATTTCTATGGGACACGGTCGAGCAATGATTAACATCCAAAATACAGAGGATCAATTAGCAATATATGAGAAAATTTTAAGCGAAAAATTATCTGTAAGACAAACTGAGGAACTTGTAAAAAACTTAAAATCAGGAACTACCAACAAGCGAAATAAAAAGCAAGTTCCCAACTATGTAAAAACGAGTATTCCTGAAATAAGTGAGTATTTTGGGCAGAAAATTAATGTTACAGTGAGTTCGAATGGAAAAGGAAAAATTTCAATCCCATTTCATTCTGAAGAAGATTTCAACCGAATAAAAAACTTATTAAAATAAGTGTTTTTAAAAAGAATCATATTATTTTTTTTCTTTGCATTTTTTTCTGCAACTCTTCTAGGGCAAATAGATTCTATAGAGGTTAAAGATAAAATATCTACAAAAAAGCTTACATTTCAAAAAGGAGGTATTTATAATCCTCTAGCTCCTGCTAAAGCGGCATTTTATTCGGCTGTTTTACCTGGACTAGGACAAATTTATAATAAAAAATATTGGAAAGCTCCCATCGTCTGGGGTGCAATGGGTACTAGTATTTATTATTATTTAAACAACAACAAAGAATACAAAAGGTATAGAACAGCTTATAAATTGAGGAGAAATAATTTAATTGATGAATTTACTATTAATGGAACTGAAGTAATTTCTTTAAGAACACTAGAAAGAGCCCAAGATCAGTTAAGAGAAAATAGAGATTTATCACTTTTAACAACGATTATTTTTTATGCTTTACAAATAGTAGAAGCGAGTGTAAATTCGCATTTACTTCAATTTAACACCGATGATAATTTATCATTTAAACCTACTTTTATAAATGACCCTATTGGAATAGATGCTCCAAAAGTAGGTCTCACCATTAAATATAATTTTTAAAATGAAAATCGCACTATTAGGTTATGGAAGAATGGGTAAAGAAATTGAAAAGATTGCTTTATCTCGAGGACATGAAATCGTAATTAGAAAAGATGTAGATGATACCATTGATATAACTTTAGCAGAGGTTGCAATCGACTTTAGTGTACCCTCTTCGGCTTTTAATAATATTACCGATTGTATCAATAATAATGTTCCTGTCATCTCTGGGACAACAGGTTGGCTAGAGAAATATGATGAGGTTGTAAGACGATGCGAAAAAAAGAAAAGTGCTTTTCTGTATGCCTCTAACTATAGTCTGGGAGTAAATATTTTTTTTGAACTAAACAAACAGTTGGCAAAAATGATGCGTCATTTGCAAGACTATGAGATCTCTATGGAAGAAATTCATCACACAAAAAAATTAGATGCACCAAGCGGAACAGCAATCACCCTAGCAGAGGGAATCATCGAAAATTCCTCGAAAAAAAATTGGGAATTAGGGGAAAAAACTTCTCAGGAAAATATCCCTATCAAAGCAAAAAGAACTCCCAACATTCCCGGTACACATTCAGTTTGGTATACCTCTGAAGTGGATTCCATAGAAATTAAACACACTGCAAACAGTAGAAAAGGGTTTGCATTAGGAGCAGTAGTTGCTGCAGAGTGGATTCTTGGAAAAAAAGGAGTTTTCTCAATGAAAGACGTACTAAATATTGATTAATGATTTCATCTATTTTTTCTACTAATTAGAAAATATTAAAATATTAAATTATGGCATTTACAGAATGGTTTATCTTTTTTCTAGCGATACAATTGCTTCATTTTTTAGGAACTTGGAAACTCTACAAAAAAGCAGGGAAAAAAGCATGGGAGGCTTTGATTCCTATTTATAATGGAATTATTTTAATGAAAATTATCAACCGCCCAAAATGGTGGATTGCCTTATTATTTATTCCTGTTGTAAATCTTTTAATGTTTCCCATAATTTGGATAGAAACTCTAAGATCATTTGGTCATCATAAAAAACAGGATTATTTTTTAGCTATTGTTAGTTTGGGACTCTATTTATTTTATATTAATTACGCAACAGATTCAGTACACAATCCAAACAGAAATTTAAAATTTAAATCTGAAATAGGAGAATGGATTAGTTCCATTGTCTTTGCGATAATTGTTGCTACTTTGGTTCATACCTATATTATCCAACCATTTACAATCCCTACATCATCCTTAGAAAAATCATTACTGGTTGGGGATTACCTTTTTGTAAGTAAATTTCATTATGGCGCACGAGTTCCTTCTACAGTAATTGCTGCTCCAATGGTTCATGATTCTTTACCATTTATAGGAACAGCCTCTTATTTAAAAAAACCTCAACTTCCATACACACGTATACCTGGTATTCAAAAAATTAAAAATAATGACATTGTCTGTTTTAATTGGCCTGCAGACACCTTAGCAACCATGTGGGGAGATACTTCTGGAAAATTTACCTACAAACCTGTAGACAAAAAAACCAATTATGTAAAACGCTCTGTAGGTATTGCTGGCGACTCTCTAGAAATGAGAAATGGATATTTCTATATCAACGGAAAAAAGAATGACTTGCCGGAAAGAGCAAAATTACAATTCTATTATACTTATGAATCAAAAAAACCGATTGATCAAAATACATTTCCGAAATTTTTAATTCACAAGGAAAGAACTGGAGTCTATAAAATTTTATCTGAATATTGGGAAAACTCCAAAGTACAAAACGCAATAAAAAAGAATGGTAACTTATCTAAAATTGGATCAGATTCTTTGTACATAGAAGTTGCAGGAAGTATAAACCCTGATTTTGCAAGAAAATTGAAAATGTTTTCTGTTGAGAATAAGATAAACATTAATTTAACCGAAGAGGAAGTAGCACGTTTATCTAAATATCCATTAACTGTTTCTATCAATAAGATAAATCATGAGGCTGATAAAGCCATATTTCCTCATATTGAGGAGCTTGGTTGGAGTCAAGACAATTTTGGCCCCATATACATCCCAAAAGCGGGTACCACGGTAAAGATCGATTCAAAGTCACTTCCTTTTTATGAACAAATTATCAAAAATTATGAAAATAATGACTTACAGGTTGTTGGTGATCATATTTTTATCAATGGAGTTAAATCAAATTCGTATACTTTTCAACAGGATTACTTTTATTTAATTGGAGATAACAGGCATAACTCTCTAGATGGTCGCTATTGGGGCTATGTTCCTTTTGATCATGTCTTAGGAAAACCAGTGATGGTATGGTTTAGCTGGGATGCAAATGCACCTTCTTTGGTTGCTAAATTAAAGTCAATTCGTTGGAATAGAATGTTTACAACTGTTCATGGGGAAGGTAAACCTACCTCATACAGGTATTTAGTTTTTGCACTTATTCTATTATATATCGGTTATAGCTTTTATAAAGGGAAAAAGAAAACTGTAAAAAAATAAGGACGATGTCGTTGTATATTCCTACTTATTTTTCCCCGATTTCTCAATATGCTCAAATTATAAAATCTGATACCATTTTCTTTGAAATGGAAGATAATTTTCAAAAACAAAGCTATCGAAATAGGTGTTACATATACAATTCTAATGGAAAGCAACTATTAAACATTCCACTAAAAGAAAAAAAGGGAACTTCATCTTTAAGAAAGAAGACGAAAGACATGTTAGTTGATAACAATTCTCATTGGCAAGAACATCACTTGAAATCTTTACAAACAGCCTACAGAGCTTCTCCTTTTTATGAATTTTATGAAGATGATCTACTAGCAATTTTTAACAAAAAATACACCTTTTTACAAGATGTAAATATTGACACGTATTTATTTGTAACAGATGCTTTACAGATAAATCAACAGTATTCTAAAACAAAAGAATATGAAATAATCACGGATAAAAATGATTATAGGATCCTTGCAGATATAAAAAAACAACCAAAAAAGTCTCGAGATAAATACATACAAATGTTTGATAATAAGCACGGGTATATCGATAATTTATCAATTTTAGACCTTCTATTCATGGAAGGTCCAAATGCCATTAGCTATTTAAAATAATAACGTTTTTTTTAACTATTTTCATCAAAAAAATTCTTCATCATAAATTACTTATTTAATGTTTAACAGTGAATTGGATATTATATTTTCCAAATTTAGGATTAGCTCATAAAAATAAGTAATTCTAAAAAAATGATTATTTCAATGTATGTCTACGTAACTAAGGAATCAATATATTAAATTTGTGCTAGTTTAGTTGAATAAGTTACATTTTGTTTCCCTAAAAGATAATATGAACTTTATAAAAAAATTTACAGCACTTTATTCTCTTTCACAATCTGATGAGTTTGTTGAAAAGTTGACCAACAGTTTAGAAAAAAAAGTTTACAAAAGAAATGACAACATTATAGAGTTGGGTGAAACTCCTTCAAAGTTTTATATCCTAAAGGAAGGAGTTGTTAGAAGTTATGTCATCGGTCCAAATGGAAAAGAACACATTAAAATATTACACAAATCTGTTTGTCTTTTTGCTCCTTTAACTGCGCTTGTTAAAAAAGAAGCATCAACCTTAATTTTTGATTGTCTAACAGATTGTGAAATTTTTGAAGGTAATTACTATGATTTTTTAACATTGACAAATTCAGATTTAGAGTTTTCAAGTTTTTATATAAAAATACTAGAAGCAGGTTATATAAATTCTGAGAATAAAATTTATGATTTGTCTGTATTAGATTCTACGGAAAGATACCTTAAACTTAAAAAAGAAATTCCTGACATTGAAAACCTGATTCAGCAATATCACATTGCCTCTTATTTAAACATTACCCCAACACAGTTAAGTAGAATTAGGAAAGAGTATTATTCAAAATAGTTTTACAACTCATAAAATGATTTCCTCGCTTGGCTGGCTTCTATTTTAATTTTCAATTGGCTAATTGAGTTGCTATTAAAAAAATCTTTTAATAAGATTCGAAAACTCTGAAGAGATATTCAACCTAAAAATTAAAAAAAGGTACACTATAGTAATACATGTACTTTTTAAGAACATATTTACAATTGGATGAACTGGGAACTTTGAGATATAGATCTCTTCAATAGAGAAATCCCAAAAATTGAACAACAGATATAATGACGCAATGATAAAAATCATCATCAATGTTTTTTTAGTATAGGGAATCATAGAGAATTTCCTTTTTACAAAATACAATTTAAACGAATTCGCAGAAAAAATAACCATTAAAGTTGCTAATGCCAAACCATCTGTTCCCATCTCTAGCTCATAATAAAACAGTTTATTTAAAAAATAGACAGACAATGCCATGCAAACACTGATGGGTAACATTATTCTGTAAAACTCTGAATTATTGATAATAGCCCCATTATTCCCCATAAAACCATTAAATAATTTGAGTAAAGAAATCATGAATACAACCAATACACCTCCTGCATATTCTTGGGGAAGCAACAAATAAAGCTGTTGAATGTTTGTATTTATCAACACAAAGAAAAGGCCGCTAATCAATAGTAAATTAATAGAACTTTTTTTATACAAAGAGGCTACTTCGTCATGATTATTTTCATTCAAGGTTTTAGACGTAAGGGGCTGTAAAATATTTAACATTGCTCTACTAGGAGCTTCAATAAAAGACCCAATAAAAACAGCTACAGAATAATAGGCTGCTTTTACCAAAGATTCTTTTCCGGGAATCATAAATTTATCAATATCTAAAATAATTGCACCAGCACTTCCTGCTAGAATAATATAGGCTGAAAATCGAAGCACCTCTTTAAAATTATCAGGAATAGAGAACGTAAATTTTGGAAGGTATAATTTAAAAGCATACAACATCATAATAAGGGTTCTTAAAAAATAAGCTCCCGTCAAATAATAAATAAATTCTGTCTTGGAAATAAAACCAAAATAAACAGCAAATAATAAGATCATAACAACAACTCTGTTATATAATTCTTTCAAAATATTACCAATCACAGATTGAAAATGAACTTTAGCCCAAGCATAAAAAATCTCAAAATAAGAGGTTGAGATCGCAACCAAAAAAATTATAAAAGTGTACTCTTTAATAATTGTATTCTCTCCAGATAAGTAATCCCCTATTTGTTGGTAAAAATGATTTCCAAAATAAGCGATTGGAACTGCTATGAATAGGGGTAAAAAAAGGACAGAAGACAAAAAACGATCTTTCTCTAATTTTGTAAAATAACTCGAAAAAAACTTTATGATCGCATGATGAACCCCTAAAGCAATTAAAGGCATTAACAAATTGGATGTAGAAAGTAAGAAGGTAACCAAACCATAGTACTCATCTTCTAAAAAACGAGTATATAAAAACAATGTATTGATCCCACCAAAGGCAAAACCTAAATATATAAAAAGTGTATTCTTTAAAGATTGTTTAAAAATAATCCCCATATTACGAATGTAAACTATTAATAATAAAAGCCAACTTTTTTGTGATTTCTTTTCGATGATATTTATGGATATTTTTAGCACTCATTTTTAAATTTCCATTTTTATATAGATCGTATAGTTTTAATATCTCAGAGGCTATCTTTTCTTCATTTTCAAAATCAACAACGACACCAACATTTGAATCCTTTAGTATCTGAGCGAGATCACCCTTTTCTGGACCGATAGCGAATATAGGTCTTCCAGCAATTAAATATTCAAATAATTTCCCTGTTAAAATTCCCTTATTCTTTTTAATATTCGGAATAAGTAATAATAAAACTTGGGATTTCCTTTGATATTCAATAGCTTTTGAATGATCTACATAATTAATAAATCGAGTATTGTTTGCTAATTGATTTTTTAAAACTGCTCTTTTTACAGAATCAGAAATATCACCAATAAAATTCAATTGCAAATCATTCTTAAAGTTTTTATTCTGTGAACAAAGCAACTGTAAAACCCTAAATAATTTTTTAGGATTGCTTTGTTTTGGTAACATACCTATATAGGAAATTGTGAACTTTTCATCCAAAGCTACCTTTGCAGATTTCATAAATTCATCGTCAAAACCATTGGTTAATACCTCTACTCTATTGGCACTTTTTGAGA
>ERZ1046568.643-NODE-643-length-27821-cov-5.236908_pt1 | contig 27821 bp, 23 predicted proteins | sample MGYA00383092_ERZ1046568 | MGnify/ENA primary metagenome ERZ1046568 (study PRJEB29581, sample SAMEA5548362) | metagenome | biome: marine; feature: coastal; material: water | depth 1 m | study: Short-term variability in the microbial, nano- and picoplankton dynamics... | reverse complement strand
GTCGTCAGCCATGTCGTCAGTCATTTCCATTTCTGGTGACACGTCGTCTGTTTCAGCTGGAAGCATATCTTCCATGTCTTCTTCATCATCCATACCAATTTCACCCTCTAGATCATAATCACCGTCATTGTCTAAATCGACAGCAACACCAACCATATCTGGAGTTTCGTCAGCCATGTCTGAATCCATATCCATGTCATCCATGTCATCCATACCCATTTCTACCTCTTCACCATCTACCATGTCTTCATCTTCTAATTCATTCATTAGTTCGTTTTCGAGCATGCTTTTGATTCTAGGTTGAAACGCTTCTTGAAGAGCAATCTTCGCATTAGCTAATGCAGTTTCTTTAACCGCCTTTGCGTCAGCAATCGCTTCTTTTAGCAAATCTGATTTTGCCATTTGTTTTCTCCTTAAATTTGTTTTTTGGAAATAAGATTATTTGAAATCTTAATAGAATTTGTTTTTTATAGACACTATATATAGATAGCGTATTTCCTTAATAAATATAGGGGTACTTAAAAAACAGTAAAAAAGTCCTAACATTTCTGCTAGGACCTTATAATATATAATATAATATGCTTAATCGTCTCGATGCATATCTTTAATTTTCTGTATATACTTTGCTTTAATTAGTTTTGCTCTATGTTTTACACTAGGTTTAGTAAATGTGCGATTTTCTTTAATATGTTCTAATATTCCAGAATTCTTTATTTTGCGTTTAAAATTCTTTAAAGCAAATGCAAGATCTCTATCGTCTTTACCTGTTACGGAAACAGCATTTGCATTTCCTGGTACTATGCTTTTGTGGTACTTTTGGTTTCTACTCATATAACTTGTTTTAAAATTTTCTTTGTTTCATTTTTTTAGACTCTTTACTCTTAGGTGCTTTAAAAGCAAACTTTAAAAGTTCTGGTAATTGAGCAAAGTAGCCTTGAATCTTTTGTGATTCTGTTCCTGGATCTTCTCCTAATCTAAAATAAAAATATCCCGTACGTCCTGACTTTGACTTTTCATGTGATATAATAGTAAAGCCTTTCTTAGTAGTCCAACGTTGAATATCCTTTGCAACTGCGTTAGCTTCTTGTGGGTCTCTTAATTGATATATAACATGTCCATTGTAATCAGATAAGTTGTTAACTAGTTGAGCTTCGTCTAAATCTTCCATTGCGTCGCCTAGATCTTTAACTTTTTGTGTTACATCTGGAAGTATTGTATCTAATTCTTTTGCTTCTGCAGAAGATATTTCATTCAACCCAAAAAACTCTTTATACATGTTTTTAAACTTACTCATTATCATTCTCTTATATTATATAAATAATTAGTTAAATCTCCAAATTATCCTACTTCAAAATATTTCTGAATACCTTGAGCTATATCTTCAAATGCAGCTTCCATTCTACGTTCTTGAATCATTACTTCATTTGCAGATGATTGAAATGCCTTAAGTGCTCCAGATACTTCTTTCATGTGTCTACCAGCAGATACTTTGTCAACTAAATCTTCTTTTTCAGTAACAAGTTGTGAAGCAGTTTCAACTATACTAGAGATACGTTCTACAATCTCTTTTAATTTACCATTGCTGTATACAGACTCACCCATCTGTGAAAATGTTTTTACTGCTTCGGCAAATTGTTGTTTTTGTTCATTTGTTAATGGTGCAGGACCTTCACTAAACACTGTTTGTTTTGATGCATCTTCATTTAATAGATCACGCAATGCTGTTAAATTTTTATTTTCGAATTTCATGTTATATCCTACATTTACCATCTTCACATAATATTGATGTGATTATGTCATTAACTGTTTTATATTTATTTGTTTTACTTTTATCAACCGATTCTTTCATTACTCCCATAAATGCTCCATGGGTAGATGGATTTGAGACAAAGTCCCAACAAATCAATTCAAAATCATCTTGCACTTCAACTACACCTTCATTTCTAAGTTCTTTTACACTACCCAACCCTCTACTAGAAATACCTAATGTAATACCTTCTTTAAATAATGACTTTAATATTTTACCAGATGGGGTATCTAATACTTGAACGGTTCCTTTAAGATCATCACCATCCCACCATATTTTTAAAACATTATGAGATACATTATTTAAATTTACAACACTAGACTCTGGATGATCTAGTTCTCCTAATGCTCTATTCTGATCTATATACTCACGTTGATATCGTTGACATTCACGCATTAAAATATTTTTAGGATATACTCTGCCGTTTTGATTTTTAGCACCAGCTCTCTGTAAAACGCCTTGCACTACGAATCCTCCTGGTATGCCGTATTTTGCTCCATTTGATTCATTAAGTGAACCAACTGGTTTAAATTGCATGAAGTCTTCTAATATTAATTTTGACATTTTATTCTCCTAATGATCTAACTCGCTCTGATATTTTAATTAATCGCTCTGATATTTTTCCTAATGCCTTGCTAGTACTAGGACCGAAACCAGAATGTGATATTCCTGATTCTGTTTTTAATCGACTAGTATATTTAATAGTTTCTTCAATTTCTTTCAATTGTTTAGCTACATTTTTAATAGATGCATTTACTTTTTTAGCAGGACTCATTTTAGGATCACTCAATGCAAATGTTTTATAGCCTTCAATAAGACGCTCATATTTATTATCCATTGCTTCTTGGACTCTTTTATATCCTAATGCTTCAACGGTGTCATTATCAGCTTTACCAAATGCTCTAGGCGTCATATATGCCCCGGCTCCCGCAGATGTAGATGCTTCTTCTATTTCTTTTTCTTCTTGAACTTTTCTGAGTGCGTCTTCTTTTGACATACCTGATGCTACCATTCTTGCAATTTTAACATCATCAAAATCATTGTTGCCATCATTATCCTGATCTACTGCCTCATTTTGTTCTTTATCTTTAACAGCTTGTTTAAAAGTTTCTTTTTTATTGCCGTCGTTATCTAAATCTAAAAAATCCGGTTTTGCTTTTTTTTCTTCGAGTGACTGAAAGCTTTCTTCTATTTGTTTTAAAAATGATTTCATTATTGTATCCTATTTAATTCGTCAATTAAGTCCATATAACGCATTAATGATACGATGTGGGACTCATTTAAACGTTTCATAGTTTCAACGTTACAAAGCATCTCTGAGAGTCTTGTGACCTTAATTTGTGTTACTTTGTCTGTTATGTGTTTAGAATGTTCTGCTAATTTATTTTTTAATGTTGGTATCACTTCGGATATATATTCCTTCAATGATTCAGTATCATTAACATTGGTAATATATTTATTTAACAATTGTTTCTGAGATTCTGACAATCCTGAATATTTTTCGTTAAATTTATCAATCATTAACTTGTATGTTAATAGACGCGTATCTTTTTCCTGTTTAGAGAATTCTTCAATAACAATGTCTTTTTGTGTTTCTGTTTTTCGTTCTATTAATGTGTGCTCTAATACAGCATTTTTACATTCCATTAATTTTTTAGGATTATCAGAATCTTTATATTCAAATAACATGTATATTGATGCTAATGCTTTGTAATTATTAATATGTATTTTAGAAACACGCTCAAATATAAAATTTTCAGATATTTCTTTAACTAGATTATATCGTTGTCTTTTTAATGTGCCCTGATTGAGTCGGTTATATGATTCTCTGATAGTTCGCATAAATTCTAATGCTCTTGCTTCAGATTTATGTTGTTCTTTAATTAGTGAATTATATAAATTAAGTTCTTTTGATAGTTCTGTATTTTTACCGAAATATTTTTTAATAATATCAATTGTTACTGTTTTGTCAGATGACATTGTTTCTGATGTAAGTTTCCTTACAAGCATCTCAAACAAGATGCCGGTGTTTTTATATTTCGAATGTTTCAATTTTTTCATACTGGTGCCAGTAGTTTTATTTATTAATAAATATGGACAAATTTATAAAATATTGTTTTCATCTAACATTGTTCCTGAATCTGTGTCTTTTGTTTCAGGATTTATTGTTTCTGCTATGATTTTTTGTCTTTTTTGATTCTTAAAATAATTTAAAACATTTTTTTGTTCAGATGTCATTGATAATTTTCTTTGACGTACATCTGGCTGAAATGCATTCGTTTGATTTTTTATATTAAATGCCTGATCTAACGTTTTCTTACCAGTTGGATCCCATCCAAATTCATTGGCGTGCTGTCCTGATTTAATTCCTTCTTTAGGTCGACCGCCTTTATCTTTTTCCTCAACATCGTCGGAGCTCATATGCATTGATGCTAAGTCGTGTGGTGTTCCGTATGATGCACCCGTTATAGTTGGATCATTACCTTCTTGTTCAATTTGATTTTGACGGAAACGTAATTTTAAATCTTCAATAACATTGGTTCTTTCTTGTAACCATTGTTCTTCGGACATGTTAAATATGTATTCATATATGTATTTATCTGATACTAATTTACTATCTTTCATTGTATTAGCAAGTTGTATCTTTTCATTCATTAATGCAACTTTTTGCTGATCATATATAATAGACGGAGATGTTAATGCTAAGTCAAAATTAATTAAGTCTTCACCTTCATATCCTTGTGATGCTAAATGTACGATTGCAATTTTATAAAGTTCAGATGTTATAATTTTTTGAATTCGTTCAATTGTTCTAGCAAAACGAATATCCATAGAAGCCAATGATGTTTTTCCTTCAACCCCTTCACTGTAACCTAAGAATGGTTTAGGTATTTTTAAAGCAGCCATCATTTTATTTTTTACATATTCAATATCTTCAGTACCGGTCCAAGTCATACCTGGTAATGTATCTATTTGTGTTGATGACTGTCCTCCACGTACTGGTAAAAAATAATCTTCAAGCATATTATTAAGATTAAACTTAAGATTATAGTTTCCGGTGTTTTGATCTACATGCGGTATTTTTTTCATCTTATCGATGATTTGTTGCATGAATGTGTCTACTTCATTTGGAGGAATATTTCCAATATCAACTTTAAAAATACGTTTTTCTGGAGCTCGCATTATTCTGTGAATAAGCATTGCATCTTCTAACATTGTTAGTTTTTGGAATTCTTGCCTTGCTCCTTCTAGCATCGAACGACCATATGGTAAGAAATTCGAATCAGATAATAATCTAAAGTGAGCGATCTCAAAAACATCATACCACTCTTCGTGAGTTGATAAATGTTTAAATTTTATTTCATATTCACCAGTATCACTATTATATTCTTCATATCGTTCAATCTCATAACTAGAAAGTGGTCTAGCATTAATTACTCCTAACTCATCAGCAATATCCAATTTTAAAAAGAAATCGCCATATTTTGTCACATTACGAATCCATGACCACATATTGAAATCAATATTCAATATATCATAGAATAGATTATAAAGTATTTTTTGTATTTTACTATCATTAGTTTTAATAGTTAATATATCACCAAATTGATCTTCTAATGTAGACTCATCTGAATATATGTCTAATGCTGAATGGATAATTGGATCTTTATCCATCATTTCGTAATCAGTATATAACTGCATACGATTTTGATGCATATAATAATTAGAATCATATCCACCATTCATTCCGCCAATCTTATGTCGATTAGCACCATGTAATCTTGTATATCTATCAGAAATTTTACTCTTTGCTAAATTTCCATCTGATTGTAATCTATTAGTATCGAGTACACGCAGTTTGTTGTTTCCAACATTCTTTACAATTATATTTGTACTGAATAGATTTCTTAACCGTTTTCTTAAAGAAGCCATATGGTATTTTCTTTTATTATAAATATAAGTACTTTAAGATCCAAGCATTTTTTACAATAACCATGTTAATCCTTCGTCAGATTGACCATTATTCCAATCCCAACCAGAGTCTCTAGGTTTATTTTTACCTGTATAAATAACACTATCTGTTTTTTGGAATTGAGATAATGCTCGTTTGTTTAGATCAATTCCTTGTTGTCGTAATTTTAATGATGTGTCACGCAACCATAACCCAATACAAAATGCCATAGTTAAATCGTCATTATAACCACTTTGTGCTTGAGCTTTGCCATTTAACCAATGAAAGACAAATAGTTCTTGTATGAGTCGTTTACTTCGTATTATTGGAGTTTTTTCACGCATATACATTTCTAATGCTGATATCATTAATGGTCGTGTTCTGCTAGTAGTAGATACACCAGGTACCATTTTTGATTTGTCTTTCATATCATATCCTTTTTGTAATTGGACATCTACATCGACATAACCATCATCTTTATATGTATAAAATAAATTTTCGTAATTTCTATCTAGTGCTGGTTGAATTGCGGCCCAACCTATATTAGCATTTTCAATCGCTAGCAATGCATTATTCCATTCCGTAGCAACAGTAACTAACATGTTACCAAAATCTTTTGGAGGTATTTTACCTTTGTATTCAGCTACTTGTGTTATTGTTTCTACTTCAATTACATGAAACGTGGACCAGTCAGCACTATCGCCTCGGGCAACATCCGCAATTACCATATAATTTTTTGAGTAATCAGGATATTCCCAAACCCAATAACCATGATCATGTCCTCGTTTTTCTATAGGATCAGTGCATGTAGCTTCATATTCTGCTAATATATTACCATCAATTACAGTGTGACCTGAACTGACAAAATCACAATCACATTCTTGAGCTGCTCCACGTTCTCCTAATAATTGTGTTTGCCTATCTCTCCATTCTTGATCGCGATCTGGATGCACTGTCCAATGTAACTTTATATTGTTCCATTCTGTTTGTGGATTTGTTTCTCCATCAACCCATGTTTTATGAAACCAGTTACCTATTCCATTAGGAGTAGATAATACAATAGCCCCACCACCAGTTGATAGTGTTGCTTGAGATGCTATCCATATTTCTTCAATATTTCGAATAAACGCAGCTTCATCTATTATTAATAGTGATAATGCTTCTGAACGTGCACCCGTTGTCGCAGAAGAAACTGCTTTTATTTGTGATCCATTTTTAAATTTTAACGATAATTTATTGTCAGCTTCAATAGTTCCTTTTAACCAACTAGGTAAATTGTCATGCATTACCCTAACTTTAGTTACAAGATTTTTTGCTACTTCTTGTGTGGTTGCAATAACTAACACGTTGAAGTCTTCTTGAAATAACATGCTCCATAGTGCAAACCCAGCAGATAGAGTTGATATACCTAACTGCCTAGATTTTAAAATAACACTGTATCTATTGTCTTGTAAATTGGTTAATGAATCTTCTTGAAATGGATATAAATTAAATTTAATTTTTCCTTTTTTAGGATGTTGTATATAACAATATTGCCGCATAAAAAATACTGGATCAGCAGCACACATTTGATATTGTTGCTGTATTATTTGTTTTATGCTAGGTTGCGACATTATTGAATTACTCCTACAATAAATTTGCCAGTTAGTATTGTTGTGAGAATACCGGCGCCAAACCAAACAACTTTATTATTATACCATTTAGGTTGTAACTTTTTTTGTTGTTCAATATATAAATTTATGTTAGTTTCTAATAAATCAATTTGTTGCTGTTTATATACCAATTGCAATGAATCTAATTTAATTAGTTCATCTTGTTTATTAATAACAGCTGTTTGTTGATTTAATAGTTGAGTATTAACTGAATCTTTATAATATAAGTCATCTAAAGTTTCTGATATATCATGTATTTGTTGTTCTGTAAAACATGTGTCAACAACCGTTTGGCTGAATCCAACTATTGGAAATAATAATACAAGTATTAATTGTTTCATCGTTTTCTCTTAGTTTTTGAAACAATATTATGTTTTGCTTGTGCTGTGGTTTTCTTTGGACGCCCAGGCCTGCGTTTTGCTGTTTTAGTAGCTTTTGTTTTTTTAACAGTTTCTTTTAATTCTGTCAATTCTTTTTTTACTTGTCGTTTTTGTGTTTTAACTTGATCTTCTTTGCCTTTTGCACGTTCAATTTTTTTTGTGTTATCGTCAATCTTTTCTTGTATTTTTTCTACTGTTTTTCGATTGCGTAATTTTCCAATTGTTGCAATTAAAGCTAATAATCCTATAATTCCACCAATGATCCATTTACCATATGATTTAATAGTGTTCCAAATTTTCATTTTGTTTCTCCCGTAACTGTTTTATTTAATTTATTTAAAAAGTCTATTTTATATGACTCAAATCCTTTTGTGATTTTTTCTTCAAATTCTTCCGGTGTCATTTGTGCAGCCCATGTTTCAGTTTCGCCTTCACCGTTAATAACTAATTGAGATGCTTTAGTATATGCCTCTCTTAACATATCAACATCTTGTTCTGCTTTCTTTAACCATACTAATGCATTAGCTTCTATTTTTTTATTAGCATATTCTTCAAATTTACCCGTTTTCTTAAGTTCATGCTCCATATCAATAACACAGTCAAAACACATTCCGTGGATTGCTCTCATTTTTTGATTAAGATAATAGTTAGGATCACAAGTACATGTCTCTTTTGGACATTTAGCATATGATCTTAATTCTTCTCGAACTTCACTAAGTACTTCTGAATTTTTTGGTTTTCTTGTTCTGAATCCATCAAATTGTTCTACTATGGTAATATTACCATTAGCATCAACATCTTCCCAGATATCTCCAATATCATGATGTTCATTTCTTTTTTTCGTTGCATCGGCGTCACTGAATCCAACAGTCTTTTTTGTTTGAAATTTGTGAGTACCGTCAATCATTTGTTGAACGGCTTTGATGTTTTGTAACTTGTTTGTTTTTGCCATAACCTTTTATGTTTAATTTTCAGTATAATCGTCAGATGGAGATGGAGATGGTAATTTAATATCTGCATTTCTCATTGCTGTTGCGATTGCTTTTTTAAATTCTTTAGACTTTTTTGCAGTCATGCCTTTTATTAAATCTTTAATTGGTTGCACAACTTCTGGTGCAACTTCGATTGGAGTAGCATTTGCTAATTTTGATTTTATATCGGCTACAAATGCATTAACTGATGCTTTTATTTTACTAACTGTGGCAGTAGATGTAGATGCAGTGTCAGCAGTATCAGTTGATGTTGGGGTCGGTGGTGGTGGTGCACTAGGTGAACTAGAACCTCCGCCTCCTGAAAAAGATGCTGGTGCTGGTGATGATGTATCAGAGTCAACTGCTGCATCTGCTTCTGTTTCTGGTGCTTCTACTTCCGCCGGCTCTGGTGTATCTACGTCAGGTGCATCTGTATCTGGAGTATCAACGTCTACAGGTTCTGGTGTATCTGTGTCTGTTGCATCTTCTTGTTCGAATACATAACTTTCTCTTAATATTTTAGCAATTTTATTTCTAACATATTTTCTAATTACTTGCTCTTTTTGCTCTTCAGATAATTTTGATATTGACTCTTTAAGTTTTTTGTCAGTATTACGTTGAGACATCGTTTCAAGATAATCTTCTGCATCTTCTTCTATGTTTTTTTCAAACGCTTTTTTTGCATGGGCAGACATTTTAGGATCTCCATCTTGCATCATTTTAATTGGATATGCATTGTCAGCATCTTTACGTTCTGGCACCATATCTGCACTTTCTTGTTCGTCTCCTTCATGAGTATGATTATGAACAAATGGATATGTTTTGTCGTCAGACCATTTATCATCTTTTCTAGGACCAGCATTTAATTCGCCGCTAACTTCCCACATACAATCTTTAACTATATCTTTAATATAATCTTTAAGATCAGATCGTACTTCTGGTTTTTCAGACTTTGCCATATCCTTTGGTGCAGTGTATTTGCTTTTATGTTTTGTTTCGTTTTTTGCCATGTTTTATCCGTTTATTTAATATAAATATTACCTTGCGTATTTTAACACTCCTAGTATCTGATTCACCGGAGCAAATGAACCTGTTAGTTTATAAGTATTACCTCCATATGTGAATACTATGCCTTCAATTGGAACTATAGTATCGAAGCCACCAATTTGTTCTATTTTCTTAAGCTCAGTTTCTAATTTGTTAATAGTTTCAATATTGTCTGATGTTTGTAATTGTTTAGTTAAGTTTGCTATATTTCGTTTTATATCTTGAACTGCTGCATTTGGATTTGCCGCAAGATAGTTTTTAATGTTTTTTAATACAACAGCTCCGAGTCTTAAGAATATAGATTCAAATGGTTGTATATTTTGTTTACGATATAATTTAAAATCTTTTTTATCAAATGCAGAAACCCAATCAGCAAATTGATCGTTGTCAATCAATTTTTTAATTTTAGTAATGCTAGTAGATTTATCTCCAAATGCCCATCGGTATGTTAATAACTCTATTATTTCATCGGTTATATCATATCCTAGTTGATCTGCCTTTTCTTGTATTATATTTTTCCACCATGCTTTATGATATTCAGAAACGGTATCTGTTTCTTTTAGTCCAAATTGATTTTTTAAACTATCAATTTCAGCAAAAAATGCATTTTGTTTATCTTCGAAATCTTCAATTTGTCCCAGCTTCATTTTATTAGGAGGTATAAATGAAAATGTCTTTTGTAAATGTGCATTTGCATCTTGAATTACTTTTTGTAATGTAGTACCACCAGCTAAGTCTGTCTGCACAACTTTTCCTGATTCATCATATTCTACTAAATTATGAAATTGTAATACTGCAGTTTCGTATGCAATAATATTTTTAGTAGCCGGGTAAATAATTTCCATGTTAGCAAAAACCCGTCCGTTTTTAAATATAGACTGCAATGTGCGTGGTGATAATTTACTTAAAGCACTTGTTAAGTCTGCAGCTGTTTCGGTATATGCTTCTACTACCGATTTATATCCTTCTGCAGCATCTACACCACTTTCATCAACTATTTTCTGATATTTTTCTTCGAAGCTAGCAATAATTTCTGATGTTGTCATTGGGTTTCTAATTGTTTTCACTCCACGAGCAAATCCAGGTTCTCCATTTTTCCATGTTACTTGAATATTCTGACCATCAGTCTTTTCTGTTACTTCTTGTTCTATGTCTAAACGTCCTTCTAATGCTCTAGAAACAATTTCTTTCATATCATTGAAAGTTAAACCATAAGCATCATATGGATGATTCATATGACCTCCAGCGCCACCTTCAGTTATTAAAGATTCTTTTATAGGAGCACCAAATACCGTTTTACTAAAATTATTAAAGTCATAAACAAATTCTTTTCCTCTACTCTTGTCCAGAAACTTTTTTAATTTCTTTATTTTTTTGTCATGAGCTTTAGCCATTTTAGGAGTTTGATATCCTTCAATCACTTCATCTATATCTTCAGATAATTGTTGTCCCCACCAATTCTTACTAAATACTGATTCTTGTACTCCGGTTAACATTTGCCAAATATTTTTAACGATTGCTTCTTTAGTACCCGGATATGATGCTGCAAATGTTTCATAATCTTTTTCTGCAATTGCTTTTCTTACTGTGCTAGCAGAAATAGGTGTTCCGTCTGCATATGCTAATGGATCTACATCAATTTCGAGTGGATTAACTTTGATACCTGCAGGCATTTTTCTACCGCCTTTATCTCCAACTGTTTTGTATTTTTCCACGTTACTTCCAAAACTCATGGTACGAGCATAATCATCGCCTTTTTTAGATGCCGCCATGGCATATGTTCCGTTGTCTGTTTCTGGTAGTGCAAACAAGTATTCATATGCAGCCATAATTGGAGAATTGTAATCAGTAGGTTGCATTACAATTTTTGGATTACTATTAATTAGATTGAAAATTTCTGCAGTATCCTGTCTACTAACACTGTCTCGTTCTTTTGGTCCAATCAACATTATTACCCGTTCTACATTAGAAGATTGAGCATATCGATTTGCTAATGCTAAATGGGCTCCGGTTAGTGGTTTGAACCCTCCTGGAAAAAGTACTATAGTTTTATTCATTTTATATAAATATTCGTTAGTTGTTTTCTAGTGTTTTTATTCTATTTTCTAAATCTTGTATCTTTCCTACTAATGCAGCAATAATAGCTCTTTCATCAATATCCATCGGTACTAGTTTATCACTAAGCAATTCTTTATTTCTATTTATTCCTGCATCATCATAATCAAAATCTTCTGCGTAAGTCGAAAACTTAGGTGATACCGCAGCCGTCTCTTCTGCTATGAAACTCAGATACTGTTTGGTATCATTAGGATCTTTCATTTCAAAATATCTAGGCTGTAATGCTAAAATACTATCATAAATTTTTGAAGGTGGTGATGTAATATTTTTTTTATTTTTTTGTGTAGAAGTTTGATATGTTAATTCTCCGCCGGTGGTGTTATATTTTAAATAATTTGTGCCGGTGGCTGATCTTAAATTTGGCATAAATACTGACATGACTCCGCTACTCCTAGGGGCTACTGTAAATCCTATATTTGGACCATCATTAGTACTTCCTAATAATGAACTATTAACAATTTTAAAATGTCTGTCATCAGCAGTAGTGTCGTTATATACACCCATGGACCATATATCATCGCCTTGAAATCTCATATAACAATAACCACTGTTAGTATTATTCAGCAGGTTTAATATTGGATTAGTACTAGTAGAAGTAGCCGGTCTTTGTAAATGTATATACCCGACAGTATTTAAATCAACTTGTAATGCCACTGTGGGGACGTTAGACCCAGTTATGTGTATTTTATTTGCAAATGTCTTTACTGCATGACTATGATCATCAGAATCTAATATTATAGTATTGCCTTGTATTCTTGCAAATTGATAAGTTATACCTCCTGTTATATCAATGTTTGCCATTATTAATCTCCTATGATGTAGCTGCTGGATATGCGGCAGTGGTACTAGAATTTATTGTAGTATCGTCAAATCGCATTCCTTTTGTTTGTATTATAATATCTACATTATTAAATGTAATCGAACCTGTATTTGCAACTTCTATGTCTTTTATTATGAATCCCGCTGTAACGTCTAAAACACAATTCATCATAACAATTCCACCCAATGAACCATCAAATACAATATTTTTTTGTGCATCTATCGAACCAGTAGGTTCAGAAGCTCCATTTAAATGTCGTAAAAATGATCCAGAATTAGTGTCATCGATAGTAATAACCCTTTCTGAAAAGTTTCCTGCTGTTACAAATCCATTTGAATCTAAAGAAAAATTACTAGACGATATTTCTAAAGTTCCATTGCTACCACTTATAAACGATGAACTAATATTACCAAAAAAGAATTTATCGGTGCGAACATCTATTTCTGAGTCTGAAGTTGAATATCGAAAATAACTAGAAGTATTAGCATATAACTCTAAACCAACACCACTATATGGACTACCCTTCGAGGTTTGACCAGCAAGAGCACTACCACTCCAAAGCAAAAATCCAGGAAATCCAGAATCAAATCCTTGATATCCCAGTGATCTAATAAATCCAGTACTAGTATCACCTGTTATTGCTACTCCACTATTAAGTGAATTTGCCACATATAAAGATCCGGTAAGCATTGAATAATCACCATCAACATATCTATTACCACCTTCCCAATCTTTGTCATACACATATGTTACATGATTACTTGCAACACCATCAACATTATAATATTCTACCTTAAATGATATCTGATTGTCTATTTTATGTGTTGTTTCTACAAATGTTTTGATTCTAGTATAGTTAGGAGTATAGCCAACATCGTTATCGGTTGTTGTTTTTACATCTGATATTTGCCATTGTCCGGATTCTACTACAAATATTAATGCACCATGGCCAGCATTATCAGTTTCAAAATTAAACACAACATCATCAAATCTTTGCGAATCTGCAGTTACACGTAGTTCTCCGATGCGTTTACCCAATGTTACTGGTAATTCCTGATTAAATAAATCGGTCGTATCGAAATCAAATGCACTACCTGACATATAAACACTAATAACTGGATCATTGTTATTGCTAACACTACTACGTGTTCCTAATGCATCAATCGTTACTTTATATGATGAAGTTGCAATAAATACTCCATTATATGCATTTTTTGTTTGAAATGTTAAAACACTGTTATTTGCTGTTATGTCAGTGGCACTATCTATTAATACAGCTCTGTCTAATGATGCAGTTGTCCATGTTAATGTTGGAGCGGTGCTTTCTATATTTCCTAGATATGAATGACCTTCCCAATACGTGTTAATTGTGCTCTGAGTTACAAATGTTCCTATGCTAACATCTGGTAATAAAGATGATGTGCTAGGCACAAATATTTCTGTTTCTTCTAATTCAACATCATTAATAAGATCCCATGTTCCTACAGTTCCTTTATTATTAGTATATATTTTTGTGCGACTAATATCACCAGTTGCTGGTTCTAAACCTTCGATTTGAATATATGCAAATGATTGTGAATTTTCAGTTTCAACATATGTTGGAGTTGCTTCATATGATATAGAATATGCAGACGCATCAAATAAATTATACGTATGCGGAAAAATACTTTGGCTACTATACACTGTATATTCTTGATCTAACAATGCCGTAGTCGGAGTTAATATCTTTTTTATTGTTGATGTATATGCCGTTGTACTAATCGGATACGCTGGTGTAGGGGTTGGATTTGTTGGTGATGAAACTATTAGTGTTCCATTTTTCATATCAGATTCTAATTCTCCACCAATTAATTCTATTGCTGGTTGATTATTCAGTGAAAAGAATCTTACTTGTCCGGTATTATATGTCGGAAATTGTGTTGTTGCATATTGTCTGTCTAACTGCACTCCAATTTGCTCTTTAACAATAACTGTTGGTAATCGGTCAAATATAATTTCAGAAACATTAGCAACCATTGGATTAACAGGCACAGTACGTGACCACCTAACATTGACTTTGTTTTGCCAATCAGGCGGTGTTGGGTTATTTTCTATTGTAGCAGCATCTGCTACTAAAGTAATGGTACAATCACCAGGGGAGGTATCTTCATAAATATAAATTGCAATGACACGACTTTTATCTTCATCGATATAGTCAACAACTTCAGAATATATAGGATCGCCATTATAATCTAAAACTTCAAACCCTAATGCACCTCCTGTTCTTAAATTAGTTGGATGGCCTCGTAATTTAAATAAATTTTTACCAGCAGTTAATCTGGTTGGAAATTCTGATATTTGAAAGTATTCTGGAGATGTTAAAGATTTATCTTCATACAAAACCGGTATAAATTCTAAACCTTGATATACAGCTTCTTTACGTTCCATTGATAATTTACACTTTATATATAAATATCAAATGTGTAGAATCTGGCTGTATCCGTCAGTTTTGTTTACTTCAATTAGGTTATCTACCATGTCACGCATAGTATCAACATGTGATATAATAATTGAAAAATCAAATTTAGTTCTAAAATAATCAAATAGATTTGCGACTGATGCAATATGCTCGGCGTCTAAACTTCCCCAACCTTCATCTATTGCAATAAAATTAGGTCTAGGTAATGCAGAAACATTGATAAGTGCAATTCTAATTGCTAAACTAGATATAAATCGCTCCATACCACTCGTTAATTCTAATGGCCAATAGTTATCTTGATCATATATAATATATCCGTTAATATTTTTACCATCAGTATTCATAACCATATTAAAATCAACTACTTGATTTAAAACATTATTTATTTCAGTTTCAATCTTTGGTATTGCTTTGGATATTAAGTCATATGGAATACCATCACGTTTTACGGATTTCAAATAATATTCATATGCTTTATATTCAATTTCTAATTGTCGGTATATTTCTAATTGTTCTAATGCAGTCTTTCTTTTTGTTTTAGCTACTTCAATTTCTCCATGATTCGTTTTTATCTGATCCTGTAATTTTTTAATCTTTTTTGTTACATTGTCAATTTCAGACTTACATGTAGTAATTTTATTATCTATTTCAATATTATGTTGTATAGCAGACTCATTACGTTTAAATAGCTCTTGTCGTTCTATATTATTTTCCAATTCTGATTCTTTTGTTTGAAGATCATTTTCGTGAATTTGAAGTTGTAGTTCATGTAGTTCTATTTTATTTTTATATAACTCAATATTATCAATTGAAGTATTATAGTTTGCTAGATCATTTTTAGCTACAGTTAACTTGTCTATTATCGTATTTTTTGCATCAATATTATTCTGAATAGTATTTAATATTTCTCTATCCTGATTAATCTCGTCCTTTGCTTGTATTGCGTCTTGCACAAAAACGTTAGAGACGCAGTATTTACAATTTGGATCGTATTCGTGTGTTTCGAGATGTTCAATTTTTGTTTGCTTATCATTTACAATCCTTTGTTGTTTTTTCAGATCATCCTGTAAATTATCTATTTGAAATTCAGTGTCTGTTAATTGCTGAACTTTATCTTTTAAGTCTTGTACATTATAGTTTTGTGTTTTAACTGTCTCAGATATATTATCAATTTTATCTTGATATTTTGTTATTATTTGTTCAGTGTCGTCAATTGTTGTTTGTAATGTTTCTATTTTATCTGTTAAATCAGTTTCTGTTTCTTGTAATATACTAATATCATCACCTTCATAACTAGTAGGTTGTTTAGTTTCTATTAATTGCAATATATCTTCTTGCAGTTTATTTCTTAAATCCTGATTGGTTGATTCTTTTTTATTTGTATCTTTTATTAGTTTGCTATTATCTTTAATAACAATATCAGCTGATGTAATAGTTTCAGCAAAATCCGTTTTCTTGAATGCTTTTAATCTACCTGATGTTTCTTTAATTTCATCAGTAGCTAAATGATATAATTGTTCAAATACTGTTATATCTAAAAACTGAGATAATAGATCTTTTCTCTCCCGTTGTGATTTTTCTATAAAATTATTATTATCTGCTTGTAAAGAAAATGCAGTTAATATAAAATCATTATATGTTCCTAAATACCGTCGAATACTTTTATTAGTATCACTACGTTCATCACCATTTAAGTTTTCCGTTTCGGTGTAAAAATTAACATCTACTTTAACATGATTATCTTTCTTTTTATTACCAACACGTTCAATAGTATATAAGACATCATTCATTTTAAATTTAAAAGTACCTTTAAACGAACTTTGTTTATTATTTAATACTTCATGAGCTTTACTAGTTTTACTACATTTATCAAATATAGTATATGTTATTGCGTCTAATAAAGATGATTTACCACTAGTATTTGATGCAAACAAACCACAGACATCACTCATTTTATTAAAATCGACTCGATTACCTTGTCCATATGAAAACATGTTTTCAAATTCGAATGAAACCGGATGCCATGTTATATGTCTTACAGATTCTACTGCAGGTAATTTTGAATTAATGGATCTGTTAATATGTCGTATTGCGTCTAATTCGTCTGAAGTAGCTGTTGGAAACTTAACGTTAATAAAATCAGTTAATAATGTATTCTGATATTCAACGTCTCGAACATTGCCAATTGTAATTGAATTTGCATTTGTTTCATGTTTTGCTGCAATGGTTCTTTGTATTGTTATGTCTTGTACATTATATTTTTTACGTATTGCAGTAACAAGTTTTTTCATATCAGCTGCACTAGTTTCGTTAAACTTGATTCTAATGCGTGGTTTATTGGGCATACGATATGGCGACTTAATTATGTTAGGTCCATCGGTTTCTATGGTAACATATCCATAGTCATTATGTATTTCTACAAATTCAGCTTTTTGTGTTTCAACGTCCCAAATTAATATTCCATGATCTAATGCTTCTCCATGATTTTGCTGTATCAGTGATCCAGGATATGCAATAGTGTCTGTTAAGAATTGAGCTGGCTTATGTATATCGCCTAACAATGTCATGTTGTGACCATTAAATAATTCAGTAGTTACATGTTCATTTGATATTTCATAACCAATGTCGGTTTTTGCATTATGAACTGCACCATGATGTAATGCAATCTTTATGTTGTTAGTTTCAATGTCATTACCATTAATATATTGTGCAGGTTCTACATCTACCGCCATATGATTCCACGTTATGCCGGCAAAATCAAATACACCATTATCTTTAATAAAAACAATATTATCATTTTTTATCATATCCAATACCGGAGACAATGCATCTTCACGATACAGATTGTTTAAGTTCATGTCATGATTACCTAAAATTACAATTGTAGGAATATTAAATCCACGAAAGAAGTCAGTAAGCATTCGTATCAACTCAGGAGACATATCTAGTTTACTATGCACAATATCTCCAGTAACCACTGCAATACTATTTTCCGTTTTAGTTTGATTGATATGATTAAACATGTTTTCAAAAACGTGTCTATATTCTCGATGTCTTTTTAATGTACGAATATGAACATCAGAAATATGATAAATTTTATCAGCATTCTGTATTTTACTCGATATTTTTGTTACTTCCATAATAATCCCATTTGGAGTTGCATTAGTTTTTCAAATGTCATGACTCCGGTATTTTCAATAATTTCAGTGATGCACCGAAATCCTAAGTCCGATGCATCTTGTTCTTTTAATTCTATAAAATATACATTTAATCCTTCGCCCATGAATTTTTCTGCGATTGACAATGCATTTCGAATTGCGTCTTCATCTAAACATATGTAAATGTCCTTAACACGCTTTTCAATAATTTTCTTTTGTAAATTTGGTTGAATTATTTTACCAAATAATGGTATTGCATTCCGTTTAATTGCAATTGCATCAAATGATCCTTCACATAACACAATTGGCTCTTCCCAATTAATAGTTAAGTCAAATCCAATAATGTCTTTTGATATTTTAGGATTTTTGTGTTTATATTTATCTGCTTCATAATAAGCTCTACTTACAAAATAATTTAATTGACCTGCACAGTCGTAACTAGGAATGATAATTTTACCGCTATATTCTCCAGACTCACAGTATCCAATTCTATATTTTAATATATCAAATATAGTTACTCCTCGTTTTTTAAGATATGACATTGCATTTCTAAAATCTGGAGTTTTCTTTGGTTTCCATAATGGTCTGTAATCTTCTGGCAATGCAATTATTTCAACAACTTTCTCTTCTGTATCAAAATTCTTGTATTTTGCTGATTGAATTATTTTAGATAATTGCTCAAAATATTGTTTACCCAAATTCATTTGTTTGAATAAACTATTTATACTTCTTCCCTTTTTATCAGATATCCAACAATGCCAAGCATTTTGACCGCCACTCGTTGTGTTGATGTCTATTTCTAATTTAGGTTTATAATGTGAAGTAAATGGAGAGAAAAATGCAACGTTATTACCCGATGTTGATTTACCTTTTCCTAGTACTGATTCTAGTAATTGTAATAACTTGAGATTTTGCATATAATATATAATAGAAAATTACTGTAATATATCCAATTAATCCAATTAATTATTATTATATATATTATATATTAATATTGGTTAGACACATACACTCCATTTCTGGTCTAACGATCGATCCAAGACTGAATCAATCATTTTAAATAATTAACATCATTTTAATGAATATATTATTTTTTTTTCACAAATCAAACCTTATTCGAAAAAACGTTTCGGATCTTGTGCTTCTTCGCCTGGTTTCAGGCATTCTTGCATCCATTCTACTGGTATTTCTTTTTTTGCTACATTAGGAATACCTAGCTTGATTGCATATGCTTCATATGTTGTTTTACTGGCTTTGGATATCTTTTGATTGGGATTTTGAAACACCATTCTTATATCCATATTAGGATTACATTGTAATACATGTTTCATTTTTTTACGATCCGTTGCAGTCCAACGTCCTTTTGTTTCTATATACATTAATGTGCCATCTCGTTTTGTGAACACAAAATCTGGTGTATATTTATGTTTTGATTCAGGAACGGTATAATGAATAGTTTCAGTTTCGTAATTTACATCGTAATTGTTTGATTTGATTTGTTCTGCTACAGTTAATTCTAATCCTGATTTATAACCGTATTTATAAGCTGCTTGTCTTTTTTTACTTCCAGCAGTATGCCAATGATTTCGTTTCATGTAACTTGTTTTCTATTATTTTTTAAAAAGTGTTGTTAACAATATGTAAATTGATAGTATCGGGAATATTATCGAAAACCCCCAAAACACCATTATGTTTTTTAATTGTATTATCATGGTATTTTAATCCATGTTGTTGGTACCCAAAATGCTGTTCCATCAGGTCCTGATTTTGCATATACATATGTCCATATACGTGGTTCTGGTTGTGCCCAATATCCACCCATAATATATTTAACATCTAGTATTTTAGCAGTTAGTTTAGTTCCCGGCTTTACATTTTTATAAAACACATCACTCCAATTTCTATAAGCAAATCCACCGGATATTTTTCCATCAAATCCCGTTAACCAATCTCGACTAACATTGTTATATCCACGCCACTCATTATCACGATATTTACCAATACCTGATCTAACTATAATATTTTTCTTATATAATAAATTTTTAAGTTCAATAGCTTTTCCTGAAGAATTTGTCGGAAACTCTTTAGTTCCAGCATTTTTAATACGTTTATATGAATCTGCAGTAGTAAGAAATCCATTTTCTTGACGAATTATAGTATCAGGTTTAGGTGCCCTTTTTCCTGATGGCTTTTTAATCGCCAGCTTATGTTTATCTTTTACTGATGGCTTTTTAATTGTAGGCTTAGGTTTATCTTTTACTGATGGCTTTTTGTCCGTTGGTTGATTATTTGATGATTCTTTTGATTTCGTTGATACATTAGTACTCGATCCTATATAAGCTTCTTCTTCAGCTGCTGTAACTTGTTCATTAATTAAATCTCGAAATTTTATATCTAAACCAATTCCTTTAAAATAATTTATAGACTCGCTAACTGTACCTAGTGTTTTTTGTAATTCCTTTACCACCTCATTTTCCAACCCATTCAGCCACTTAACAGTTAATCGATTGCCATCTAAGTCTTTTAATTGATGTAATGCAGCTAAAGTAATATCATCAATAACACCACTCCATCCACCACCTGTGCCTTTGTTCCGATATTTAGCAAATGTTTTAAAATTAGTATAGTCAGGAGTTATTTTTAATCCGACTTGATATAATAATTCTTGAAAGTCTTTTGCGTTTTGACTACCATTTTCATATGTTTTTGCTTTTATGGTCACGTCAGCGGAATCGGCTTCATCACTTGGTATATCAAACGAAAAATCTGGATCATGTATTCTAAATAATATATTTAAAAATTTACTACTAGGAATATTTGATAAACTACTATCAGGTACCCATTTTTTATTAAATTTTTGAACTACTGCTTGGGTCAATGGTCCATATGTGCCATAATCTGTAATTGGAACTTTCATGAAATTTTTAATCTCTGCAAAATTTCCTAATACTGGGGCTAACCATGTTCTTATTGCCATTTGTAATGCATATATAACAGTTACATCGTTTATATTTTTTTGGTGCTTCAACATGAACGGTAAAGTTGCTTGTTGCCACTGAATACCATTCTCATCATCTAACCGAAAATATTCTAACTGCCAAACAATTGTATTCAAATCATCAAGAAAATCAGCTCTTGTTTCAGTTTTTGTTAAATTAGATCCAATTATATCAGCTGCAATTTTATCAAATGAGGCTCGAGCAGCTGATCCTTGTATTTTTTCTACAGACTTACCATAGTTCGGCCAAGTATTTAATATAAACGCATAAGGCGAATTTTCTGCAGAAACAGCATTTTCTGGTTGACCTGAATTCCATCTATTTATCATTTTTAGATGTGGTCTAACAAAATACCCATCATTTTCACTATTTGCCTCATCATGCCATGGCTTATCAGGTCCAGCTGGAGCCATGGCTTTAACCCAATAGATATCATTATTAATCAGATCAATATTTTTTTTCAATGCAGGTATATAGTTATCTTTTTGAGTTTTGTCTATCCAAACATTGTTAAGATCATCACTTGGAGTTTCCGGGGGTTCTACTGGTTCTGGTACATCTACTGGCAATGCCATTAATGTATTATACTGACTTAATGTTATAATAATAGATTTCCCATACATACCAAGTGAGTTATCAACGATTACATCATCTTTTATATTTGGAAACGTTTTCTTTTTATCGACTATGTAGACATCCCATATGGTTTCTCTTGTTTCTCTAACACTGTTTTTTTCATCAATAACAAATATATAGTCACCATTTTCGTATTTATAATATTTTGTATCGTCAGGCATAAATTCGGAAATTTCCTGTACAGTATATGGTTTGAACTTTTTACGTCCATGGACATCTACAAATTTATAAGCTTCAACACCATATTTAAAATCTTGTTTAAGTTTAGATTTTTGTTCAGAGTCAGCTGGGCGAGATGCAATAGCACCTCTTTTAAGCCGTTCTAATATAATATTTTCAAATCGATTCATTTGTTATTATCTATTTTATATAAATATGTTTTTATATAATTTACCAGTCTATTAAAACTAAACGTCCTTGCCAGCGCATTATATTATCGGTTTTAAAGTCTAAATCTAGATCTAGGTCCATTATACCCATTTTATTAATATCTCGTTGTAATGCTCGTAAAAAGGATATTAATTCGGGGTCTACGTCTCGTGCTCCGTCCGCATTAATATAATCAAACACAGAAGCTTCGCCTCCTACCTCACGAGCATACTCTTTATATGAATTCATAAACAAGTCAATATTATTTACATCATTATTATTTAATGAGCTAGCTTTAGACATTATGTATAATTGTTTAACATCATCAACATAGTATATTGGTATAAATGTGCTAAATTCACTTCCACGTCCCACAATAACTGTAGCAACATCAAACTCATCAGATTCATTAGTTATTTTGAAAAGTTTGTCTTCACCGTCAATTTCATAGACTCGGCCATTATCTCCTTGATCAAAGAATCGATATTCAGTGTTATTAATTTTACTTAATAATCTTTGTATATCTTCATCTTTTAATTCTAATAATATGTTTTTTAATCGTATCATTTTATTATGTTCTTGTCTAAATCGATTCGTATCAAGAAATTAACATCGACGTCATTTCTTTTTTTAATTGGTTGTGCTAATTTACCAATTGCTAATAATTGTCCTTCTGCATTATACAACCCAATACTTGTTATATATGGAGAAAAATCACTACCAGAAACAAATCCACGATATGTTTGATTATCATCTTTAGTTAGCGTAACATTGGTAGACATATTAAAATCACCTTGATCTAATTTTGCAGTTACGCCTAACTCATGAATTGTTACTGTGCTTTTATATGAAGCAGTAAACGGATAATTTAATATGTTTTGATATCGATAATCTATTGTGGATATTACTCCTAACCCTTGTTTTTCAAAAATATTACCAACTACTGGTGTTTGTGAAAATGTACCGCCTTCTGTTCGATCTGATAAATATCCAACCTCCGTTGCTGTTAATGCTTTATTGTATATTCGAATTTCATCTAATTGTCCTTGCAAATTAGAATCAGCAACACCATAACCACCAATACTTAGATTTTCTAAATTATCAATTCTAGAACTAGCACTAAGTGGATGATTGCTATTATTAAACAATGAATTTGTTTCTGCTGCATGCAGTGTACCATCGACATACATTTGAATTGAACTACCTGTTTTCTGACAAACAACATGAGTCCATGACGATGAGACATCTGCTGAACTAGTTATCATTGATCTGAATATTGGAGATCCTTGTGCGCTAAATTCAATTTGATTGCTTCCACTTAATTCAATTCTAAATGGATATTGTGGAGTTATAGAGCTAGTCGCTTTTGTAATTATTAATTGATTGTCGGCACCAGTATTAGATCCACTAATGAACATGGAAATTGCATAGTCCGAATCTCTGTCATATTCTCCAGCAAGATCAGTTTCTATATATTCAGCACCATCGAACTTTGCAGCTAATCCCATCGGTAATGTATCACCATTAGATGCAACAACACCATCAACATATGTTATTCCGCTAGACTCATAATTAATACGAGTAGTATCAAAATATTCATTGAACCCCTCATATAGTTTCAATTGGTCGATAATAGATGCGGTGTCAAATGTGCTATCATTTATATTACCATATCGATCTGAAGTAAATGATGCCGTATTCGGCACTGTTAATTCAAATGATGCTAATTTTATACCTTCGCCTATTTTAAGTTGTGGAAATGAAAATATACTAGCAGTTTCATATAAGAATTTTTTAGTTAAATTTAAATTGGTTTGACCAAAATTATAATACGGTTGATTTTTATTCTTATAAAATAAATGATTAACTGAGAAATAAGTAACACTTTGTAAACTACCGTCAATATTTGATGCGTCATTATATACCAACGTTGTTTCTAATGCTGGTAAATATGCTGGATTGATATAAACTCCTTGTAGTGGTAACATACTACTAGTAGCACTTCCACTATAAACAGTAAATGTTTTATGTGCTTGAAATGGATTAATCTGAATATCTGTTGAATCTATTTTTTTAAATACGGTTGGGTACAATCCCTCAGATATATCTTCATTGTTTATTTGCGTTTCCGACATAATAGTAAAACCTCGTTACATTTAATATAAATATAACGAGGCTAAAATACGTATTGAAATATTAAAAATCTAATTTTACTCTAATCAATGCTTCACTCTGGAATGATTTCAATAATGGCTTAGATAATTTAGACACTGCTAATAATTCTTGAGCGTCATTATATAATCCAACGGTTGTAATATACGTTTTTGGATCACCAATAAATGTACTCTGAGCAATTTGACCATCACTACCAGTTATATATGACGGATTATTTGAGAAATTATAATCTGCATTTTTTATTCTTACAAAATAATGTGTACTAGTTACTTTTTCAGAATTTCTTGCTAAGAATCCAAATGGATCACTAGTTGCTGGATTTGTTATTAAAGAAGATCCTGATACTGAATGGAATAAACGGAAATGATTATTTCCTTCCGAACTAGATCCGGTGTTAGTCTGATAATTTAATTGTTGATCTAACATTTTACCGTCTAATACCAATGTACCAAAGTCAGGATAAACTAATCCATAATAAATTGGGCTAGTAGAATTATAAACTCCACCATCAATTGATCCCGATACTATATTATAAACACGTCCTGAGTCGCCAACCGATGCATTAGCAATACTAGAATCATCAATTAACGAAACAACTACACTACTACTAACTGCTACATTACTACCAGTTGCATTAGTATCTAATGAAGCCGACATATATCTTAAAGGCAATTCAAAATTACCAGCATCTAAACGTTCTTTTAATCGATTACGTTTAAAATTAACAACATATATAGAATCAGTACTCCCAGATCCTGCTGTGGTAAATCTAGAATCGGTTGGATTCAATAAAAGTTGTCGGTATTGTGAATAAATTGCTTTAGACGGAGAATCATTGAGTTGACCTTGTGAATTTGATCCACTTCCTAAAGCATTACCATATGCCGCAGCAAATTGAACTTCTGAACCAATTGTACTAGGATTTCCATCTAATATATCAACATAATATCTACGTTGCGATTCTGTTTGTGTTGATGATGTAAAATAAGTAGTTAAACTTGCTACATTACCACTCCACAACCCTGCAGTTACCGTTTCTGTTTGACCTTCTACAACATCAGCATCCATATCAAATTTAGTAAATGTTCTACCTGATGACGATAAAAGTGAAATTTGTTTTTGCTCTGCTAACATTTCTGCAGCCAACTGTTGTGCTAGTTGTTGTACTTGTTGATTTACTTGATTAACATCAACATTTACTGGCTGTGCTGGTTGTGCTGGTTGTGTTGCTCGTGAAACAGGAGCAACATTTCTACCTCTAGGTACTATTCCTAACCTTGGTTGTTGTTTTAATTGTTTAATTGTTTTCATGTTTTCCTATTTTAAGAAGTCGCATTTGAGATAGTAGCAGTAGATGCTTTGTTTACTGTTAAGTTAATAGTAGTAGCACCACCAGTTTCATTACCAATAATTGTTATGGTTGCTGTTTTAGATTCAACTAATAATGTTTTAGCAGATATTCTAAATTCAAATCCAGACTCTGCAATACTTTGTGCGTCTTCACTATCTCCAATGAATCTTGGAATGGTAGGTAACGTAGAAGATTGTAATTCTCTAGTTACTGTTAGATCTGCTATACTAGAATCTGATAATATTGCTGTATATCCTAAATTAGAATTTCCTCCAACTAAATTAGCAGTATTTGGAGCAATTATATTGCTGGTACCAGGGCCTGGTAATATAATAGAAGAATTTCCAACTGAAATAATTGGTATATTTACCGTTGTCTTTGGCAATGATACTAATTTATACTTCAATGCCTGAGTTTCGTCTGGTATTGCTTCTGTAATTGGCATATTCTCTATAATTGTGCCATAATAATTTGTTCCCAGCGGATGATCTGGATTCCATAGTGAGTAATCGATTTCGTCATCACCAACTGCAAATTGAGTAATATTAAATGCATTACCTCCCTTTGCTAACAACTCACGTCCTTTTAATGTAAGGATCGCATCGACAGTTACACTACTATTATTTAAATATCCCATATTGATTTACCTTTTATTTAATATAAATATATTTCAGTTAAATTTTACGTTAATATAAAACTACCTTGTGTTCCTGGTTGATTTGTATATATTAACTGATTACCGTTTGTTTGTCTAGATTCAACAACTGGTCCGCCGTCTATTGTCTGTATTGATGCAATATTAAAATCCGGACTAGTTAATTTAGATCCATTATATTTTTGATTATCAATACCAATTGGTAAATAATCTTGAACTTGCGCAAACCTTAAAGTAGGCTCATATATTCCACTACCATATGAATATGCACCATATACCGCTCCTAACTGATTTGGTATTTGTTTGATTTCAGATAAACTAGCCGATAATATTACTGGTTGTTCTGCTCTACTTCTCCAATATGGCGTAGATGAAGTTATATAAGTACTTCCTGATCTAATTAAATTTTCGTACACATATGTTGTACCACCATATTTAGACGCTACTGAAGATGTTAAATATCCTTGTAACTGATCATCGTCAATTGCAGTTAATGTATATATATCATCAGATATAATTGCATCATAGTTTTCATAATGAGCAGACGCAGTTACTTGTGTATCTGTTATAGTTGTATTATATGTGCTATTAACACGTTCAACTTTTGGTAATATAGTATCTTTACTACGTTCCAATATATTCGGTTGAACTAATAGGCCTGTTAATTTATTTGCTCGAGCTGGTAATAATTGATCTAATTGTTTAAAGAATGATAAATCAAATAATGTAAATATTTTAATATATCCATTAATATCATTTCGTTGACTATACTTTTTCCAATATGTTTCTGCTTCTTGTATTAATGCTGGATATGATTTTGCATTTACACTACCAGGATCTCCTATATAATCATCTAATGATTTAAATCCTAATTGTGCAATAATATCTTCATCAATCATTGTTTGTGGAGAAAAATATACTCCTAACTTAACACTATCCAATGGAGCTTTATCAAATTGACTACGTTCAGCTCTTGTCTTAACATCTAAACTACCAATTAATTCATTATCTTCTAAACGAATCTTATTATCGTCATATGTTCCAGCGCCTAATGATATACCATCATAATAATATGTTTCTTCAATTGAGTCATATGGCGAATTATTAGTCCAACTTGCAAAAGATGCAGATATTCCAGAATTATTAGGTTCTACTCCAGTTAAACTACTAGTTATAGCATGATTGATTTTTTGTGTTAATGGAACTCTAAAAACTAATTCATCATATGCATCAACATTTCCATCATATGCTCCGGGAGCTTTTACATGATTAT
>ERZ1046568.641-NODE-641-length-27835-cov-27.586033_pt1 | contig 27835 bp, 32 predicted proteins | sample MGYA00383092_ERZ1046568 | MGnify/ENA primary metagenome ERZ1046568 (study PRJEB29581, sample SAMEA5548362) | metagenome | biome: marine; feature: coastal; material: water | depth 1 m | study: Short-term variability in the microbial, nano- and picoplankton... | reverse complement strand
CTACTTGTTTCTTTTTATATGCGAATGCACCAAATATTCTAGTACCTGCTAGGTGTACGTTTTGTTTAAGCGTTTCTTCGTATTCTTTAAAGTCAACGGTTGATTTAATTTGATACGAATATTCCTGATAAAAATCAGAGTCGTGTATTTTATTTTGGCTATTATAATATGAACCATCTGCTCTATAACCGTTTACATGTGATGTTTCACTTCCCCAGAACCCAGCAGTAATACCTTGTGAGTCTGCGAACAATTGTCCCTTTGCCAATCTTTGACCAAGTTTGTTAGTAAGATATACTATTTCTTCGTTTAAATAACCAAAGCCAGAGTTTGTAACTTTTACTTCAGAAATTCTACCTGTAGCAAATTGAGTACGCGATTCCATATCAGCATTTGCGCCATAAACCTCTGTAGTGTAATCTCTTTCAGTTGCTATGACTGTGTAAGATGTACCTTCGTGACTAATAGGTGCGGTTCTAAATCCATAATATGCGAATGGACGAACTTGAATAAATCCTCTGTCTACATTAATACCTGTTATAATACCAGCTACACCTGTTGATGGTTGCGTAATACTATCGCCTACTGAGAATGCAGCACTAAACGGGCTAACGATTAATCGCTGTTCATATCTATCGAACGCAATCATTACCTCATCTCTAACTAATGTAAATACGTCGTTTACATAATCAGCACCTGGGTTGATATTTTCAAACGCGTCAATAGTACCAATTGAAAACGGTGTTAAGTCAAACGCGTCTTCTAACACGGTACTTAATGTTACAGGATCCGCGGTACCTGACATAGGTTGTGTAGCAGGTGCAAGATTATAGTTTGCTGCATTTAAAGTGACGCCAAGGAATGGTGCAATAGGATCAGTAATTAAAGCGACATTTTCAATATTGCTTAAAGACTCAACCTTAACATGGCTTGTATCATTCGTATCCGGATATAAGAAACCCGGAGAAGATTCATTCTTTGGAGAAACAGTAAATATTCCATTGATCGTAATATTTGGTGACCTGTCTAATGTTGAAATAGGGCGTGCAATATCAAATTGTTGCCCTGAGTCCATTTTAATACCAACGGCACCAACACTTTGACCAATCACAGTTCCTTCATTACCATCACTATCAGTTAATCTTTCTAATTCAGTAAATGTTAAATCTGTGTTGTCTAAAATAATAACTTGATTTGAAACTTCAAGTCTAGTGTTGGCTATCGTATAACCAAAGCCACCGTCTTTTAAAGTGTATTTAACAATACCTGTAAACTCATCTTCAGTATCTGTAACAAGGGCTACACCGCCTACACCGTATTCGCTTTCAATTAAAACTTCATCACCGATTTCGTTACCCGTAGTACCACCATAACCGAGGTCTATTTCTATATCAGATGCTGAACCATTTAATACACCAAAAGATATATCTTGGCCATCTATTCGAGCGACAATATCGTCGTACCTTTTAAATGTACCCTTTACACCAGACAAATATAAAATTGGTACGAGAGTATTGTTTAAAAGAATAAAGTTAATTTTGTCAACTGCAGCCGTTGCCTTTGATGTAGACCCAATAATATTTTTACTTAATAAGTCAATGTATTCGTAATATGTTTCGCCAGTCGCATTATAAAACAATCCATCGTTTGGAAGCATTTGTAAATAATTACCAGTTTGCCACTTAGATGAAGATGGTTTTAAAATGTATTTAGAAGGATTGAATATTTCAACGTCTTCTTGGTAAAACATTCTAAAGAATAAGATAACGCTTGCTGACGAGCCTTTACGTCTATATAAATCCAATATGTTTTTGACAACTAATCGTACACTTGTATCGTTTAGTAAAGGTAAGTCTGCTAAAAACTTTTTCTGAAAGAATAAAATCATACTCGATAATGTTGTAGTAATATCTCTATACTCAAACATTCTTCGTGAATTATATATTGACTGATTAGGAGTTGTCTCTAAGAACTTATAATAGTCAGTAACAAGCTGAACTAGCTCATCATTATTCTCTCTATAAATCGCAGGAAATTGTTGCGCGATTTTAAAAGATATTTGCTTTTCTACTTCTTTAGTATTACTAACGGGCATTTGTTTGCGAACCTATAAGTTTAATTGTTACGTCAGAATTTTTAATTCCAAATATTCTTCCACTAGGAGCTTTAATATCGTTTGATATTGTATTGGCCTGTATTTTAATACCTGATCCGATAAACCTATCAGCAATAAATCCAACTAAGTTAACTTCGCCAGTTATATAATCGACGCTTCCAACAATTGGTTTAATCACTTTAGGATTTGCAATGTCATTAGCAATAACTTGGATATTACCTCGACCATCATCTTGTAAATATACATCAGTACCATTAAGAGTATACACACCACTTTTAATTGCCGGTTTATAATTAGCAAACCCGTCTGCAGTATCAAAAGGATATGGCTTAACAAGTGGAGCTTCAAACTTAAACGATGGATTGAGTGCAATTTTTAATGCTGGTGAATATTCAATGTAAGGCATAATACTAATTGTTGAACCAATGATTGCATTTTCGAGTGCATCAATAGATGTGGTTAATTTAGAAATCCTTGCGTAAGTATTGAAGTCATCTAAATAAGTATCACTATATAATTTAATTGCGTCTCTTACTAATACATCTAAGTCACCTTCAGATTTACTTGTAAGCTTAGGATTATAAATTACTTCAACAGTAGTACAACCATATATGAATTTTGATGGAACAAACACTGGTTCAATAGCCAACGGGCTTCTATCTTTTAAATAATCAATATAAGTGTTTGCTAATGTTGTAGATAGGCTTGTTTGGTTTTGACCAAGATATACTGATATAGCAACTTTACCAAACTGTGGAGGCTCTAAATCTTCGCCGCCGTATGCAGCAACTGATTGGATTTCAGGAAAGTTTGATTTCAATAAGATTTCGTAATCGGATGTTGTTACTGCACGTTCTTGTATCTGTAATGATTTTGGAGCAAAGTATCTAATACTTTCCATTGACTCACGTTCAGCACCATTACTTGCACTCTGTATTGTTTCAACTACCGCTGAACCAAATGTGGTTGCTAGTGAAAAAGAAAACGCTCCGTTACCTTCAGTGCCTGATGTAATTCTATAACGTACTCTAATATCCTCAAATTCTTCAGGTTGGAAACCAAATGCATTATTACCAAAGTAAATAGTATACCTTCCATCAATGTATGGTTCAATATAAAATACTTTATCTGTTGGTCCTACACCAAAAATATCATTCTTTCGTAGGAATACATTTTCGTTTTCTGTAGCTTCAGCGTCAACGAATACTGAAATAGACTCAGTGTCTGCGTTTTCGTTTGATAACGTTACCCTTAAAATTCCATCGTCGTCAACAAAGAAACCTTCACGTTCAAAACTGGCTAGCATTTGACCTTCAAAGATTTCAACGTTCTCAGCAACAAATGTTCTTGGCGCGGTTTTCTTAGCAACGTATGTTTCGTTAGTTACGAACTCAAAGTTTTCGCCATTATAAATTGTTGTGAAAGGTGAGTATTGAGGAATTGTAATTGACTGACCTTCTGCGTTTTCATCTGTAATCGTAACCTTAACGATAGCCTTTGCTGACCTTCGCGATCTTGGTAAATAGTTTAATTCTTTTGCATGCGAAACAATAGAGTTTCTTAACACCGCAGAGTCAAGGAACATTTCATTAACTGCCATATTTGTATAGAAGTTATTTTGATAAGTATTGTACGCTAACACATCGAGTAATACCGACATGTTTGAACCCTCAAAGTTATAATCTTTGAATTGAGTTTGTGATTGTAAGTATTGTTTAAACTGAGTTTTAACTGCGTCAAAATCTAGTTCTGAAATGTTTAACTTTGCCATTTTATCTAGTCCTCTCTAGAAATACGTCAACAGATATAGGTTGCTGATTATTTGATATGTAAAACTCAATCTGTATCTTGACAACGTTGTCGTCAATATTTGAAGTTACTAAAACATCAATGATCTCTGCTCTTGGTTCGTATAGGTCAAGCGTTAACCGTACCTGATTTTCTATCATTACTAACACACCGGGTGTTATATTTTCAAAAAGCATTGCTCTTAAATTACCACCGATATTTGGTTGCATTAGCCTTTCACCGCGATCGGTTAATAGTAAGTTTACGATTGACTCTTTTACTGCGTCTTCATCTTTATTAAGAGTTAAATCCAACGACAACGGGCTGACCTCAAGGTTTTTCTTGAAATCAGAGTAAATAGAGATTTTCTTTTGTCTCTGTGTTAATAAACTTACGACCATTTGTCAGTATCCAATACTTTATAGTTATTTATGTGAATTCTCAGCCACCAATTGAGTAACCTGCTTCAAATTCATCTGTTTCTGCCGATTCTAAATTAACCCTTTGCAATTCACCCTCAAACATAACCATATCACCGTCTTTATATTTACCATTGTAAACATCATTTAATACTTGGGCATCTTCACCAAATAATTCTGGGTTAGTAACGAATGCATATTCTTCGCCTTCCTTTAGGCCTGCTGGTTCAGGAGTAGTAGTAGGTGCGCTGGCTCTTGTACGGAAATCCCATGGGACATATTTACCTCTAAGATCTATATGTACAAATCCATTATATCTACCAATACCATTAAACCCTAATCCGCGAGCTAGGTCAATAAATATATCTGTTTCTGTTCCAAATGGATCAAATCCTGACCAAGATAAATCAACCGCTTTGCCGCTCGAATGTTGTGAAACTTTTGCGACTGATCCGTCGTCTTTACCTTTTGTCTTTAACATTTTAGCATATAATCTATCTTGGTGTGCCTGATCTCTATAAAAACTTTTGCAAATAAATGGCTTACCAAGCTCTGCTTTACCCCATAATGTGATGAGCTTTGCTCTAGTGTTTTGTTCTAAACCTTCCCACCCTGCTCTCGTATTAGCAGATGTACCTACTTCAGGTTTAATCTTTGGATGGTTGCCATTTTTAATTTGATCCCAGGTCGGTATGTCCCCATATTGTTCGGGTGTTACACCTTCTACATTACCTCGCTCTGCTAATACTTTTCTTTGGTCTTCGATAATTGCTTTGCGTACAATATCGTCCATTCGTATTGCGCCAGCAGAGATTGCGTTTGCCGTAGCCAAACCAGAGTTTGCTTTTAACATATCAACACCTTGAATAAATCTTGCAGCAGTTTTATCTAATGGATCTTTAAGACCACTGATAAGTGTTTCAATACCTGCAGCAAAACCGCATATTCTACTAATTAAAAACATTATCTCTTCTATAGATGGATTATCAAATAAACCTACTGCGTAATCAATCATTCCAGTGATTTTGTTTTTAATCATCTTCATGTTTTCTTCAGTAAAAAATCCCATAACCTTTTCTTTAATATCCGCCATCTTTTTGCCAACAGTGTTTCTAACTAAAGTTTCAACCTGTCCAACAATATTACCAATATCAAAATTTTCAATCGCATTTTTAATTTTATTAACAACGCCCATTACTGCTTTGGTTACTTTTTCCTTAATCGCTTCAATAAGTGCTTTAACTTTAATGGCATCAAATAACGCTTTAAGTGGATCTTTAATGTTTCTTATCTTTGAAATAAAACTTAACGCATCTCCAATTAAACCTTCTACCTGACCAATCAAACCAAAGAATGCTCCAATGGCACCAAACACATTTGGCATCATTCCACAAAAACCACCCATAACTGAATTCGCAAAGCTACCTCTCAAATAATCGTCGAGGCTTTGTAAAAACTTAGGAGGATTTTGATTTGCCATAAAGTTAGCAGTAATAGGAGTTAAGTTATTATCTTTTAGAAATCCCGCAAACTCGATAGGTAAAATAGATACACTACCATATTCAGTTTGTTTAATCGCAAGTACTTCATAATTAGGAATTTGCTCTGTAGCAAATCGAGATTTTAATGCAACGTTATTGATTGTATTAAGTGATTCATAAAAATCTGGAAACTTATTTACAGACTGAGTTAATACATCACCAAACTCTGAGTTCCTAATGTTATTTTTAAATCCACTTTCAAACACAGCGATTTGCGATAAAGTATATTCACCATTACCGTTTGTCGTGCTGGTAATAGATGAAGGCTCTACTCTGTTTACGTCTGGGATTAAGCAATTATCCATGCTCATTACCTAGCACCTCCGGCATTTAAATTTGTTTCAGAACTTGTAAGCTGTCTTAATATGTTTAAAAACTTTTGTACATTACCTTTTGGCGCAGAGTTTAACCCATCGCCATCATAATAGCTTTTCCCTGCATTAGGACCAGATACAAGTGGTAGCCCAGCCCATTCTTTAGCCAAGTTGTTTGCAAACACATATATATTTGTAGTACCAGCCAAGTATCCTTGTAAGCCACGTTTATTTATTAATGCGATGGCTAATTTGTCTTGGTTTTCTGGACTAAATAAATCATTTACAGATAAGCCAGCTCTTTCGTAAAGCGGTCTTTCTTTGCCTTTGCTAGGATCTTGGTTATCGTATCCACGAAGAGTATCTTCAACAATTTGATAGCGTCCCATCGCTTCTGACTCAGAGTCTTTGTCAATTCTTTCTTGGTATGCCAATATTTCAGATATCTTCATTGTAGTAATTGGTTTAGAAGGTTTTAAGTTATCTGGTATTTGCCCAGATATACTTTCATAACCATACACAACAGACTCTACTGAATTAATAAGGTCAAGCAACGGTGTAAGTTCTGTTTGTGTAGCAGCCGATGTTTGTACACCACTTGAAGATGCATCTGTATCTGGTGGCACATCATCGCCAGCAGTTTGACCACCACCGCCGATTGATACTGGATCTTCAGGATTAATTGCAGTCGATTTCGTAACAGGTTCTGGTGCTTCAATGGCACTTGCGTCTTTTGATGCTTCAGCAGGATAAGCAACATTACCTGCTTCTGAGTCACCGTTAGCCATGTTAACAAATGTATCCATTTGAATAGTTCCCGGAGTATTAACGTGGATATCACCATTAGAAGCCATTCTTAATACACTTTCGCCTGTAACATCAACACCTTCAGTACCACTCATAAATATTCGTTCTGAGAATATATCAAGTTCAGTTGTACCTTCCATATATGTAAGATCCGCTTTTAAATGCAGTTCTTCCATTGCTTGCAAATATACTTTATCAGATTTAACGTAAAGGCCTTCGCCAGATTGAAATTGAATTTCTTTTCCGGCTTTTATAATAAGAGAACTAACATTGGCTTCAAGTTTTACATCGGCTGCTCTAATTTGAGCTTGTTCACCAGCAACTAAAGTAGATTGACCACCAACTGAAAGTAAATGGTTACCATGAACTAACGTTTGCAAATCACCTTCAATTTCTTCAATCTTATTACCTTTAACTTTAACATATGAATTACCATTGATAGTTACTGTACTAAACCCACCACCTTGTGCACCAACAACTTTATGTTCGTTTCTGTCCATTACATCATATTGGTCTGATACTGCTTTATTGATAACAACGCCACGTGCGTCTATCTGCATATAAGAACCTTCTTTATGATATATCAGAATTCGTTCAGCGTCTGGTGTATCGTCTAGTTCAATAACATGAGCACCTGACTCAATAACTCTATTGAATGGATATGATGTTTGAGCTCCCGGTGGTGGCTCAGTCCAAGTTCTTTCGCTACCTGCTATTTCAACTCCTTCAACTCTATTTGCGTTTTGATCCGTCGTAGATGTCTCGTGCATATACTCTGCGCGCGATCTTCTAGAATTTTGAGGTTGTCCATAATCTTCTGGTGCTGAACCACGCATAAGTAATTCAGCATTATCTCTAGGGATGGTTCCCCAACCATTTGCGTCGGGATCAATAACTTGAGTGTATTGAGTTGGAATTAATCCAAGCACCATTGGTTGTTGAGCACTTTCTCCATCAAGGAACATACCAAACACAAAACTATTGAGTGCAGGTAATCCTAATCCGGGAGAACCGTTTGGATCGTAATCGCCTTTAACACATATTGCCCAAGGTAATTCATCTCTAGGAATATCTGTATTTAAACCATGTACGCCAAACGCGCGTACCTTAACTCGACCTTCTTTGCGTGGGTCTACGTTTTCTTCGATAACGCCAACAAAGAATAGCGGGTTTCTAATTCCTTTACCATATTCAAACATCTACTTCACCTTTACTCCAACCAAACTTTTGTAATCTTAAACCACAATGTAAGGTTCCGCTGCCATCACGGTTATGATTAACTGTTTCAACCAAATATTTACCAGACATTGTTTGGTTTCTTTCAGCATTATTAGCTACACCATCTAAATTTGTAATATCTAAGTTAACAATCATTCCGGGTCTAATATCTAAACGACCTTTCATTTTGGCTGCTAATGTTGTTTTACTTAAATGGTGTTTATAAGAAAGTCTGTTAGCAATGATTTGTGGCATAAATCTGTCGGTATGTAAAGAACTTGGTATATCGCCGTTTTGTTGATAATCTTTAAATACTAAAAAGTCTTTTGCATTTTCATCAGTAAACGTATCTTCTCTAAACTTAGCCGTATGCGTATCATCTCCTAAGTTGCGTGGAGAACCTGACATATCAATATACTTTGCATCTTTATCATATCCCCATACCTTAGTAACAAGCTTTCTTCTAATTAAATCGACTTCAGTTGTTTTATTTTTATATGCACCAGAAAATATATCATGACCAGTATTTAAACCTTTATTGATAATAGTTAATTCTTCAATTCTATTAATTTGGTCTAACGGTTTTCTTGGGTCCATACTCGAGGCTGGCGCATAAAACAAATCAATTATTTCTTTTCTTTGTGCGGTTTTAATAAAGTATTCGTCTGAGCAAAAGTAAAAGTTATCTACTGTCTCAAAAAACTTAAATGAACAAGATGGTGTTTCTGGTTGAAAACATTGATTTGATAAAAACTGCATAGCTTGTACAGGAACGTAATTAGGTATAGTACAATTAGTCATATTAGCAGTTGGCTGTAAAATAAAGTTTTTACCGTCTTCCTCTGTAATCGGCATTACATATGCATCATATTCCAATCTACGATTAGTAACAGGATCCAAATACTTCTTTTCGCCAAGTGGACCAAAATACGTATTAAATAATAATCTAGCGATATGGTCCATGGACTTTCGCTGAAATGATTTAATAATTCTTCTTTTGCTGGCTTTATAAGTTAAATTTGAAACGAAATTAATTTTAAATAATAACTTATTACTTGATTCATCAACTGTTATATTATCAACGCTATATACGTGTGTCTTTATTTTAACTTCTGTATTTAAATCATGGCCTTGGATTTTTAACTCAATTGTTTCCTCACCACGAATTGGAAATCCTTCAAATAAACTGACACTATCAAGTAAAGTCAATGATCCATTGTAGCTAGCACTATTCATTGACTGACTTAGACTAAACTCTGATATTTGACCCGTAATGTTTTGGGACTTGGTGCCATCGTGCGAAGTCATTATCGCTTCAATAACATCTGCCGATCCCGGATTGAATTGTGTATCTGGCATTATTTGCTACGCATTTTCTTTCTAAATGAATCTGTAACTTGTGGTAAATAAGCGTTATCCACCAAAAAGATTTCTTTTTTATTATTGTTATCGGCTAATTCCTGATCGTAAACCCTCCAAGGTTTCCATTCATTTGGAATAATACGTTTAATAATAATCTTACGACCCTGTTCTGTACGTAAAATAATCCGGTCTTCCTTACGTAAATAAATCGTTCGGAATGACTCGGGAGCAAGTTTAACAATATCAACTGCCATTTAGTTATACCTCTTTATAATAGTATAGAATGTTTTCAGGGTTATCATCTTTTGTCCAATCAACAATATCTTCACCAACTAATCCTGAGGCTTCGCCATACTTTGCAATTAAATAATTATTAAAGTCTTGTTCTGATTTAGGCCACTGGTGATATGGGTCAAGCATAGAGTTTGAATAGTATACAACCCACGTGAAATCAGTACTGCCATAATAAAATTCAGCAATGTCTTCTGGTCTCTCACCTTCTTTAACAGTATATGGTAAATACATTAAAGGGTTATTAGAAACTTCTTTTGTAAAGTTAGTACGTCGAGTAATGTCTCGTACTAATTTTCCTTCATATTCTATTAAAGGAAAGTTTTCAAAATATTTTGCCATTAGGTAGATCCTTCCGAGTTGGCTAAAGTAGTATCAACCATGCTCATTGCTTCTTGTTGTCTGTCTTTACCTGCTGCGCCATAGTCATGCGCTGTTTCAATTTCTAGTTCAGTCATGTTTATGCCAAGCGTAACGCCAGCTGGCTTACCACCTTTCATAATCGCAACTCCACCACCTGCACCATAATCAACATTAAACTCTGTTATCATAGCACTTTTGTATTTAATAAAGTGGTCAGTATTAACACCAAGCAAATATACATCAACAATAGATGGGTACTGCAAAAATGCTTTTGGAATACCAGTTAAGCTTGATACTTCAGGTAAAGATTTTCTCTTAATCGTATTGACGATATTTTTAATTCTTTCAGAGTCTGCTTGGCTGTTTGGAAACAAATCCCAAGAAAACTGGTGAGTTCTTAGATTAACACCTTCGAAAGCAAGAGTTTCACGAGGGTTAATTGTTTGTCCTGTAACCAAATCAATAGATCTACTAATTTCTGAACCTAGTTTATCTCTTAATAAGTACTGTGCAGCAGACGCAATATCAGTAACGTCAGTGCCGAGAATATTTTTAACAAGATTACCAGCCGAACCGACTAAATCTCCATCTGCAGCTTTAGCCATTGACGCACCCATTCCTTGTAGCATATCTGGAATTTGTTTCGCCGTCATACTACCACTACCTTTAATAAAGTCATTAACTTTAGTTGCTATTCCTTCAACAAATGGATCTCTTTCATTAGCATTTATTCGTAAACCAGTATTATCTAGCAACGCCTTTGGGAATGGCAATTCAATAGTATTGCTTGCTCTTAATGTAGCTCCTGAAGAACGTTGGTTAAAGGCTTGTTGGAAAGGTGACCTTATACCGCCATTACCTGTTTGCCCGATCTTAATTGCCTCATAACTAAAGTCGTTAAATACTAATAGGCAGCTATGAGGGTGTGGCTGCTCTGGGAAACTTTGATATCCTTGCGAAAAGGTCTGCTCTTTTCTTGCTCGGTATGTTTCAACACGTCTTAAAAGATTAGCCATATTTTTTCCTGTCGTTGGATTATAAATAGTTTATTGTTCTATTTATACTAAATTATGAGGCACGAATTGGCATATAGCGGAAGGTTTCGACCAAAGAACCCAACTAAATATAAGGGTGACCCGACAAAGATTATTTATCGTTCCATGTGGGAATTTAAGTTTTTTCGTTATGTAGACGAACATCCTGATGTTATATGGTGGCAAAGTGAAGAGGTAGTAATACCATATATGTCACCTATTGACGGTAGAAGGCATAGGTATTTCCCTGATGTTATTGTCCATAGAAAAATTGCGAGTGGCGAACAAAAAACTTTGATGATTGAAATTAAACCGGCATCACAAACAAAGCCGCCTGATAGAAGTAAAATGAAAACAAGTAAAGGTCGGGTATCCCGCAGATATCTAAACGAGGTAAAGACATATGGCGTCAACGAAGCAAAATGGAAAGCAGCTAGAAAATTCTGCGCTGACCGTGGTTGGGCATTTGAGATTTACACAGAACACGAACTGGGATTAAAGTAATGGTAGCAAAAGTATTCGATGATATTTTATTAAGAGGTGTTCGCAGCGGTCAAATACCAGCTCGGACAGACGCTGCCAGAGAATGGTATCGCCAGCAAGCCAAAGATACTACAAAGGCACAGTCTCGTCCAGAAAAAATGATTAAAGAAATGGGTAAAGATCGTGCAAAAAGCAGATTTGAATTAGGCAATATGTATATGTTTAATTATTTAGCTAAGCATGCAGATACTTTACCATATTATGATAGATTTCCGCTCATATTTCCAATAAATAGAGCTAAAGGTGGCTTCATGGGAATAAATATGCATTACTTACCTCCTATCTTAAGAGCTAAGTTAATGGATGCGCTTTATGATACTGCTAATAACAAATACTATGACGAAACAACTAAACTAAAATTAAACTATCAGACTTTGGCAAGTGCGACTAAATTTAAAGAATTTAAACCATGTATAAAACATTACTTGACTGGTCAGCTAAGATCGCGATTAATATATATCTCACCTGCAGAATGGGATGTAGCTTTATTTTTACCAACGGCACGCTTTGTGGGTGCCACACAAGCACAAGTCTTTAAAGACTCAAGAAAGATAATCAGAGGATAACATGGCGTTCAGTATCAAAGATTTTAAATCGCAAATGGATCGCTTTGGCGGACCACAACGACAGTCATTGTTTGAAGTTACTATTAATAATTTCCCTGTTAATACTTCTACTATGGACACAAGAGATTTAACATTCTTTTGCAAAAACGTAGCAATCCCTGGGTTAAGTATGGCGTTAACATCTTATGAAGCTGTTGCGCAACAACGTAGAATGTATCCAACAATGATGAACCCAGAACCGGTTCAAGCTATCTTTATGTTAGACTCAGATCATCAAGTATTAACATTTTTCCATTCATGGATGCAACGCATAGTAAACTATTCTACTGGTGGCGGAAACTTTTCTGAAGTTAATGGTATGTTACCATTTGAGATTGGATATAAAAACGAATATGGTTGTCGTTTAACCATTAAAGCATATTCAAATGATTTCCTAACAACAGGTAAGTTTTACGAAACAATATTAGATGGATGTTTTCCTGGGTTACTAGGAGACGTTGATTTAGGTTGGGAATCAAACGATAGTTATAGTACATTGCCTGTAAGTTTTCAATATGATAGAATTGAGTTCTCAGGCGAACGCCAAGGTATTCCTTCAGGCAGATTTAATAGAGGCAACGGTTTACTCGGTCTTATTGAGTCAGTTGGCGATTTTGGACAATTAATTGGACAAAACATTGTGCCAAGATCAGTACAAGATAGTGTGAATAAGTTTACACGAATTACGAACAATTTTGATAATATATCAAGTCGAGTTAGCGGCTTAAGATAACAGGAGAATTAGATTATGGGACTACCAAAAATTGATTTACCAATTTATGAGCTTATACTGCCATCAACTGGTGAAAAAGTAAAATACAGACCTTTTACTGTAAAAGAAGAAAAGGTTTTATTAGTTGCACAAGAAGCCGACGATCCAATGCAAGAATTGTTGGCAGCTAAACAAGTAGTAAATAATTGTGTTATTGATTTAGATATTTCAAAAATAGCAATGTTTGATTTAGAATTTATTATTTTAAACTTGAGATCTAAGTCAGTAGATAATGAAACTAAATTTGGTTTAAAAGATCCTGATACGTTGGAAACAGTTGAACTTACCATGGATTTAAATACAGTAAGTTTAGAAACATCGGAAGAACATTCAAATAAAGTTAAGATTAACGAAGAATTTAGTTTATTTTTAAAGTACCCTACTATTGATGAATACATTAAGATTAGGGATAGAGACCCAGAGGATCCTTTATTGAATTACTTTATTTTAACATCGTGTTTAGATAAAGTGGCATCTGATGATGAAGTTCATGAATTTAAAAATTATTCAGCAAAAGAAGTTGATGATTTTATGGAAGGTATTTCTGGTAACATTGTTAAAGGAATACAAACATTTTTTGAAACAATGCCAAAGTTAAGGCATACATTAAAATATAAGAATAAAGACGGCGTAGACAAAACATTTGCAGTGGAGGGTATGAACTCTTTTTTTATCTAATGCTGAGTCACACGACTCTAGCGGATTATTATCAAACAATATTCACTTTGGCTCAGCACCATAAATATTCCATAGATGAAATTGAAGGTATGGTACCTTACGAAAGAGATTTATATTTTAGTATGTTAGTTGATTATGTACAGAAACAAAACGAACAAAGGTAGTAGTTAAATGGCTATATCAGAAGATACCAAGGCAATCATATCGCAGCTTCAGGAGCAAGGCGAGCTTGTAAGAAACAGTGGTGCTAACTCGTTAAGAGAAGTAAACGTTAGACTTGATAAGTTTAATGATGCCTTCGTATCTATAGCAGCCAACATTGCAGGTAATAATCAAATGCTTTCTAATTCTCAAAAAGCATTAAGAGAACAAGCCGAATACGATCGCCAGCAAAGAGACTTCGATGATTTAAAAAGAGATAAAGAAGTTAAGGTAAAAGAAAAAAGTGATTTGGGAGTTGCAGAAGGCCTTAAAGATATGAAAAAGTCTTTATCTGGTTTTTCCATGTCAGGTCTATCAAGTAGTATTGGTAAAGCCATTGGAGTAGGCATGGGTGCTTTCATAGGAGGTAACTTATTAAAAGGATTTATTGATGAAAAATACGATGGTGCTTTTACTGCTCTGCAGACTAGCTTTGGGGATTTAGATCTCACCTCCCTTAGCAAATCTCTAAAAGATATAGAAACTTCTACACAACTATTAGTTGAACAAATGAAAGGAATTAATGAAACAGTAAAAAAAGTTACTGATAGCCTTTTATTTAAACTCGTAACAACCGCCGGAGCAATTACTGCTATATCGGGTACTTTTAAATACATTATTGGTCCATACGTAAAAGATGCTTTGGCAGCCAGAAGAGAGCGAAGACGGAACCAAATGGATATGTTTAGAGATGCTGATAGACAGTCTATGGATAACCTAGAAGAATTTAACAGAAGAAACAACAGAGCCCCAGAGGTGGATTCCAAAGGTCCTCTTGGACTAGGTGATCCTGATATAAATGGTGATAGTGGGTTCAGACCTTTTGGAAGTTCTGGCGGAAGCAACGTCGATACATCACTACCTCCTCGCCTAACAGCTCCAAATGGCCCTACTGTTTTTACTGTACCAAATGATGTTACTGATCCCGGGAGAAGACAAAACGGCCGGGTTTTTGGATCATATGGTCCATCAGGCCAAGGGAATTTTATAACTAGAGGAAGAGGAAATCAAGCGATAGTTGATTCTAGTAGGGGACCAAATGGCGAACGCGGAGTTGGACGTTCACCGGGTGCACAAGCTGGTTTTCAGAAGCCTAAAGGCGCATTTATGTCCCAAGCTGAATTAGACCAAGCGTTTAAAGAATTGGGACAATTAAAATTGTTTAAAGAAGTTGTAAAAGGATTAGTATTTGTTGGTGTTGCTTGGACAATATATGATTCAATAAATTTATACTATGCGTGGCAAGCAACTCCTAAAGGTCCTGAAGGCGATGAAATGAGAAAACAAATTCTTATTAATGAATTTGCATCAATGATTACTGGTGCCGGTGGCGCTGCGGTTGGTGCCTTTATTGGACAGTTTGGTGGACCTTGGGGAATATTAATCTTTTCAGTTATCGGTGGAGTCGCGGGATCACTTCTTGGTCCAAAAATAGTAGGGGCAATTTATGACTGGGCGAATGAAAAACCATTGAGCGAAAAACAGGCACAGGACGCGATAGCAGCACTTGATGTAAAAATTAATAAACTTACTGCAACTAGAGATAACGCTTTGGAAATGGCAATGGGTGGAGACCAATATGCAGCATTTGGTGTAGATGGTGCCAACCGAGGAATAACAGCATTAGTTGACCAAAGAAATGTTCTTTCGGCATCAGTGGCAAGCGCTAAAAGACGTAGAGCAGTAAATGCTTCTTCTGGGTCAAATCAACAAGCGTATGAAAATGCAGCATTTGGTACTGGCGGTCGACGTATGTATGAAATATCGCGCAATGGATCACCTCAACAAAAAGCAGTATTACTTGATGCGTTACTTGAAGTAGAATCTAGATACCAAAAAGGAATGACTTCCATAGAAGAATATCTCACTCGTACTGCAAACGGTACAACAATTATTAATGCTCCAACTAATGTTAATCCGAATATTACTAACACACATGGTGGCAATAGCAAAGCTGATGTTACTGTTGTTGGTGGTGTCGGTGGCGGTGATCCATTAATAATGAGTGGCTTACCATTCGCAGCACAATAAAAAAGGGAGCCGAAGCTCCCTTTCTCTAACCTCCACCTTGGAATTTATCCTTAGCTCGATACCAATGTTTCTGATGAAATATTTTAGCTCTGAGACTTGTAATCTCTTCTACTTCAAATCCTACAGTACCTGTCCTGTGGTGCTGAAGTAATATAAGCGCTTCATCAATTAAATTAATATCATTTACATCAAGATTAAAACTTGTGTTTGGTTTGTTCATTGTTAAAATACTACCCACATAATGAAAAGCATAACTGCCCAGAAGTAAAATATGGATAATCCATTACCACCTACATGACCCCGTGCTTTGGCACAGTCATAACAGTATCTATATTTGGCATCGCATTTATTACCACAGAAAAATGCATCACATGTCTTTTTACTCATAAACCTAGAATACCAAACAGGTTAAACCAGCCCATTGATGTACCAATGATTACTGGCAATCCAATCATAGTAAGTGCGATAATAAAGAATGCAAGGCCTACGCCTTTATTGTGATATGGTTCATTTGGGTTACTCATACATTCCACTCCGTTTCATCTTCAATGGCAGTACGTACTGCTTGGTAGTAATCTCTATCTTCATCATTCATTTGCGCAAAGTATAATCCTGCGTTTTCTAGTAAATAATGAACATTACTATTTTCTTCTAGGTGTGCGCGTGGACCAGTTTCCATTAATGCTTGAAGTTGATCCATATAGCCTTTAATGGCTGCTTGTTGTTTATTCATGTTCTCCGCCTTGTGCTCGACCGTTATATTGTCCAAATACTTGTGGTGTACGTTTAGCAGTTTCAAATGTTGCGACAGTAATAAATACCGCGCCGAGTAGAATTACGTGAAGTACCATACTAAAAATACCTGCCCACATACTGCCGACAATGATACCAAATACAATACACCACATCCATGCCAATACTTGCATTACCATATGGCGTACAGCCAAGTTTGTTATATTACTTAGTGGGTTATGGTCGGAATCCATTACTACATTCCAACTGCTTACTACAAAATTTCTCATTATATGTTCCTATTATACGTTGTGTTATGTTTTTATTATATACTATATTTATAGATATGTCAATAAAAAAATGGAGGGACTTTCACCCTCCTGTTGTTTTAACCTTTGAGGAATTCTTTTTCACTGCGATTGATTTCAATCTTTTGTGGTCTCTTTTCCTCAGGGATAACATTTTCTAAATGCACTGTTAAAATACCTGCATTTAAATCAGCTCCATGGATTTCAATAGTATCCATTAATGTAAATTCTCTTTTGAAGCTTCGTGCTGAAATACCTTTATGTAGATAGTTTTTATCATCATTAGTATCTTTATTACCAGCAATTGTTAATACACCATCTTGCCGTGAAATATCCAAATCATCGTAATCAAAACCAGCGATAGCTAATTGAAGTTCATAGCGATCTTCGTCTAGTTTGACAACATTATAAGGTGGATATTTTGGGGATGTAGTTGGTAGCGTTGTTGATGTCATTCTATCTAACATACGGTCAAAGCCGATAAAGAATGGATCATTAAGCATATTCGCATTAAATGTGCGTGTGTTCATTTTAGTTCTCCTATTATAGCGAGTTTAATGTAAGGAACCCATTATGGCATTCCTATATCTATATATAATACTTTTTATTCAAATGTCAATAGCTAATTTAATTAATTGATGCCCAAGGCTCAAATTCTTCGCCATTTGCTACAAGACAAGCTATATTTCCGGGGTAAAGTGCCAATAAAGACCATGTTCCCGTATCTTGGTTTGTCATCATGACCATTTGTGCTGGAACAATTTGTCCACTGACATGACGTTGAACAATGTTACCTTTGAATAACATTTCTTCGTTCTTTTCTCTAATGACGTTTGCAACAATTGGAAATTCAGAGCAAGGCTGTGATGCCATAAAAGGCGCACTGAATGGCTGTTGTTCTTGAGCTGCTATTGGACTTGCAAGCAGGATTAATGGTATTAGATATTTAAACATATCATTTCCTATTCTCCAGTGCTTCCAAACCCTCCGTCTCTATCAGTTTTTTGCTCTGGCGCTGTTTTGGTTTCTGTTAACTTAATATTAGTAATCTTTTCAACAATACATTGTGCTAGACGTTCACCATTAGAGATATTGGCTAACGAATCTGTTTCATTAACTAACATTATATAGGTTTGGTCTACATAATCTGAATCGATAATTCCAACACCATTAGCCAAGGTTAAACCTTTTTTCAAAGCAGTACCTGATCTAATAAACATTTTCATTACATGTTTATCTGGTACATCAAAGATTAAGCCTGTTGGAACAAGTACTCTTGTATCAGGCGGTAATTGAAATGTATCTTTATTAGTGCCTACACCTTTTACGGCAATTTGTAAGCGTTTATTCCAGTTATTATATGCTTCAAGTCTATCGCCATGTTTAAAACAGGCTTTAACATCAAATGCTGCCGAACCCTCTGTAGCGTATTCAGGTAATTCAGCGTCTTCATTCATTCTATAAATTTTCATTATCACTTCTTTCCAATATTATATTTTGCTTCCAATGTCCAGTTTGACTTTTCTTTATGCGATATAATTTTAATTTGATTTAATTGAGCAACAGGTTCTTTACTACTATCAGGATTAACAATAGCAACCAATCCCCATTCTTCTAGTAAGTTAACAATAGTATTTCTTCGAGCTTCATCTTCCTCTGCAAACGTATCTTTTTTACCATCAAGAATAAACAATTCTTTGAAATGCAATATAGAATATCTACCTTGCTTATGTAAAATATGACATGTCTGATAAAGCTTTTTCTCTTTACGAGATGAGATACCAATTCGAGTTAAAGTTTCCTTAACCTTTAGAAAACTGTCTGGCGACGGAAGAGTAATCTCTATTCCCACGCCTTTAAAAATATCTTCTGAGTTCATAACCACAGCACCTTTTTTTATTATTAATTATATGGTGTGGTCTCACACTGTGACCAACGAGTATATTTATTGTTTTGAATATCTTATCTAGTAACACCACCTATAGTCTGCCTCTCTCTAATACTTTTCATATCCTCAGCAGAAAGTGCTTTAAGGTATAGCTTTGCTATTGTTCTGTTGCATTGATATACTTCTTGGATAGTATCGAGATCGTCACTCTTTGCAGCCTTTGGCCATTTGCTAAATCGTTTACGTTTTCTAAACGCTGCTCGGTAATAATCAAACTGTGCTTTATATGGTAAATGAGCACGCATATTCATTTCATTGGCGTGTAAGATCGTATCCTCAAAGTTTACGAACCCGCGGTTAATAATATATGGCACATATAAGTTTTCTGCCATTTCTGGATTTTCATGGTTACCGATTAAATCTTCCTTAGAGAAAGATGCGGCATTCATAAAATCAAAAGGTGTTATTTCTTTCGGCAATTGTTTCCTCCAAATCTTTTAACATATCATCAAACTCTTCAGCACAAGTTTTACACATTTTAAAATTTAATGGTCCATCTTGTGTATCGACGTCAACGCTATATATTTCTTTTTTATTCATCAACGTTTGACAATGCCAACACTTGTGCATGCCTACAAGTCTGTTAATCCACTCGCTCATTTGTACTCTGCTTCAATCATTACTTCTGTAAGGAAAGCAACCATATTAACTTCAAGGTCAGCAACAAAGTTAGCCTTATACATATAGTCAGCCATCGTTACAATAAAACCGGGAAGTGAACGCATTTCAACTTTATCAGATGCCATATCATAGATACGACGGAACATTTCATTCATATCCTGATCTGAGTTATTAGCAACCCACTTACGCATATTAGTAAAGTCTTTGGCTTTCAATAAACGGAATACTTCGTCAAGTGACTCTTGCTTTAGATTAACGAAGATACCTTCATCAATTCTACCTGAGGCAGCGTACGATTGTAGTTCAGTTAATACTCTACGAAAATCTGGGAAGTGTTTTTGGATTACTTTGGCTATTACAGCTTTATCGTAATCAACGTTTTCCATACCTAGAATTGTTTCAACTCTTTTCATAAACTGCATAGCAAGCTTAGGACGGTCGCTGGTTTCAATACTAAAATCAACTTCAGACAATCGAGATCGCAGAGGTTGGATAATACGGTTTTTAAAGTTACATGTAAATATAAATCCACAATTAGAGGAATATTCTTCGATAAAGTTACGTAAAGCTGGTTGAACATTTGCAGCGTTTAGGTAATCAGCTTCATCAAAGATAACATATTTACGACCACCACTGAGTGATACAGCCGATGCATATGTTGAAATATCATAACGAAGAGTATCAATGTTAACGTTCAATGAACCATTCTTTACAATATAATCACAACCCATTTCTTCAAGCATAGCTTTCGCAATAGTTGTTTTGCCTACACCGGGACCACCAGACAACAATAAGTTTGGCACACTATCATCAGTGACAAACTTTTTAAACATTGCTTTGGTTTTTTCAGGTAGGATAGTCTCGTCAATTTTCTGAGGACGATATCGTTCAACCCAGAGGACTTCGTTTGCTTTAGCATCAATAGACATATTGTCTCCATAATATAAAAATAAAGTGCAGGTTTATAACGAGAGCCTGCGTCGTTTACCATTACTGAACTTTGTCAGCTAGAGGTGCATCTTCTGGTACATTAGCAGGTGCTTCAACCGGCATAGTACCTTGAGGTGCTTCACCTTGTGGTGCATTTTGCTGTAGAAACATTTCAAATTTATTTCGTAACATTCCGATGCCTGCGAGTTCATTACCCGCAATGCCACCACGACGACTGACTACGTCAATCATTTGAACTACTGTCGCGATATCTTGCAACGATAGGTTGATTTTTTCTTGTTCTTGTTCGCTCATGTTATATTCCTTTTTTATAAGTCGACTTAGTATCAATCGCTACATAATAAGTAGCGTCGGTTCCCTTAAACTCAGATATACCCTTTGCGCAAAGAGTAACATGGTAATCCTGAGCCAAGAGTTTAAGATTATCTGTTTTGATGATAACCTTAAATTCATCTGAGGTTGCGCCAATCTCTACGCCATAATCATCAGCACCTTGGTCAGCGCTGTCAATGGCTTTGAGATAAACTTTACCCTCACTACCAACGAATGCAATTTCTTTGAATTGAAGTACGCCGGCAGCTTTAATTACTGATTGCATATCGTCCCAAGATACATCAACAACCACATCCTTCGTAGGAAGGTCAATCTCTTTTTCTGGGGCTGCGTGGATCATTGAAATGTCGGCGAATGCGTATTTAGTACGCTGTTTGCCTTCTGCAATTGTAAAGTATTTATCATGGAATTCTACATCAGGATCTTTATACAGACCTAGAATTGATAGAAAACGTGATAGATCATAAATGCATGCCTGTGACGGAATGCTATCTGTAATTGTGGCTTTCGCTACAAGTGTTTTTTCTGGTGTAATAGTTTTTAGTACATTGCCTTCCTTCATAAGGATAGACTTGTTGATTGTGGAAAAACTCTTAAGAATAGTAAGAGTGCGTTCAGAAAATTTCATTATGTAAGTGCTCCATTTAATTTATATATTATAATAATATCACAACTATCGTTGTATGTCAACTATTTTTTACCTTTGTATGTTTTTTGGTTTGAAGATTTATCCGCTGTTGCTGATAGACCCAGTGATCCAATTGCTCCCATATTACCTTTAAAGATATAAGAACCAATATGGTTTAATTGCATCCAAGGACACATCCATACCTTCATACCCGCTTCACGTGCTTTTTGGCAGAAGAAGTAATCCTCGCTCAAATAGCGTTTAGTTTTGGGATCAATAATACAATCAAAGTAAGCCATAATTTCGTTAGATCCATCAAACTTTTCAGTTCTTGCATGATCTGGTTTATAACTATACTCTGGGTATGCTGCTTTGTATGTTTCAAATGTTTCTCGTGGAATACACATAAAGCCTGTACCACCTTCGCCAATTTCTAATGGCTGTGATAGTTGAAAGCTTGACATTTTATTCACTGGATTAAAAACATAGTCAGCAGTGTATTGGTCTAATAGGAACGGGTTCTCATCGGCTTTGCCTAGTTCAGCAGCTCGAGCAACCTTTTCCCATGCGATTGTTTTCTTAGGGTATGGACCTGTAACGATATTGTATTTTTCTGGATCTGATACTTGTACTGCGATTAAACCAAAAATATCTCTTGGATCAAAAGCAATATCGGAATCAATAAACACTAAGTGAGTACAATCAGATCTCATAAACTCATCGGCAACATAGTTACGTGCTCGTTGAATTAAACTTTCGTTAAACAAATAGTAAAACTTTACGGTAATACCATTGGCTGCGCACATCATTGCAAGATCGGTACATGATTTAGTAAACGATCCACTGCAGTTTCCTCCATACATTGGCGTCCCAATAAAGATTTTATATTGTTTTAGTTCGTCAACGCTAATTTCAATTTTCATATTTCAATTTGCTCCAAATCGTTTTCTGCACGTGTAATGGCTTGAAGTCGCAGAATGTCTGCAGCCACGTCGTGTTTACTGTCATGTGCTTTAAAATTATATTCCCATTTGGCTGTATCAGATACAGGAACAAATCCGTTTATTTTAGGGAAATCAAACTTGGCATCAATAAATGTACGAGTATCACGTACAGCCCAATACTTAAGATAGTTACCCATAAGAGAAGTCTTGTTTGCGTATTGTGCCAATCTCTCTAGTATTACTGGATCAAAAGAATTAGACCTTGACCACCATCGCTCAACTTTATCAGCTGAACGTAAATAATCAATTAACACTTCCATAAATTGAGCAGGTGTAAAGTCTTTTGCTGATGGTTTTAGATTAACTCTTAATTCAGGCGGTTGGTCAAGCCACCATTGTAAATCGCGTTCGTTATATTTACATCCGTGGTTTTTCATTTGGTCTTTAATATCAAACTTAGCTTGTTGCATGCCAAGTACCAACTCTTTAAAAGAATATGGATTTTCTGTAAATCGACTCCAATCAAAGGTTGTGTACGAGCAATCAATAGCTGGTACCTCGCGTGAGTTTTGACCAATGGTTTCAAAGTCAATAATAAAGTGTGTACTCATTATATAAATGCCTCTAGTGTATCTGCTTTAGTAATATAGTCGGCCTTCTGACTATGATTATACTGCATAATGTAGTCTGTGTCAACCATTTTTGCATTACCTTCAACATATTTTTTTACTTCGCCTGCCATGTCTTTTGCAGTTTGAACTGGAACGTTTTGGCAAATATGGTTAGATGATTGCTTTGGATTGAGTAATTCAAAATCTTGTGGCAATCCCATAATAGTCATAGCTTCTCTATATGTAATGAAACGATCTTCATCTGGGTGTGTTAACATTTTAGGATAATGCCCAACAAAAGCACCGATGTAATCTTTTGGAATAGTTACACCGCGCTTCATAATGTTACCACCTGATTTTAGCTTTTCATATTTACGCATAGATTTCTCAGCTTCATTGTCATAGCCATGCTTAGCCATCCATTCAGAAACCTGTTTAAAGTTATATCCATTACGTTCAATATATGTAAATACACATAAGCCTGATTTAGTAAACTTGTTTTCAACTAATTCAGAATGTTCCTTATGTGTTCTACCACCGTGGATTTCATTTAAAACAAACTTATAGTATGGATTGTCCGATGGTGTTTTATTACTGATTGGTTCCATTTGGAAGTTTGATGTTACCTCGCGTATTACTTCCTCAATAGGTTTGTGTGGTCTATTAAAATATCCAAGTAATGGCGTTTGAGTATCTTTCCAAAAGAAATAAAACGAACGCTCACGTACTTGTGGTGCACCATGTAATAGAGATCTTGTTCTATATACAGACATAGTGTAACCGTTTTTCTTACCAATTTCTCTTAGTTGAGCCCTAACGTTTGTACCAATTTTACCTGCAAATGCTGGAGCATTCTCACCCCAGAATACTTTTGGCTTATATTCACCTAAGATATATTCTGCAGTCTTTCCCATCCACTGGTTATTTTCATTATGATCACCATAACCATGTGACATCATAGATAAACCGGCGCATGGACAAACAGATGATACCACATCAGCTCTTTCATTTACGGGTGGTGCTTCACCTTGGTCTAACAAATAATATTTAATTCTATTATCATAATAATTTAAAATATGACTATCATTTGCTTGGAAGCCATCGTACGACATAAAGTGTAGTGGCTCAGTTCCAAATGCTTGTTGTGATCCAATAGTTTCACCACCGATTAATGGAACAATAGATGCGTGTGTAATACTCATTGTTTACCTTTCTGTTATTAGAAGAATGACTCTAAACCAACCATTGGCTTTTCTGGAATTGGAAATTCTTCTAAGTTTGGCGCAACATAATTTGGATCTATGCTGGTCATAATCTTATTATTGAGGAATGTGCCGTCATAATATTCTGGTTTTAAAATTGTTTTCTGTAGTAATTTCAGCAAGTGTTCATATTTTGCTGGGTCGTCTTTTAGTATCTGAATTCGTTCAGCCAATTCCTGTGGAGATTTAACTCTCAAAAAGTTTGGAATTGCTGTATGTTTTTGTTCGTCATATGTTGGATGTAAGAATGGAATAACGCCAGCATGGATCATTTCAATATACTTTGATGTTACCCAACCTTTTTTAATTGGAATAATAAAAGTAAATTTAACATCCTGTAGTTTTTCTTGCAGCGCGTCAATTTTAACTGATCCTTTGAACCGAGTATCACCTTCCATAATTTCATCTGACCATTTGCCATAAATGTCAACATCCTCATTGTGGTCGAGGATCCATTCTTTTAACATTTTATAACGAGATGGTTTGCCTTCGTTTAATACAACCATAAAGTCTGTATTACGATTTGTATTTATGTCCGTTGAGTGTTCGTAATCAATACAAAAAGCTGTTTCCATACCTGCATATACAGATTTAACTGGTGTTGGTGTACGTGATTGGTCTTCATACGAATTGATTTTATTTGAAATATATTCATAATCGTATTGACCAAGTGACATTGTTGGTAGATGGAAAATATCTCTGGCTTGATTCATAACATACCGTGGATCGTTTACAATTTCAACATAGTTTGGTTTACAATCATTTAACCACGATGTAATACCAGTTGTGTAACCCTTTGTCATATCAAGTACTGTCGATATTTGAGTTGAGTCGTTTACTTTAATAATTCTGTCAGGTATTGTAACAGAACCAACTTGACCAACCATCAGTACGGTATAATCAAGTTCAATATTATTACTTTTGAGATAGTTTTTCACATGATCATAATAATCTTGGTTGTAATGTTCAGGACCAATCGCTCGCTTATTCCAAACATCTACTACGTTGTTATATGGAAATATTTCGTACTGCTCTGCTTCATTTAAATAACCATAATCAGTACGTCCAATAATATGGAATGTTACATCTGGGTTAAGGTTTGCCAATGCACGTAGTGTACAGCTTGCTTCGTTGTCACCACCAATTGGCGAATATTTGTTTCTCTGGAACTTTACTGATTTGCCAAGTTTTCCAAATCCAATGTGTTTCATAATCTAATCCTTCATCGATTCTATAAAAGTATAAGGAAGCATTGCCTTGTCATCAATATAGTAAACACCGTATGGTTTACCGTATTGGATTTCATCGTAAGGTACTTTATGCTTATTTAGCCAATTTGAAGTAATCTCACCTACATCCTCTATGACTTTATTTATGTCTCCACGATGAGTCAACATTCTTCGAGCAGTACTAATAATAATTTTATAGTCAAGTTTTGATGCCTTATTAAGTGCTTCTATCATCTCTGGGATTGGCTGCGCTAATCCGTATTTTTTATATGTGTCTTTTTCTTCGTGATTAGGGATACATATAGTATCGTCTAAATCAACGACGAGAGTTTTTTGCGTAGTCATTTACGTAATCTTCCATTCGTTGTTGTCTGTCTGGACAATCATAGTGTAGTTTAATACATGTGGCAATCAACAAAGCGCCACCATCAATTATTTCATTATATACCGTTGGATAGTATTTGTCAACTAGTTTGCTAAATGATTTTGCTACATATTCAGGATATTTGTTTCCTGTAACCAATTCAGAATAACCGTGGTATAAGTCATGCGATAGTTTACACATATCATATAAGTAATCGCCACCACAACCAACATGGTCTCCATACTGACCTCGAGGATCAAGCAATGTAATACTATCATTATATGGATTATATAGAATATTGCCAAAGTGTAAATCGCCATGCATTGCAGAAACTGGTTTGGCTTTATCAAGGCAACTTCGAGCAACTCCAGCGTAAAAAGTATACATTGGCGACATTTCGCAACGTTCTGCTGTTTTAGTAACCCACATCTTTTCAGCATTATCATGGAAGTCAGCAGTAAATTCTAACGTGGCTTTACCATGGAAGTGAGTACGCATAGCCAAAATAACTTTTTCAATTAAGTAATCAATAGTACTATTAGAAATCTCTTCGTGTGCAAACAAATCAGATAATAGAATTCCTGACTCATATGACATTGATAACGCGTAATCATCTTTAAGAATTTTAGGAACAAACATACTCTGAACTGGATTGAGAGTTTCAAACCAATTCTTTTCATTCATAATTGTTCTTACAGCAAATGTATTATTGTGCGATGGTATTTTAGTAATGGCATTAATGTCTGATCTATATTCAAACGAATTAAACTCACGTGCCTTAAATGTAAGGAACTCTGCACAAGTTTTATGGTACGATGCGATATCGCCAATGTCATACCAACGTTCTGTGTTAATGTTATTAAAGGTGCCATATAATTCAAGCGCATCAGATATTTCATAACCATCAGTATCATAGAAACAATCCGAGGCCTTTATTCCATCACTGAAACTATATAGACCGACAAGTGCGTCAGCGTTTGGCACTGTCTCTTTTGGCTTATTGAAATAATTGTTACCATCCCACATACACCAAGAAAAGTGATCGTCAACGTGTTTAGTTAAAAGGAAGTCAGATCCAAGTGGCATATCTTCCTCAAGGATAATCGCATCGCCAAGCCAAACAACGAGTGGTAAATTTTTATCATCTAGGCTTTCAATACCAACTGAGATAGCATCGCGGGGACCATTAAGAGATCCCTGTTTTACGCATTTAACTACATCGTATTTTTTTGCCCAATCTCTTATGTCATTGTGTTTACCATCAACGACAACGATTTGGTTTATATCTGTGGTATTATTATAAAGTGATTCAATAATGTATTCAATAGTCGGCTTGCCATGGACTCGCACCATTGCTTTTGAACAATTAGATGTTAATGGTTTTAACCGAGTGGCTTCACCTGCAGCCGGTATTACTACATTTATCATAATTTAATTTCCATTCACTATATTCATCTTCTAGCATTGCCCATTGGCAACGAGTGTATTTATGTTTTGCTGTCTTGTCCCATATGATCCACATATAAGCAATCATTCCACCAATTTGGTCTTTTTTATCAACAGGTTCTAATATTTTAGAATCAAATCTTACTCTGTCTGATAGATATATTATATCACTAGGTGGGTTAGATGTAAACAGTTTATTTCGCTTCTTACCTTCAAGAAACGTTAAACGTAAAAACATTGCCGTGTAATCATATTCATCTGTCCACTTCTCTGCTAGTTTACGTGGCAAATCTTTATGGTATGGAGGGTTAGTGATTACACCTTTAACGTCTTTATCTTTTGGTAACTCTAATGCGTCATATGGTGTATTTATGT
>ERZ1046568.634-NODE-634-length-28012-cov-52.060343_pt1 | contig 28012 bp, 50 predicted proteins | sample MGYA00383092_ERZ1046568 | MGnify/ENA primary metagenome ERZ1046568 (study PRJEB29581, sample SAMEA5548362) | metagenome | biome: marine; feature: coastal; material: water | depth 1 m | study: Short-term variability in the microbial, nano- and picoplankton... | reverse complement strand
TTTCGCCTATTTGTTCTAGTTGGTTACTTTTATAAACATTAGTACCGCCAAAGTTAAGGAACGCCCCAGGCGTAGTTGCCTGAGGTGTATCCCCGCCACTAATGACATTTACATTTTCATTTGTAGATCTCTTGAGTTGCTTTGGAAGAAACTCTTTCCATTGCTTAGTGTAACGTGTATCTACAGCCTCAATATCTACAATATGAATAGTCATTAGTATCTCCGTTTGTTGTTATAGTTTTTACCTGAAGAGCGATTCTTTGCCTTAAGGTGGTTAACATGCCTTTGGTATGAACGCCACTGGTAAGAGCGATCGTTGTACAAATCTTTTTCATTGAATGAAAAAGCCACGTTTTTAGCGTCACCAACATAGCGACAAAAATCTTTGAAGTTTTCCAAGTCTCGAAAAATTTTGTCATAAGCCGGCTTATTAAAGTCGATTGCCATTTTTTAATATCCTCTATTAATAGCACTTTAAGATTTAGGGTAGTAAATTGAACAGCCGTTTTCGTTGTCTTCTGCAACGCTGATCTCTACAAACCGGCCGGGGTATTTGTTAGAGATTTGAGTATACAAGTCATCTGCGATCATCTCACAGCTCTTGTAATCTAGATCAAGCACTGACGTGTTACTGTCAATGTTTTGATATAATCTTTCAAGCCAACGCTTAAATTGGATGAATTCGATGTCCCTATCGTTGTGGAACACTTCAATGCGCACCCGGAAGTGAAAGATATGACGGTGCATAATACCAAGAAACGACACATCGTCCCAATCACCTGTTGCCAATTTTGGATCACTATCTGCTCCTGGATACTTATGGACACCTTCTTTATTAAAGGTTACCCATATACTTCTTTGTGCATTATTTAGTGTATCTTCCATTTTATTCTCTTCCTCTCTGTAGCGCCTTAGCATATAATCGTAATAGCGTTCTTGCATAGTATTAGTATACTTTCATTCTAAGGGTTTGTCAAGTGAATATTTACTCCAATCAGTAAATTTTTCTCTATCCATTAAGTCGTGTAGGCTATGACACCAAACACCTGGGTTACTTGCTTTAAAGTCTTTGTCATCAATTTTGACCATTGTGTTATAGTTCCACTGTTTAACATAAGGTACTACAACACGTAGTTGCGGAATAAAGTAATTGCTTTCAACAAGTCCGCCATCTAAGAACCATTCTAAGTTAATAGTACTAGGAATGTCTAAACTACACAGGATTTCTTGATCAGTAAAAGCACGAATCATTAGATCCCAATCTTCAAAGTCATCTGAAGTCTTAGGATTGTATGAATGATTAGCACCAAAGAAGATATGTTCACACTGTTCTTCTGCATAGTACTTCATAATCTTGTTATAGTCTTGTATGCCTGTAACAAACAATGTTTTCATTCCAAACGCAACAGTCTTTTCAACTTCTACGCCTGTAAAGAAAGTAATGTCGTTTGCTTCGCCTGTGTCGTAGTCTCTGTTCATAATACTTTTAGCCTTGTTTCTAGTCTGTGTATTTCGTCTTTAAACCAAAGTTTTTTTGTTTTTAATCTATTAATATCACCGTCACTTGCAAATGTATTATATAACACTTTTATCTCTTCGTCAAGTGTTCTATGCTTTTTATATAATTCTTGTAAATAACCTGCTATTTTATTGTGTTCATCAGTAAAGTTGCTCATCCTCTAATACCTCTAATTTAGTTTCATCAAGGTCTTCTTCGTCTGTAATAGTAGTTTCCTGTTCTACTTCTTCGAACAAACTACCAAAATAAGTGCTACTGTTTACAGTCTTCTTACCAACAGCACCTCTAGTACCTGGTATAGTCATCCAAAAACGACTATACTCTTCTATAATTGCATTTGCTTCTTCACGACCATCTGCCGCAAATATTGCTTCTACAACATCTCTAAATAGAACCCTATCAAACTTTTCTTGTACAAGCATGTTTGGAATGATTCCTGCATCATATTGTCTGTTTGCTTCTTGTACAGCATTAATATGACTCCATACATTATGACCCATTTGGATAGCATATGAAAAACTATCCCAACTAGTCTTGCCTTCTTTACCAATTTTGTTTAGCATACCAGGAGCATAGTGACAAACGTCATTTACTTTAAGTCCGGTACTAAGTGGACTATCAGTAAAGTTCTTAAAAATGTTATCTTGTAATACAGCATCTCTAAAGCCACGTGTGTCAGATGCATATTTCTTATCGTCTACACTTGGAACCATTCGATACACCCATTTAGATCTATCTTCAGTTTCAGTTTGAATGTAAATTTGTCCGTTTGCTGTAGCAAGGAAAGGACTAGCACAATCAAATGTAATCATAAAGTTTGGGTTATGATACTTACGAACAGCTCTTTGTATGTCTGTTAGTAATGTAGCCCATTCTAGTTTAGATGTGCCTAAGAAGTGCATTACATCGTGTATGCCTTGCTCCAATAGTCCGTCATACCTTAATGCAACTATACGTTTAAGAACCAAATGTACATCACACATGTTCTGACCACCCATTGACCAACCATTAAAATGTTTGTCTGGGTATATGCTAGGATCACAATAGTCTTTCATTTGCTCGTACCAGTCATCTGCATCTGCATGATTCTCACCTTGCAAAACATTTAACAATTTACAAGCACCTGTTCTATGCTTCATCCAATAGTCATTGTTGATGCGTGTTGCTTTAACAGCTTCGTCGTATGTGCTAATGCCTGTTGCTTTTGCTCCTTCGGGCGAACGTGCTACCCAAGCCGGAATATCAAGCACCATACCATAGTCCATATAAGCATCCATCCAACGGAGAACGCCGTCACGTTTCTTTTGTGCTTTAGGACAATTGATATCTTTCCAATCGCCTTCCCAAACACCTTTACCAATTTGGAAACCTCCTGAGTCTCCTAGTAGCCAAGTGTTTTCTCTATCTCTATTTCGAACCATATCTTCTTTAGGCACAACCTTAGTTGTATCTAAGTCAGCATGTCCAGCTGAATATAAACTCCATTTATATGTAAACTGTCCTTCGTTCTTATTAAGATAGTTTAAACTCTCAACACCATTAGCAAAGTTACTTGGAACACGATTCTTATCAACATACTCGTCATACCGTTGCTTACCTACATAAGTTGCATAAAAGCCGCTAAGTGCAGGCAAGAACGTTGCATAATCATTTTGTGTTGCTGTTAAATCTTTGTTCATGTATTTTTCCTATAGTCCTAGTATGCCAAACAAGTTAAACCAACCCATTGATGTTCCAATAATAACTGGTATACCAAGCATTGTAAATGCAATAATAACGAACGCTATTCCCACACCTTTGTTGTGATATGGTTTGTTTGGGTCACTCATGTTCGCCACCATCACCACGCATTGTATAGAATATTTGCGGCTTACGTTTAGCAGCTTCAAATGTTGCTACTGTTATACATACAGCACCTAATAGTAATGTGTGTATTAGTATGTTAGCACCTAAGTACATCCAAGTACCAGTCATTGCTGTAAATACAATACACCACATCCATGCTAATATTTGCATCACCATGTGACGGACTCTTAGGTCCTTAATGTTAGATAATGGATTCTTATCACTATCCATTATTACATTATACCAATCAATAATAAAACTTGTCATCAAACATTTCTTTCTTTTTATTTTTACTTGCTTTGTGCTGGTAAGATATAATCATACTTGACCATACCACTATCTACACTAATCATCATAGCACCTTGATCACTAATGCTCATTGTTACATCACCGTCTAAGTTTAAGACGCTCTGTACTTGTGCTACAGGCCAACTCCATTGGTGTTGTAGCGATCCTTCAATTCCGTGTTGGAATACAAACTCACCTGCGTGTGTACTTGCATCACCAAAACTAAACACTAAGTTGCCATCAGTAGTCTTTACATTAAATGTAGGCTCTTCTGAATGTGCCGCACTCATTAGTTTCATACGTGCAATACTTGCCATACTTGGAGTAACTTCTACATTCCAAGGTACAGCTTTCATCTTCAAAGTCTTTAGTTTTTCTTCAATGATTGCTTTATTCATAAAGCGATAATCATTTTCAAAGTCACCTGCCGCATTTTCAAAGTGAATGTGCGTTGGAATAGTTTCTCCATTACGGTCTGCTTGTATTACATCAATCTTAGCATCTTTCTGATACTCAGGATTCTTTAAATGCAAACTTAGTTTGTCTAAGTTAGGCATACCAAATGTACCTGTAAACTCTGCAACAGGATTATTTGTTGATGCTGTTAAAACAACAGATCTATCTTCAGCCATGCTTTCAACTGTTGTGTCTGTGTCGCTTGTTACTTTTACTAAACTTAAAAAGCCTAGTGCATGTGTGTGGGCGACAATGTCTTGTAAAATATCTTTCATATGGGTTCTCCGTTTATAATGTTTATTATATTGCCTTTATCTTCTTTTGTCAAGAAGTTTTCTATAAAGTATTTAGGTTTCCAACCTAGTCCTTTAATTTTTTCTGTATTTGCACAAGTATATTCACGTTCTCCGGGTGTATTTAGGCGAACGGGTACATTTGGTGCAAGGTCTTGAATACGTACAGGAGCACCTGTACCTATATCAATTATTCCATTTACTTTGACTTTTGCTATTAGTATGTCAATAGCATCTAACAAGTCTTGTAAATGAACAAAGTCTCTGTAGTGTCGAGTTGCGTACTCTAGTGTGCCATTGCGTAGTCTTTGAAAGAACATATTCTTTCTAGGACATATGTCTGAATACACTGTATGAAATCGCATACCTAGTGTGTTAGGGTAACGACTTGCTAGTTCTTCTAAGCAATACTTAGACGCCGCATAAGGGTTTAAATCGGGCTCGTAGGCGCTACTAGAGCTTGCATACAGTATGCGTGTGTCAGGGAAAGCATTAAACAAGCGTTTACTTGCTTCAATGTTGTTTAACCAATAACTAGCAGGGTCTTTGATACTTTCACGTACACCGCTTTTACCTGCTAAGTGTATTACTAAATCAATTGTAGATTCTTTTGGAAACTGACAAAACATTAAGTCTTGTTCTACACCATTAGCAATATCAATTGTATGTACATTGTGTCCATACTTTAATGTCAATCGCTTTAATAGTTCACTTCCTATAAAGCCACTTGACCCTGTTAGTAATATGTTCATCGCTTCTCCGATTCTATAACGCTTTCTCGCAAGTATGAGCTACTAAATCTGTGATCTCTATTGTTAAAATACAATTCTATATCACGTCTACGACATATATCTTTGCCTGTAAACTCTTTGTCTCTATATTCCTCTCCTAGAATCCTTACATTGATAGTGTATAATTCTAGTATATCCTCAAGGTCTTTTTCAGTACCATAAGGAATAATTTCATCTACATAACTTACAGCCTTTAATTGTGTGTAACGCTCAACTACTGTTTGTATAGGAGAGTTTTTATCTTTACGATCATTACTAGGATCAACCTGCAGACCGCATATGAGATAATCACATTGTTCTTTTGCTTCACGCAACATTTGTACATGTCCTGCGTGTAGTAAGTCAAATGCACTACATGTAAATCCTACTTTCATTCCATATCCTCCCATTGCATTAATATATTATTTAGGCCTACTTGCATAACGCTGTACTCATTTAATTCTTCTGTAAATGTTTTAATTTCATTTACTTGGTCTTTAGTAAGCTCATGTATTTCCATTATGTCATAGTAGTCCATTATGTATTCTTCTACTGAGTCAATAATCTCACGCTCAAAAGATTCTTCAAACTTGTGTATTTTATTCCATTCAAATGACATAGCTTAACTTTCGTTCATGTTAATACAAACTGCTTGGTGTCCTGCTTTAAAGTAACCGCAGCCTTTGCCATGATCTTCACTTAGTGCATCTCTTGCTTGGAAACACTCTACCATATTAGTATGGGTACTTACATGCTCAACGTAAGGCGTTGCATCATAAAAGTATACAAATACTAATGTCCACATTATATTACTCCTCGTAATAGTTTTCTGCTAAGTTTCTTAGCATTGCAATTAATTCTTCAATGGTATTTAGGTCTTGATTGTTATCAGTATCTATTTCCACTTCCATCTTAATTTTCATTTTATTCTCCGAAATCAAACAAACTACTAAATGTATTATGTTGCTTAGTATCTTCTAGTGGATAGTTTAGCACACCAATTAAGTTGTCTAGTTTGTTATCAATAATAGTCTCCGCCATTGCTGCATCATCGAATGGTAGTTCTTTAAACCATTCCGGAATACGCAATTCATCTGTTGGATACGCAACACTTGTGTAACCCAGCGGATTCTGTTTTAATTTACAAACAATAACTTTCATGCCGTCAACAATCTCTTGCGAGTATTTGTCTCCGTTCATACGCTTCAGCGTATTCCAGTTAATGCTTGCCCGTACATGACCTGGCATATTTGCCTTGCCTTGCTTTTCTTCTAAACGCTTGTAGTGACCTACTTTGTTAGCACGTTTAGGAGATCCTTTTTCATAACCAGGACGGTTTTCAAACTCCTTACGGAACTCTGTAATACGTTGCAAAACATCTGCTTGCGGAATATCAGTAAGTACCATAAGTAAGATTTCACTTAGAAACTCCTGCATAAACACAGGTGTGTCTGATCTACGCAAGTCTAAGCCCATTGCCTTTACCTTGCCTGCTTTACCGTCTAGGTCTGTTCTAAAGCCTTCGTTGTCAATTACTAGTGCCGCATAACGCTTCTTAGTAATATACAAGCCCGACTGTGCAATAATTTCACGTCCTGCTGCAATAACATCACTACGTGACTTTGGACAATGAAATGCTTCTGCCATAAACTTTGCAAATGTTGTATTTGCTTGTTCACATACTTGATCCATAAGTGCAATACACTTTTCTTTAGACCATTCAAGTTTTCCACTTTCAACATCATCTTTTAACATAGGCCAAGCACTAAAGTAACAAGAGTCAGTATCACCATATATCATTGCTTTACCAACGTGATCATATTCACCTGTAATACAGTTGTTTACTTCTGCTGACATATGCTTAACAATACTACGTCCTGTTAGTGTTGTTGATTGTCCAATACGTTTATCAAAGAATCTACAACCAGGATTAAGAATAGCACCATACAAACTGTTCAAGTTAATCTTCTTAACTAACTGTCGCTTGTCCCAGTATTCGATTTCAACAGCGTTGCCGGCATCTTTTGCTTTTTTAAGTTGTGCCTGCATATCTTTACGTTCAGCATACCAACGCTTTAGTAGTCCTGGAATAACACCTTCATACTCTTGTGTAAAGATTGTACCATTCGAACTAAGCATCCAAGGATTGTGTGAGTCAAATATAAGTTTGTATACTTCGGCACCACTCATTACTTCTGTGTGTCCGCCTTCGAAATCAATTGTAAGAGGAATATCTTTACGTTGTTCCATAACAGCATCGTATTCTTCTGTTGCAAAACGTCCTTCCCAACTACCTGCAAACGACTTCTTCTTAAGAGTCATGTCTTCATGTACACGGGCTTCTGATATCTCAGGACGTATCTGTCCTATAATAGTTTCAGGCGCCATATTCAATGCACGAATAACACTAGGATATAGTGAATTCAAATCCATTGACGCTACCCATTTGTGCAAGCCTTTCTTTGGAAACGCAACATACGCACCAGCCGCTTGTGTATTCTCAGTGTCATCACGCCTTTTGCGATTAGGAACTTGTAAGCCTCTGTTGTGTGCTTCGTTAACAATGCCTTGTTCTGTAACAGCAACAGCACCCATAGTTGTTTGTAACAGCACTGTGTTTTCATGTGCAACAGTATTTGATAGATCAATAAAACGTAGTTTCTTGTCTAGTTTGTCAAGTAGTGCTGTATCTTGTATGTTATATTCAATAAACTTTCTAAAGTCATTGTTGTATAGTTGATCAAGTGTGCCTTCATATGGCACCTTGTTTTCGCCTACTTCAATTTCACCAATAGCATCTAGTCGATATGTATGACGTTCTTCATATGTGTACTTACGATATAAGTTTAAACTATCTAAGTGTACTCTGCCCACTAAGTCAAATGTTTGTGCTGTCTTGCCATACTTTTCATATTCACGCTTCTTAGGCAATTGGCCCCACAAGCAGAATCTGCGTGTATCATCTTTGCTTAGTACACGACTAGTTCTGTTTACAGTATACGGAATATCATAACCTTCGCTGTTCCAACCTGATAAAATATCAGCGTCTTCAATCAGCGTCAAGAAAGTGTCAATCATGTCACCTTCTTTTTCAAACAGCATTACATTTTCAATGCCTTCAAGTTCTTTCTTTGCTTGATCCATTGTAAGTGTCTTAGGCGGAACAGCCAAGCACACCATAGTTTCTAACCACTGTAAGTATACAGATATACTTGTAATAGGCATAAACGGATCACTAGGATCAGCAAAGCCTTTCTCAGGATCGAAGTCTGTCTCAATATCAAAGAATGCAATATTCATCTTAGGACCATCTTGGTTAAGATAGTTTTCACTTAAACATTGGAATATTGGATTGATGTCGCTTTCGAAAAGATCTTTGTCGCGGTTAATAGCAACTTCTTTTCTAAAGTCTTTTGTGTTCTTACATACAATACGTGTTAGCGGATCGCCATACACACTTTTGTATTTGCCTCGTTGGTCTTTAAAGTAAAACGTATACTTTGCGTTATACTCGCGGTATTCTCTTTTACCGTCTTTGCGTTCGACTACTCTGATAATGTCAGAGTCGCGATCAAACATTGCGTCTACATAACTCATTTATTCTCCTACGTTGCTTATGGCCAACTTAACCTTCTACATGCCTGACAATTGTCTTTGGCGTTACGTAATATATAGTCTACTAAGTGCAATGATGTTCATAATAATGAACCAACCAGTGAGTAGTAGTACCCAAGGTAGTCCACGTCTATATGCACCGTAGAAACTTGCACAACTTCCCATAAAATAAAATGGAATGAATATGTCTGGTCTTGGTGCAAGTACAGTCCATGTTAGTATGCTACTACCTATAATAACACTAACAGCACCTATCATCTCTGCATAGTGTGCAATGGGGTCTGAGGTGAGACTATTTCTATAAAAGTCTTTGATCCCCTGCACTTATTTGTCCTTACCGACAGTTACGACTAATGTTTCAAGATCGTCAAACTCATCGGAAACTCTTTCCCAGTCACCTTTTTGTGCAATTTTAATTGCTTTGTTAATTAAACTTGGCTTAATGTCAAGTTCTTCAGCTACAGCCTTAACTGTATCTTTTAGACCTGCTGTAAGGTCTTCTACTTCTTGATAGACTGTTACGCCTTCATTTACTAGTCTTTCTAGTTTTGCCTTTTCATCGGCACCGAATACACGACTTCCCATATGAGGATCTCCTTTAGTAATTTATATACTATTATACGGTATTATGAAGGGTTTGTCAAGAACTTTTTTCGTTTAATTTACGAAAAAGCATTTCTTTGATAGATTCCTGAGTAGGATCTTGCTTGTACTTTTGCTTACGTGGAAGTACTTTTGTTTTATCCGTATGCGCTCCACCTGCTCCACTAGTGCGTAGTGCTTGTAGATCTTTGTATCCCGGATTGCGTGCCTTGATTAATGGTTTCTTAGGTTTCTTTTGTGCCTCGGAGTTCATTTGACTCTTTGAGTTTGCCTTCTTCATTAGTATTAATAGTTCTCTTTTTAGTGCAGGATCTTTAAGTATGTTTTGTATTGATGTTGCATACTTATCGGCTACACTACTGTTGCCTTTAGTGTCTTTTTTATCTTTCTTATCGTTGCCTGTAAATACTCCGCCTAATGCTTTGTTTAGTGCATCAGGAGCAAGTGCTCCGCCTTTTTGTGTTGCATTATAACCTGTTTGAAATGCACCACCTAAACCTTTGGATTTGTTTACAGCCTTAACAGCATCAACTGGACCTTCTTCAATATCATTGTCCATGCTGTCGCCAACAAGTTTATTTCTAGCAGGGTGTGGTGATTCGTTGCCACCTGGTTTAGAACTCTTAGTAAAGGCATCCTTGCCTTTGAGTTGACCTGCACTACCATGTTTTTGTTTACCTTCGTTAAGTGTTACGCCTGCTAATTTAGCAAAGTCACTTATGCTGTAATTACCTTCAACTGGCATAGTACCTTGCGGTACATTTACACTTTCTTGTACGATGTTTTGTGAAACTTCAACACTTTCCTGCACGTTCGTCTGACCTTGCATAGATGCTACCATCTTTGCTCTATCAGCAGCTCTATCAGTTGGTTCTATTTGGAATAGTTTTTGTTGAAGTTTATGGAAATCCATATTAGGCCTTTACGCACTTATTAACACGTTTGCCTGCATTCTTACCAGTACCTTTTTGTGTTCCAGCTCTCTTATAGCCTTTCCAACACTTTTCAGGACCAGCTACTTCTGCTAGTTCGTCTTCTGATAAGCCTAATGTTTTATAACTTGGGTTACCACACTCGTCACATTTAGCAACAGCTTCAGATAATCTGTCTGCTAATGATTCTTTATAGCCTTTTTCTTTCTTAGCAATTGCAATAGCAGCTTTTTGTTTGTTGCTTTTACCTTTGCCTTCGCCTACTTCATCTTTACCACTTGAAATACTATCTAGTGCATCAGGAGCCATTGCACTATCGTCAGCTTCTTGGTAATCCATGTGATGATAAACAGAACTTAAATAGTCTGCGGCTTTTGTAATCTTTGCTTGTACCCAGCCTTCTAATCCTTCTGCTTCACTAACGCCTTTAAGCATTTCGTGTAGTTTGATTGAATACTTAGCGGCCTTGTAAAGTTCGGCACGTGCCATTTGTACTTCGTGGTCTTGCTCAGCTCTGTCAGCTAATTCGCCTAAACCTTCTTTTAAATCTTTTTCTCTCATCAGTAACTCCTACTAATATATATTTATCTTTTTGCGACCTTGCCGCCTATTAAATTGTTTTTAATATCTAAGGCATTTTTAGCTGTTCCGTCTGGATTCTTTGCTTGTGGTGCTTGTGGCGTACCGTTTTTGCCTTTTTTCTTACCTCTGCTATATGCATACGTAGGATTGACTACACTAGCAACACTACCTGAGCTAGTAGCACCTGCGCTTGCTGATTCTGCAACACTAGGATCGTTACAGTTACAATGTTTACAATCTGCTGGACAAACACAATCTTCTCTTTTAACGTCTGCACCACAACACTTGTCTGAACAATGTGTATCTTTTTTTGATTCAAATATTATATCATTTATCTTCATGTCTATCCTCGAGTATATCTTTTATTACTTTTGTTGCTGTATCTTTAAAAAAGCGTGGAGCAACACTATGTACTACTAATGCTGGCACAAGTAACTGTAGTTTTACAGCCGTCTTTAGTGCCGCTTTCATATGCTGACATCCTGTTTCGCCTTTTTCTTCCAAGTGGGCTTTGCATTCCTTACTAAACATTACTTCTTCTTTCCGCCTTTCATGTTAGCACACCAGTGGTACATTCTTGCACGTTCACCTGATGCTTTCTTTGCTTTCTTGCGTAGTGCTGTTACACTACCATTACAACTAGCACCTGACTTCTTTACTCTGCCAGGTCTGCTTTTGCCTTTTTTCTTACCGTCAGCAAAGTTTTCTACAAGTTCAGCAACTTCATCTGGAACATTAAATGCCCACACAGTTGCTTTATCATTTTTAGCCATCATAGCAGTAAGTCTTGTATTACCGCCTACAAGTTCTTTGTGACCATCACTGTATACAGCAACGATAGGCATTTCAGTTTTACCACCGTCTAGTTGTGCCAATGCTCTTGCTTGTTTATTCTTGTCTAGCGATGAAAAACTATCAGGCTCTGTGGCATCTGTATTGCTGATACCTTTTGCACTGGTAATAGTAACTGCCTTGCCCTTTTTAGCAAGTTTAATCCACTCTTCCTTGCCAATCTTTTGAAACTCCGGATAACGTTCTGCTTCTTCCCATTCAAAATCAAAGTTCGGTTTTATAAATGCTTTGCCTTTTTTCTTACCGTCAGCAAAGTTTTCTGCAATCATTTCTTCTAATGTAGTATCTAACATTCTAACTGTTGCAAACTCTTCGCCCATAAGTCTTAGTGCATCAAATCTATGATGCCCATTTACAATACGGCCTCTTGGATCTATAGTTAAAGGACTGTATGTGCCGTCTTTTACTCTGCCCATTTGTTTTTCAAGTTTACGGAAGTTTCTACCTTTTTGTACACTACGTAATTTGTTTAATTTAATTTTACCTAATTTACCTTGGTCTTTGATTTGTGGAGGTGCTTCTCCGCCTGTTGGCTCATCATCAAAGTGTGCATCTTTATATCCTTGGGCATCTTGTACATCATAACCAATACGGTTAAGTTGTTTCATAAGATACTTCATTTCTTTTTGTCCAGCATACGGAGCAATAACTACATCTGGTTCATCATAGTTTGCACCTTTTGGCACGTCTTTTAGGTTTGCTAAGTTAGTTCCAATTTTATAATGATCGTATGCTGTATCAGACTTTGCTAAGAATGTATTCTTAGGATTAGGTATTTGCTCACCTTCACTATATTGTGCTTTACGCTTTGCAATAGTTTTTTTACGTTTCATTTGCGGTGTTTCTAATGCTTTCATTACTTCGTTATAGCCTCTAAGCATACTCATAAATGCATCGTAACCTGTACCGCTTAACACTGACTCTACGCCTTCAGCGTTGTAGTCCATGTTATCTTTAAAGCCTTCTAGTCTTTGTTTTAATCTATTCTTAAGTCCGTTAAGTGTGTAAACGCCAACGCCCTTTACCCATATTTCTAAGTTGTCTGGATTATAGTCTTTTACATCATGTATGTCTGCATACTTGCCTTCAGAAAGACCTAAGTTGAATAATACATTTGTACTCTTACCTTTTACTTTTTTACTAAGTGTAGGCGGAACACCGTCTTTGTCTACTTTGTTACCAAACTTGCCAGCTTCTTTAGGGATTTGATTAGTATCAACATCAACTGTAGTGTTGACGCCCTTTACTATTCTTCCATCTTCTTTTATATCATGAAACTTCATTTCTTGGTACGACCTCTAAACTGTGTAGCCCCTGTCATATAAGGCTTACTGAACCAAAGTTTAAACCAATCTTGGTCTCCTGGCTTTAGTCCCATTTTCTTTTCTTTCTTCTTTAGCTCTGCAGCTGTTTCACTAGGATTTTCGTCAAGTTTATATTCTGAATATCCTCTAAATTCACCTACACCAGCAAGGCGCTTTATGTCCTGTAACTCATCCATTAGTTTCTTTGTCTACTACGCCCATGCCTTTACGTACAGCGGTATATAAAGGTTGTGCTAATTTACGATTTGGAACACCCTGTGAAAATGCTTCTAAGTTACCTTCAGCAGCCGCAAGTCTCATTTTACTTGCACTCATACCTTCTGCACCATCTGCATCTGGATCACGCTCGCCTGCACTTACTACTTTTAATGTGTTAAAAGAAAATGGTATTTTACCTGTTTTATCAGGCTTGCCATTATATGTGTCAAACATTTTTTGAAAGCCATCTACTCTATCACTACCTGCAATAAAGATTAAATCAGTATATCCTAAACTTTGTAACATTTCTAATGCTTGTACAGGTGTACGTACACTTAGGTGTCCTACGTTAATAGCGGGAAAAAACTTCTTTGCAAAATTTAATTTAGTTGTAAAGTCTAGTGGATCTGTTTTAGGTTTTTGTGTTTGACTAAGGAACAAATAATGATCACCATCTTGTTTCTTAATTTGGTCAACTAATTTTTGATGACCAATAGTCGGAGGGTTCAATCTACCAAAAGCAAGAACCGCTCTTTTTGCTGGTGCTTCAAACAGTTCTCTAAGAAACATTTAGTATTCCCCTTCCTCAATATTTTTTACTTCTTCGTCACGTATACGTTCAATTATGTTTAGTTCATCTTCTTCTGTAAACACACTTTGTGAACCATCAAGTCCGTACTTTGTACAATACTGTTCCATTGCATTTTTTACTAATGGCTTTAAACATTCAGCAAAGTCTACTGACTCGCCTTTTCTAAACTTATCTGATATGCTAGTCATAACAGGATAGTATTCTTTTCTATAAAACATAGGATCATTTTTCATGTATGTATGACAATCGTGCGATACATTCCATTCTAGTGTAAAATCATCTTTGTTTGCTAATTCAAGTAACTTCATACTAACTCTCTTTGTTTATAAAATCTTCATACTTAGTTCCGTATGGACTAGATGCTATTAAAATGTTATCATTTTCTGGCTGTTGTTCATTTGATTCTACGTTGTCTAAGCCGTTTATCTTAGCTAAACGATTGCCTAAATCTCTTATTTGTTCTGCTGCTGATTTCTCTACCATTTTCTGCAACTCCAATAACGTGCCTTATGACGTGGTCCTGGATTAGCACAGTTATGTCTTGCTCTAAATGAACGTCTTGCCGCTGGATTGTTTTTACGAATCTTCATTGACTTACCTTTAACACTACTACCGCCGTGTCCAAAGTTTACTTTAACTACATTACCCTTTGGATTCTTAACATATACTTTAAACTTCTTAGTATCACCTTGCATAGGCTTACCTAGTTTAACTTTACGTCCTTGATATTCTGCTTCGTCTATCGGATCATCATCTTCATTATACCACATAACTCCGTAGTTTTCAAAAAACTCGTCGTCATCATCGTATGTTTCTTCTACGACAGGTGTGTCGTCACCTGATGATATTTCAATATCAAAGTCATCGTAGCCCTCACTAAACAAGAAGTTTGCTAGTTTATCAGCATATTCGTCTGCTTCTGATTCATCTAGTAGTCTAGGTAGCGGTATATGATATACACTTGCTCCTTGCTCTGTTTCTAATAATTCTGTACCTGGAAAAATGCTTTCATCTAAACTTTCGTTTAAACTCTCGTTCTTTTCCATTACAACTCTTACAAAATGTTCCATATTCAATCCTTAATGATTCAGTAATATACTATTAACTGTGCCGTCAGTCCAACTACTTACAACAGCTCTTACCCATACATAGTTTCCTGTAAAGTTCTTTATGTGTGAGCCTGTTGCAATTGGTCCATCGTTGGCATAACCAATAGTTTCGTGTTCTGTTGCGTCTAGTGTAAACCAATCAGCATCAGCAGGATCAACAGCAAGTGTTGCCTGCATTTTAATCTTACCTTGAAATCCAATTATATTGTACTGTACGCTGTGCAAACCGTCACTACGTCCGTAGTAACCGTCCCCTTTATACTTTTCACCTGTATGGGATTGTATAGAACTATCCCCTATATGTGTTTGGCTTGATACGATTGTTTCACTATTACTTTGCATATAGTTATTTATCTAGATCTTGTGTACTAACAATTCTTTGTACACTCTGAAAATTGTGTCCTATCAACAAACTTATTAGTTGTAATATCTTTTCGTCCCTAACATAAAAGTATAATCCGCAAGCACCGCCTTGTTCTACAGCTTCTAATGCTATACGTCCTATTTTTACTTTGTCTTTGTTGTTTAGTACCCAATTATAAAAACTATAGTCAATACTACGATGATTAAACGTAACTCTATAATCAAACCCTGTGTCAGTGTCAACAAGTATAACGTTCTTATCTAACTTAGATAGATTTTTAGGATTTGGTTGCCAGTATTCTTCAATTGTTAAGCGAGAAATTAAGTTTGTGATTACAGAATTACTATTAGTATACACATTCATAGTTGGATTTTCAATTCTAAGTTTGTATTCGTCCGGGTCAAATGATGAAAATACATTTAGCATTGTTTTGGCACTACGAAAGTCATCGTGAGAAATAAACTTTTCTCTTATACCATACATAGTAAGTATTACATTGTTCTCATCAAGACTAGATTGCATACGATCTAAATTAATACGTGCATAATTTAGATTTTTATCTCTAAACAGATGAGAACAATGGTTCTTTATAACTAACTTATAAAGGTATTGATTATAAAACAGCGATTTTGTTTCATAATTCAACAAGAGCTTCCCCAACACACTCTAATTCTAAACTATTTGATTCTTCTGTTAGTGTAATATTAACAGTACCGCCTGTTTTAAGGTTACCAAATAATAATTCACGTGATAAGGGTCGTTTAATTTCATTATCAATAACACGAGCTAAAGGCCTTGCACCCATCTTAGGATCAAATCCTTTTTCTACTAAGTAGTCAAGTGCTTCACTTGATATATCAATCTTAACACCTTTGTCTTTAACCATGTCTTTAAGTTCAACAAGGAACTTACCAACAATTTTAAGCATAACTTCTTTAGATAGTTTCTTAAAGATAATAGTAGCGTCAAGTCTGTTTCTAAACTCTGGAGCAAAGAACTTCTTAAGAGCTTTATCTTCATATTCTAATTCAAACTCGTCGTTAAATCCAATTAAGTTTTTCTCTGCATCACTAGCACCAAGGTTAGTAGTAAGGATCAACACACAATTACGTGCATCTGCTTCTTTACTATTTGATCCAGTTACCTTACCATTGTCCATAAGTTGTAATAGGATTTGTGATACGTCTGGGTGTGCTTTTTCAATCTCATCTAGTAGTAATACACAGTTAGGATTCTCTTGTAACCTTGTGATCAACTGTCCTGCGTCATCATCAAAGCCAACATATCCTGGAGGCGAACCAATTAGTTTAGCAATACTATGTTTTTCTTGATATTCACTCATATCAAAACGCACAAGGTTTACACCTAACTGTTCAGCAAGTGATTTTGCTGTTTCAGTTTTACCTGTACCAGTTGGTCCCATAAAGATGAAACTACCGATAGGCTTATCTTCTGCTTTAAGTCCTGCTTGTGCAACTAGTATCTTATCTACAATATTTTCAATTGCTTCGTCTTGTCCATAAACATCTTGCTTCATATTATTTTCAAGATGTGCAAGATTGCTTGTTTCTTTTTCAGCAACATTTTCAACAGGCATATTAATCATTTTTGCAAGTTCAAATTGTATTTCTTCTTCAGTTACAAGTTTTTCTGTTTCTGGATCTTTTAAGTTAAAACGTGAACATGCTACATCAATTAAGTCAATTGCTTTATCGGGTAACTTCTTATCATTCTGATACTTGACACTTAGTTTTACAGCCGCTTCAATTGCTTGTTCTGTAATAATAGTTTGATGATAGTCTTCATAGTACTTCTTAATACCACGTAAAATATCTTTTGCTACTTCTGAAGTTGGCTCGTCAACTGTTACACGTTGGAATCTACGCATCAATGCACGATCCTTTTCAAAGCTCTTGCGGAACTCTTCCCATGTAGTTGATGCAACTACTTTTAAATTACCTTTTGCTAATGCAGGCTTCAACATGTTTGCTAGATCGTTTGTCTTTTCTTGACCACCGGCGCCTGCACCTTGCATCATGTGTGCTTCGTCGATAAACATTACTGTTTTACCTTTTTTCTGAAGTCCTTTGAGTACTAGTTTTAAACGTTCTTCAAAGTCACCGCGATACTTACTACCTGCTAACATGCTACCAATGTCTAAGTTGTACACTTCGTACTCTTTTAAGAACTCTGGCACTTCGTCATTAACAATCTTATATGCAAGACCTTCAGCAATTGCTGTTTTACCAACACCTGGGTCACCAACTAGTAGTACATTGTTCTTTGAACGTCTACCTAATGCTAGTGCAATTGAATCTAGTTCTTCACTTCGACCTATAATTGGATCAATTCTATCTTTGTGTACTTCGTCATTAAGATTGGTAGTAAATGAACGTAGTGCTTTAGCAGCCGCACCGCTCATTTCTTCATCTTCAAAATCTTCTTCTAGTTCATTAGACACATAGTCAGCAAACCTGTCTTTGCTAATGCCACCTTTTTCAATCCAGTAAGTTGCAATAGATTTCTTTTCACTTAGGATACTAATAAACACATCACTTAGTTCAATGTTACTACGTCCGCTAAACAATACTTGTGTAAACGCTCTGTTTAACACACGTTCTACAGACTGTGTCTTCTTAGGCTTTTGTTTACCTTCGTTTGTTTTAATGTCATCAAGTGCGGTCTTTAAATGATTCTCAAGATTGCTCTTTAAGAAAGCAGGGTCAGCGCCATATCCTTTGATTACATTCTCAAAGTTTTCTTCGCATAACATTGCGAAAAGTATATGCTCAACTGTAACATATTCATGTTGAAGTTTGCGAGCATCATTGATTGCTTTTTCAAATACTAATTGTAACTCTTTGCTTGGCTCTACCATTTATAGTGTTTTCCTAATTTTAGTTTGTTTTTTCTTTGCCATATCAAGTTTTAGTCTTGATACGCGGTTCGTAAATTCTATTCCTTGTAAATGATCATATTCATGTAAGAAACATCTTGCATCTAAATCATATAGTTCCATTATACACTCTTTTGCATCAATGTCAAGGAATTTTACAACTAAACCTTTAGGTCTTGTTACTTTTAAAAACAAGTCTGGATGACTAAGACAACCTTCAGGCATTAATTCAGAGTTAATACTTACTTTATCAATAGTAGGATTAATAACAGTAAGCGGACTATTGTCTTCAAGTAGATGTGGTTTCATTACAAAGATTTGTGCATTAATACCAACTTGGTTCGCACTTAATCCAATGCCACCTTCTTGTGTCATTAACGCAATCATATTCTCTGATACTTCTTTAGCATCAAGAGTGTTAAAGTCAAAAGGGTCTACAGTTTTTTGTAGCCATGTGTTTGGTGATTTAATCAGTTTCATCATTTTCTATCGTTGTCTTTATCGCTTTTACGTATTGTAATACCGCTGAGTTCTTTATCTTTGGTATAACAGCACTTACAATTATATATGCATTGCCTCTAGTACCATTCTTCCTGTTTGGCAATCCGTGTTGTGCAATATTAAACCTTCCGTTTGTTTGTGTACCTGGTGGTATCTTTAAATTCAGTTGTCTTCCGTCTATTGTATCTACTATTATACTGGTTCCTACAATTAAGTCAAGTGCATCTATTTTATATTCTCTATAAAGATGAATACCTTCTCGCATCCAGTTTTCATCTTTTAATATTTGTATCTTAACATGCAAATCACCTCGTTGCATTTGTAGTATATCATCACCTAACCCACTGTATCTTATAACATCACCATCTTTCATTCCTGGTGGTATTTCAATATCAACCGTTTCTTTCTTTCCGCTTCGTAACGCATAACTAGCAATTAAATTTTTACCGTTTAGAACATCTTCTAAAGTTATTTTTGCTGCAATAGTAATGTCTTTATTACGTCTTGGAGGATTTTGAAATGGATTACCTTGTGCGCCGTTTCTAAACATATTACCAAATATATCTTGAATGTCTACATTAACATTATCATAACCAAAGCCAGGTTGTTGTTGATTCCACTGTGGCTGTGGATTATCATATTGTTGACGCTTTTGTGGATCGCTTAGTACTTCATATGCTTCTTTGATTCTAATAAATTCTTGATGATCACCACCTTTGTCAGGATGATGTTTCGCCGCTAGTCTTCTAAATGCGGTTTTTATTTCTTTCTCTGAAGCTGATTTGTGTAAGCCTAGTGATGTATAGTGGTCCATACTAGTACTTATTTGTTAGAGTACTACTTCTTGCTAGTTCCGGTGTATAAGCCAAACCATGCTGCACCAGCACCAACAACAATACTAATCAAACCTGATTGTTCCATTGTAGGTGAACCTAAGTTCATGTACCAAATTACGCATTTGTATAATAATACAATGTAAACTGTTAAGAATAATCTTGGAAATATTCTCCAAGCATCTACAGCTTTAGCCATGTCAATAAGACCTTGGTATCTATTCTTAGAACTGTCTACAGTATTAGTATCTACTTCTAATTCAATATTAACTTTCTTTGTTTGAATCTCTTCACTCATTTATCTTTTCCCCTCGAGATGTTTCAGACGTTTTTCTAGTTCGTCTATCTTCTTTGTTACATGTGGATACTTTTTACGCCAGGCGTCTGGATCATCTTGTAGCCATGTCCATCCCCAACGTACAGCTAGGTATTCTAAAATAGAATCAAACTTTGTTACAGCCCATGTTGCCATTCTGGTATCTTTAAACCAGAACAAAAATCCTGCACCGAATAACGATCCTGCTAATGCTGTATAGATCCACAAGCGGTCATCCGCCATTCTTTCAATCATTTCCCACATAGTTTACCCTCTTTTGTTAACTATGTATATTTAGTAGAATTTACTTGGATTTATAGTCTGCAATAGCTGTTTTAATGGCATCCTCTGCTAGTACACTACAATGTATTTTTACTGGAGGAAGGGCAAGTTCTGTAGCAAGTTCAGTGTTCTTTATTTCGCCTGCTTGATCTAAAGTCATACCTTTAACCCATTCAGTGAGCAGACTACTACTTGCAATAGCACTACCACAACCATATGTTTTAAATTTAGCATCAACAATAATGCCTTCTTCTACTTTGATTTGTAATCGCATAACATCGCCACAAGCTGGAGCACCTACCATTCCTGTTCCAATGTTGTCTGCTGGATCCCACTTACCAACATTACGGGGATTTTCGTAATGGTCTAACACTTTATCTGAATACGCCACGGCTGCGTCCTCTTAGTCAATGTATCTTTTATTACTAGTGTAATTACTAGTATTTATGTTGCTATATGAACAAACTAGCTAGTAAAAGTAATGTCGTAATGGTGCCTAAGAATACTGTTAGTACTCCAAAAGCGAATAAAACTATGTTGAGCGGTGTAACAGTAATATCTTCAATGCGTCCTACACCGATTACTGTTTTAAGTATGGCTCTAAAGAACCCAATCATTGATTGCCATTACACCAAACATGAATACTAATGCCATTATCTGTATTGTTGTAGGAATTACAACAAACATAACTAGCGGATTGAAATCCATCTTCATCCAGTAGTCTTCTTCGTGCCATTGTTTAACCTGTTCGGGTGTTGCGTTACTGTAGTCCTTCATCTTAATAGTACCTGCTTGATGCTATCATTATAAAGAACGGTAATGCGATAGGAAATGTTACTAAGAACAGTCCTTCTACGAGGTCGCAAAATTTGCATACCCTTTCGTCTTCTTTCAATTTTAAAATCATCTGTGTCATGTGTATATGTCTCTTCATCTATATGTGTGTGTTTACTCCCAGCAAGGACAGTATAAAAAAAGTCGTAAGTCCACTCACTTCGAGTGCGTCTCGAAAAGATTCTATGTCTATCTTTGGAGGTTTCATGCTGTAAAAATATAATTATAACTTACAAACCTTTGTAAGTCAACCATATTTATCAAAAAGATAAAAAAACGTGTTACTTTCGGTAACGGGGATAATTTTTTTGAAATTTATTTGCTTTGCGTTGGAACGATCGTTCTAACAGACGGCCTAGTAGTTCACTAAGCCATTCCATCATACTATGTGTTCCTGCCGTGACTTTTTTGCTGTACGTACTGTACCGCTGAGTGGGCTAGTGAATGGGACTTCGGCAAGTCCTTTAGTTCCGCCTGTCTTGTTATATAACAAATCAAATATACAATATGACAATGCTACAAAACTTGTTAGGGCTATAAACAAGATAAGTGTGATGCCAAGTATTTCTAACATTTGTGACCTCTACGAACAAGTTCACGTTGAACTTTAACTTTTATTTTAGGTCTTGCATTATGATTATCTAAGTAGTCTAACAGCTCTTGCTTTGGTGTAGACTTTAAATAAAAATTTTGAACAGACCCATCTCTGTTTTTGATTGACTCTTTAAATTTTGCTGGCACTATTCTGGCCCTCCGTTATGTTTGCGTTTTGCTTTCTTTTCGTCCCAATCTCTTAGGGCTTGTTTAATACTATCTTCTGCCAGTACACTACAATGTAACTTAATAGGCGGTAATTCTAATGCGTCAGCAATGTCTTTATCTTTTATTTCTAAAGCCTCAGTCATTGTAATACCTTTAAGCATTTCAACAAACATTGTTGAACTTGCTATTGCACTACCACAACCATATGTTTTAAATTTTACATCTAATATAACATCAGTATCAGGATCTACTTTAAGATCAAGTTTCATAACATCGCCGCATGCTGGCGCACCTGTCATGCCTGTTGCTATATTAGGGTCTTTAGGATCAAAACGACCTACACCGTGACTTGCTGGGTTATTAAGAACGTCTTCGAAACGATCTACTACTTTTTGTGAATATGCCATAATTTTTTAGTTATTGTTTTATTATAGCAAAAAGATTACTCGTTGTCAACCCCTTGGTTTTCGTTTTCATAATACTCTTTGTAAGCATCTATAATTTTATTTTGTTTAATCATATATGCACGTATTTGTGCATAGTTCTTTCTGAAGTTCTCGTAGTCTTCATCAGTTAATCCTATTATTACAGGATCAATGTTTTTGCTTTCTAAGTCTGTAAATACTTGTTCAGCATTTTCTCTGTTTATTATAATCCAACGAACTTGTTCTAATTCAGCTGGAGCAGGTAAAGGTAGGTTAAGAGGTCGTCGTTCTACTTCAGTCTTAAAAACTTCTAACGGCTGTATTGTGCTGCAACTAGTAAGTAACGTAGTTAGGATTAGCAAGCTCAGGACAAACAGTATTGATCTTTGACTTCTTTGTAGCATTTATTTCCTCTTCGGTTAACTCAGCACCTTGTATAATTTCAAAACAACGTCTTTCGTTAACTTCATCTTTATTTAATATTCTTTCTATTGACTTTGGCCTTGATGTTGACAATGCACCAATGTCTCTTCTTTCGCCGGACGCATTTAGTTTGTTAAATTTTTCATTTAAGTTTCTATTTGCTGTCTCTAACATTCTATTTGTGTCTTCGAGGTTATTACGTATTTGTATAATATCCTCAAAGTCTGATGCTTGTTGTGCTATTACGGCTTTTTGTTCTCCAACAGCATCTTCTAATTTAATAATGTTACCTTTAGCGGTATCTAAATCTTTTTGTAATGCTTTGACATACAAAAAGCCACCACCAGCCGCACTTATTATTACTAGTATTAATGCTATTCTAAGAGAACTAAACATTCACATGTTTTCCTACTACATTTATTAACTCACCAACAGTTCCTATATCAAAAGTTTCTTCTTCAGGAATGTTAATATCTAATTTATTGCTGATTTGTACAACAACATCAACTATATCTATCTCATCTCCGTCTAAATGGTCTAGAAAGTGAGTGTTAGGAGTATACTCTTTGTCATCTCCAAAATGTCCTTTTAGTACTTCCATAATATCATCTACATACATAATTTATTATCCTAATAGTTCTCCGAGTGTTGCAGGACCAGCAATACCATCTGCTGTTAATCCTTTACTTGCTTGCCACTCTTTTAATTTACGCTCAGTACCAGGACCAAATATCCCGTCTGCGCCTATACCTAATGCTTCCTGCATTAATTTAACACCTTCGCCACGACAACCTTTGCGTAGTACACCAATGTCATCTACATCAAAATCATCATCACCGGCATCATCTGCTAGTGTTACTGGGCTACCTAGTATTTCCATTGCTTTTGAGTAACGTGTTTGACGATCTGCAAGACCAATGTTACCACCATTAATCTTTTTAGTCATCTTAGTTACGTTATCTGTATCAGCAATTGAATTTAATTTGTTTGCGTCCCAGAACCAGCATGCTGACTCTACAGCACCTTTTGGTGTAGCAACATATTCTGCTGCTTCTTCTGCTGTAATGTCAATACTTGCACCAAAACGTGTATAATTTTCACGTCCGGTTAATTGCTTTAGTCCACGGCCACGGAATAACCAACCGTCACCTTCGTTAACGTTGCCCATTTTGTACTTACGGAATTCGTCTTGGTACACATAGTTTGCAATTTTTTCTGGATTGCGAGCATACTCGGCTGCATTACGTCTTGTATGACCTGCTGGATGAACACCTGTTCCAAAGTATCTACCAAATACAGCATTAAGTGATTTTTCACTGTAATTTAAGTTTTCTTGTAAACTTCTAAAGTTGTTTGATTCATGAGCGCATTGACTAAGGAAGTGTGCCACACGTCTTTTTGTGTTTATTTCATATTTAGGCATAATAGCAACTAGTGCATTATACCAATCGTCAACGTCTTTATTACCCGGAATAATCTTTCCGAGTTGTTCTTTAGTGAATTCAAAATCCATAGTATCTTTCCTGTTTTTGTGCTACGTTTTAACTTTGTAGTCTTTCTACAACTAATGTAGATCCGTTATTATCAAGTGAAAACTTATTACCAAATTTAGTAATGTTGTAATCGCCGAGATACTTACTTAAAAAAATGACTTCTGCAAAGTCATTAGTGTTGACACGTTCAGTGATGTTTTGGATTGTTTCAAGTGTATCGCCAAAGTCGATAACTTTAAATTGTACAGGGTCTGCATAAATCTTTCTGACCGTTAATACATCACCGGTCATGTATGTTTCTTCCAGATAACTTTTATTAAAAAAGTCTTTATAGTTGTTTAGACTATTTTCTGAAATTGCAATATCATAAGTATCACTGTCTAGTGGTATTTCTTCTGATAATGCATCTTGTGTTAAATCTTTAGATTTAAAGTCTTTGTAGTATCTATATTTTAGAGCTTCACAGTCAGCAAGTTTACATACACCGTCTGCAATTTCTAACACTTGTTCTGGTACATGCTTGTTACGTTCAATTTCAACAAACACTTTGTATGTTCCGTCTGATTGTTCGCCTGCTGTAGCGTCTGCATCTAATACAAAATCGTAACCTTTTTCTAAAAAGTTTTCTAAGTCTTTAGCGGCTTCTTTTTCCTTTACACTAAATGCTAGTGTAACGATATCTTTATCATCGCCCATTTTACTTTTAAAACTATCAATTTCAAAAATATCATAGACCATGTTTTTTAAATCAGATGCTCGTAATCCCATTATTCTAACTCTCCAGCTACGTCAGTTTGTGCTTCCACATCAGCGGCTTGTGGTTCTTGTTGTGCTTGTGTTTCAGCAGCGTTTGCAGGTTGAGTAATAGTTTCTTTATACCCACCATATATGTCTGCTAGTAAGCTCTTAGGCATTTCGATGTTTACGACCCAAACAGGCTTTCTATCTAGTTTACCTTTTTTAGTGCCTGGACGCATATCTTCTTGCTTTTTAATTTTACGGGGAACAATAAGATCATCTTTTTTATAAGACACTTTGCAATCATAATCTACTAGACGCTTGCCTCCCATTGGGTCTGGCATGTTGTCTCTGTCCCACATAAAGGAACAAGTAACTAAATGTCTTCCTATATCAGGACCTTGGAGTAATTCTCCATCTTCCCAATTTTTATACACATACAAATCAAGTTCATCTAGCACTCTTTCAAAGTCTTTTAAGACTTGGAATGCTGTGTCACTGTTGTAAATGTTTTCTACATTTTTTATTATATCTAGAGTGTCTTGCATTTTATAGTTCTCCGCTATACTTATTTATCAGACTTGAATTCATAACAGACAGTTTTTCTCTTTGCACCAAATGGTAAATACTTTTGTAGAACATACTTTCTACACCACAATTCCATAGGAGGAAACTTAATGGGAGCAAAGAGGAAACAGCGTAATAACGCAAATCCAAACTTTCAAAATGTCGTAGACATTAACATTCACAAAAAACCACAAAAACAAGTACAAATATTACCCAGAAATAGAAATCAAGAAGCATACGTGTTAAAACTGATGGATCCTACAAAAGACATAGTCTTTGGCGTTGGTCCAGCAGGAACAGGCAAAACTCTGTTGGCTGTGCAAGTTGCTGTAAAACTATTTAAAGAAGGGGCAATAGATAGAATCATCGTTACGAGACCAGCGGTATCGGCAGACGAAGATTTAGGTTTTTTACCTGGTACATTAGAACAAAAAATGGCACCATGGACAAGGCCTATATTTGATGTATTACGGGACTACTTTAGTGCTAAGGAAATCGAAGGAATGATCGAAGAACAGATCATAGAAATCGCTCCATTAGCATTTATGCGAGGCCGTACATTTAAAAGGAGTTTTATATTAGCTGACGAAATGCAGAATACTACCCATAATCAAATGAAAATGTTACTTACACGTTTAGGCGAAGGCTCAATGATGGCTGTTACAGGCGACTTGGCACAAGCAGACAGGCTAAAGGACAATGGTTTATTAAATTTTATGAAACTGTTGCAATCGAGTAACGTATCTTATTTGGACATAGTCCAGTTCGAACAGGGAGACATTGAACGACATAAGGCTGTTAAAGAAGTCCTCCAAATATATGGAGACGAATAACTGTTAAAAGGATAGGGGGAGCATTATGCTCCCTTTATTTGTATTAGTAAGTATTCATTTTTAGTAAAGATACATTCCCAACTCAATCCTTTGATAGGAGGGCGACCATTACTGTCATAAAATGCATGCCTAATATAATAATCCTTTAACCATATATACTTCCCACTATTTGACTTAATGGGAAGCCATGCATATTTCTTTTCATATTTAAACTGATCGTTTGATGTACTACCGTAGTAACTAGTGCCTAACACAAGTCCTCGGCTAACGGAAATATCTCAGCAATAACTTTTGCACATGCTTTTGCAACATCCATATGTTCTTTTTGTGTGCCATTTCCACCACGTAACTCAATGTAGTGTATCCAACTACGCAATGTACCATTCATATATAAACGTGTTTTAGTAAGACCTTCGGGTAATACTTTACGTGCTACTTCTTTAGCAATACCGTTTGCAATAGCCCAGTCATATGCTTTACCTGCTGTATAACATACGTCCTGTTGAAGCTCTTCCCACTTAACAATTAGTTCAGCCATGCCATCTTCACTGATATCAATGTCAATGGAGTTTTGTCTGTTCTTTGTGTCTTGTAAACGTGCTTCACTAGTAACAAATACTTCGCCCATTTCGCCTGGCTCTGCATAACGTTGACTAAACTCTTGGAAAGCAAAACTTCTATGTCTTACAATTTGGTGTGCAATGTCACGAGTAGTTTCAATTTCAATAACAGCATTAACCATCTCTAAAGGTGACCAGTGTGCATGTTTAATCAAGTACTTAATCAAGCGTTCGCTTGTTTCTGTATTAATCTGTGCGGCAGGATTTGATACCTTTGCACAAAATGCAATTAGTTCTTGTAGGTCTGTTAAACCTTCTGCTTCAAATTCAGGTGCTGCTTTACTGTAACTTACTAATTTAGCCATCGTTGGTTAGGTCCTCTCCATTGCGGCCACGGTCTCTATTGCCGTCACCATTAAGCTCTGTTAAATCTTGTTGCTTTATCTTTTGGTCTTTGTTGCCAAAGATTTTATCGTAGTTGTCGCGATATTTTTCTGTAGGAGTCTTGCTTCTTAGCTCATCTCCAGTTATATCATTCCGTGCTGTCATGTTATTTCCTTGATTGGTATAATACCAAATTTTTCGTACTTGTTAGGATATCCATCCCATTCCTTTGCATCGCCTAGCGGTTCAGTTCTATCAATGATGTTTACGTTCCAGTCAGATACCCGCCGATTAATCTCGTCCCACTTCTCCCGTGTTTCGGGTTGTAGTTCGTGATCTGCTACAATAGCATCTACAGGACATTCTGGAACGCATACACCACAGTCAATACATTCATCAGGATTGATTGCAAGAAAGTTATCTGCTTCGTAGAAACAATCTACTGGACATACTTCAACACAATCGGTGTGTTTGCATTTAATGCAATTATCTGTTACAAGATAAGTCATATACTACATCATTGAATAAATTAATACTATTGCAAATAGTGTTGTTGCTATAAAGCCTACATTTACCATTTGTTTTGATTTCTTTTTGCCTGCTATTAGGCCTAATGCTTTTAAATCTTTTTTCATAATCTCGCTAGTCTTATAAGCGTTGCCGCTAAGTTAATTTCTGGATCGACCACTAGTGTGTGATCTACCAACCCTTGCTTAATAGTTAGCACAGCTTGGTCCTGTTGCTCTTCAGATCCGAACAATTCAATATTATCATATAACCAACGATAAATTTCTTCCATCTCTTCAGGACGTACAGCACCAC
>ERZ1046568.628-NODE-628-length-28278-cov-6.266095_pt1 | contig 28278 bp, 26 predicted proteins | sample MGYA00383092_ERZ1046568 | MGnify/ENA primary metagenome ERZ1046568 (study PRJEB29581, sample SAMEA5548362) | metagenome | biome: marine; feature: coastal; material: water | depth 1 m | study: Short-term variability in the microbial, nano- and picoplankton dynamics... | reverse complement strand
ATTGAATTTTATATATAAAAATCTTCCAGATATTGCAATTTTAGATGTCGAAATGCCTCTTAAAACAGGAATTGAAGTTGCAAAAGAGTGTTTGAAAAAGAATCTTAAAACAAAAATTATTATTATTACAATTCATAAAGAAGTTGAATTGTACATACAAGCAAAAAAATTGAATATCTATGGTTATTTATTAAAAGAATTTGCATTAGAGGAGATAGAAAAATGTATTCAATCTGTTATATCTGATATTCCATATTTTAGTGAAGAGATAAAAAAAATGTTGGGCCACACGGATGAATCTAAAAAAATATTTAAAACTCTAACCTCTAATGAAATGAGAATTTTAAAAAAAATTGCGAATTATAAAACAAATAAGGAAATCGGACATTTATTATTTATCTCTTCTAGAACTGTAGAAAAACATAGAAGTAATATCATTAACAAACTTAATATTGATAGAAAAATAGGAGCTCTAACTACTTGGGTACAAAAAAATAGACATCTTTTTCTTTAATCTATTCAATTTTGGGTATTGATACGTATATCTATTTTAGTATTATTTTGTTACTTTGTGTAAGTGAAATTGTTTATTACACAGTAACAGATGTTAAAAACATATTCGGGGGGATATATTAACACAGTTCAATTTTCATATTTATGAACAACTGTTACGAAAAAAGTCTCATTCTAACGAATGAGACTTCTTTTCGAATCTTATAATATTAATTTCTTCATGTAAAACAGCTCCCTTTTCTAAGTGATTATACAAGTTTTTTGCAGCTGTTGGAGCAATCATAACACCTCTTGTTCCTAAGCCGTTTAAAACAGCTAATTGAGAGTATTTGGGATGAATACCAACTAAAGGTCTTCTTCCTGCAACTGTAGGTCTTATCCCTGCCGACTGAGAAACAATTGTATAAGGTACATTAACTACTTTCTTTAATTTGTCTTCCAATTCCTCTTTTCCTTCTTCAGTAGGTATTGATGTTTTATCAGTCCAATTAAAAGTAGCACCAACTTTATAATAATGATTTCCTAGAGGAAGAACAAATAAGGTTGATTTTAATAAAAAATTGATATCTAATTCTGGGGCAAATATGGTAATTAATTCACCTTTTGCTTCATTCAACGGTAAATAATTGAAAAATGGATTTTGTACAATTCCATAGCCTTCACAAAAAACAATTCTATCTGCAATAATATCGTTATAATCTATTTGATTTTCTTTGAACTTGATTTGATCATACTGAAAACTTTGAAAACGGATAGATTTTATTTCATTAAGATAATTTCTGTAGGATGCTACGAGTTTTTTTGTATCGATTCTACCGGCTTCATTTACATTTCCAAAATTAAAATCAGCCAATACACCTTTATAAGATTGAGTATCTAATTCAGAATTTAAATATTCTGATAATTGGGGTTTATCCATAGCGGAAAACCAATTATTTTGATCTTCTACAGACTTAAAAACTTTTTTAATTACAAATTTCTCATCAACTTTTATATTTAATTTTTCTTCTAAATTTTGATAAAATGGAAGTGCAATTTTTAATTGTTCTTTGGCATTCCAAACAGGAGTGTACCTCTTTAAAATAACAGGATTATAAACGCCACTAGCTACTAATGAAGAAGTTTGAGAGTCGTCTTCAAAAACTAAAAATGTTTTTTTCGCTGCGATTAATTCTTCAACAAAAGCCAAGCCTGCTAATCCTAAACCAACAATAATATAATCTACTTTCATACTTCAAAAATAGTTTTTTTACAATAAAAAAGCGTTCTAAAATTAGAACGCTTTTTTATTAATTATGGTGTAAGAGTATTAATAATTCCACATATCCATTTCTTTATTTCTAATATCTTCTTTAATCTTATTTGCTTCTAATAATTGAAATAAAGAATTCCCTCTTACATAATCAGAAATTGCTCTATTGCCATAAATATTCTCTTCTCGAACAATTACGGAATTAAACCTTCTGGCGTTTAATAGATGATCGAATGAAATTGATTGAACTGCATTTTTAGGATTGAATACTTTTGCAACATGCAATACTTCTCTAACAGATGGAAAGAAAACCCAAAATAACTCATATAAATTTTCATCCTCAATTTCAGATACACCCAGAGTTTGAACATCTCTACCCATTGGTGCTAAAGCTAATAATCTATATTTTAATTCACCTTGACGCTTATCAAAATACCAAATTCCTTTGATCATATATCCTTCTACGTCTGGTGTTTGAATTCTAAAAGTATCTTTATATCCATCTTCTTCACGTATATTTACCAAACGACTGTCCATTTCTTTTTGGGTGATTTTTGAAGTAAAAAAAGAATCTGAATATACTTCAGCAATTTTTCCTTGTTTAATTCCTTTTAACAGAGTATCAAATAAAGATCTTCTATTTGTGGAAATGTTTGTAGTGTCAATAGGAAAGTAATAGGGTAAATTTATTTTTTGATTTAAATCTATAAATTCCCAGACCACCTTAGACCACAAGACATCTCTGTCATCAACATAACCATAAGGAATAGGGGCATCATTATCCGCCGCAAGTTGTTGCTCGCTTATCTTTCCTATTTGGCTTACAGTTTTTGAGTTTAGTAAGTTTGCTTGTGCATGAATTGAACCACTGAAGATATAAGCGAAAAGTACTATTAAACAATTTTTAAACATATTATATTTATTTTCTTCTAATTAGTTATCTCTATACTAACAGGCAATACCTTTTGTAATTTATAAGATGAATTACCAATAATTGATGCATTGATATCAAAAACAGTCACTACATCTCCTCTTCTTGCTTTTGACAATGCTTTCTTTGCTTGCAAATTAAAAACATTCCCTTTAACTAGCACAGTTACTTGACCTGGAACTTTTAATTTAAAGCTATTTACTTTTAATTTTAAGTCAAAAACAAAATCCGGTAATCCAGCACCTATTGGAGTTCTCCCCAAACTGGTTTTTGGCATTCTTACCACACCATATTTTCCTCGAGCACTTGCCATTGCAGGTGGAATATCTTTAATTCTAAATTCTTTTTTTGAAGTAACCTTTTTTCCACTACTTAATTTTGCACTTACATTTATAGTTGCTGTTTTACCTGCACCTGGACTTAAACTATATATGCCTTTTTTACCAGTCAAACTTCCTCCAACTGCAGAAACATTTAAATCAGTATCACTTACTCCCGGTAAAGAGACAGAAATAGGGTTTTGCAAACCTCTATATACCACATTCATTTTATCTGCAGAAACAACAGCATTACTCGGTTCAGGAATTACAGAATAAGAACTTTCAAAATCTACATTAACAGGTTTTTCATCTTGAGTAAACGTTATTTGCCCTTTGATATCATGACTCCCTACATTTCCTGCAGGCATATCAATAATAACTTGACCTGCTTGAATATTTTTATAGTCTCTTCCATTTAGAACAACATTATCAGGGATCATTGTTGCATCATAACGTCCCAAAACAATTTTACCTGTAACTTTTTCACCTGCAAAATAAGCATTCTTATCTAAAGCAACGATTCCTTTGTAATTGTCTAAGGATAACGCTTCTTCTAATTTACCCCCTAATAAATCTGCCACAATATCTGCTTCTGTATTTTTAATATCAGCTTGCATTTGTGTTAAATTTGTAATTGAAGCTACTAAAGGGAATCCTTTGAACCTATATTCTAACCATTTTATTGTTTTACCGTCTCTATTTGTTTCGTCATTTGTGGAAAACCTTTTTTTGAGTATCGATGAAAATTTGCTATCCTTTCCTAGTACACTTGATACATCTGTTCTATACCCATTAATTTTGTTTAAAAACGCTTCACCTTCTGAAGTAAACTTATCTCCTTTGAAGAAATATTCATCTAAAAAAGCCGTTTTATCCATTGCTTCATAGTCTTGTTTATCTTCGACATCTAGAGTCATTTTTTGTTTCAAGCTGTCTAAATAGGTGTAAAATTCTAAGGAATACGATTTAATTTGGATAGCTTTGTTGTTTAGCACCTCAAATTTTGCAGCCTGTTCGCTTGCTTTTGTGGCTAAATTAGCATAAGCTTCATTATTTTTCAACGTTGTTGAAATATTATTTTCAGTCAACTTTTCATTCATAAAACCAAATGCAGATAAAACTTCTTTACTCATATTCATTGCTAGCATTGCAATAAACACTAGGTACATTAGATTTATCATTTTTTGTCTTGCGGACATTTTTCCTCCTGCCATTCTAATTAGTTTTTAAAAGTTCGTATTTGGTATTTAGGTTTAACTAATTATTATTTTGACATTGCAGAAAGCATACCACCATAAACTTCATTTAAAGAAGATAAATTTTGTGCTAAAGACTCCATTTGTTCTTTTAATTTTTCTGTATTCTCTGCAACTGATTCATTTAAAACAAATTGATTGTTTGCATTTTCAACCTGAACTTTATACAAGCTATTTAAATTTTCCATTTGAGTTGCAGCTAACGACATTTGCTCATTATAACTATTTGTTGAAGAGATAGATTCTGAGGCAGCAGATAATCCTTCAGCAGCACCTTGAAAATTTTTCATACTCGCACCTAGGCTTTCCATTAAGCTAACATCTATTTTAGCCTCTTGTAATAAAGAATCTAATTTTTGAGCTAATAATCCTTGTATATCTTCTTCTTTTTCTGAAGTTAAACTTGCATCACCTAACTCAGGATATACCTTAGACCAATCTAAATCATCTTCTGGGGTATCAAATGCTGAAATTGCAAAAACAATAGCCTCTACTACCAAACCTATTGTTAACATTAAGCCACCTGAAATTTCAAAAAGCCCAAAAACATTTAAATTAAAATGCTGTATTTTAAATAGTGCTCCAATAATTACTATTGCTGCTCCCATTCCGTATACAAAATTCATTGTTTTTTTGTAAGTTCTTGTCTGTGCCATATTTTTTTGTTTTTAATTTTTACTTGTTGATTTTTCCAATATAGTTCTGAACGGTTCTAAAACCAATGTAACTTCTTGCAGTATCTGCATATTCATAATCTCTTGAGCTTACCTCTAAAAAATATGCGATATCTTTCCAAGACCCCCCTCGAATAATTTTTCTTTTATTTTTTGTATCCTCTATATTAGGACTCATTGTTGAAACCACATAATAAGATGATAAATTATATGCTGTATTTGTCCATTCTGAAACGTTCCCTGCCATATTATACAATCCGTAATCATTTGCATTATATGATAATGCCTCCATTGTGTAAAGTGCCCCATCTACTGCATAATTACCTCTTACAGGTTTGAAGTTTGCTAAGAAGCACCCTCGATCACTTGTTGTACCTCCTGTACCCCAGGGATAAGTTGCAAATTCTAAACCACCTCTTGCAGCATATTCCCACTCTGCTTCTGTTGGAAGTCTATAGTCTGGAACTGTTGTTGGATTTTTCTTACCTTTTAAATAATCATTTTTCTTTTTTGTTCTCCAATTACAAAAAGCCTTTGCTTGCCCCCAAGAAACACCTACTACCGGATAATCTCCATAAGAATGATGGTAAAAATAATCTTGATGCATTGGATCATTATAAGAATAGTTAAAGTCTTTAAGCCAGGCTGTTGTATCTGGATAAATGTTTAAAATTTCTGTTTTAAAAAAGTCTTTTCTATTTCCACCTTTTCTGATAGCATTGTCTTTGTCAAACCAAGAATAATTATATTTTAAAAACTCCACATTGAAGGATCTAACACCGTCAACGGTCTTGTCTCTTTGAATGAATAAAGAATCCATTACTTCAACATAATCTGCATCTGGAAAGTCTTCTTTTTTCCAAATAATCTCAGTGCTCCAGTCCAAAGGTTTTGTAGAATTTATTCCTTCACCTAAGTCGTAATAATTGTCATACATGTATTTGTAATAAGGATTTGAATTTATAGTGTCAGACGCGGCAAATTTATAATCATGAATTCCACCCGACAAAGCTTCTCCGTCTGGAGAAGGTGAAGCAATTAATTTAGTAAATTCTTGTTGATTTCCTAGTCTAGTTCTAACAATAGAATCTCTTACCCAAAAAACAAATTCTTTATACTCATTGTTTGTAATTTCTGTTTCATCCATGTAATACGCTCTCACAGAAACTGTTTTAGTCGGTGCGTTCATCGCTCCAACAATATCTTGATCTTGTTTCCCCATTGTAAAAGAACCTCCTGGGATTAGAACCATACCAAATGGTTTTTCTGAAAACCATTTTTTCTTATAATTAACACCTATTAGTTCTCCTCTATCATTAAAGCCACAACTGTAAAAAATAACTATTAAAAGGGCTAATATTACTGTTTTTTTCATGTTCTAAAATATCTATACTATAAAGTTCGTAAACCTATTATTATTTTTCATAAAAAACAATTTTATATTTGTTTTTTAGTCTTCTAAAATTTAATTTTTTCCGATCACACCAGTTTGCTCATTGCTTTGTACCATTTTTCTGGAACAATCTGGTTTGTTGCACCTATATAATCTTCATGAGTACATGGTATTAACGCATGTCTTTTGTATTTAGTATCTGATAAAATTTTTATCTCTATCCACCACCTTCCAGATTTATTACTTTTGTAAAATGTTAGTGGATCATCTTCTTCCAATAATACGGTAAACTTTTGATAATTCTCTTTTGCTGAAAAAGGATAATCTTTAACTCTAAAACTTACTCCTTCAATAAAATACCAAATCATTTGGGAAATTAAATTTGCTGTTTGATGATGGGTATCGTATTTAGAATTGTATTCATAAATTCCAAAAGAAGATACCTTATCGCTGATACCAGCATATCTGGAAATTGCACAAATTTCATCACCATAAAATCCATTGGCGGAAGTGTTCTTATTTCCGGGGGCTTCACTTTGCCGAACAGAGCCTATATCAATAGAAACAATATCTGCATTTCTAAATACGGGTTCAATATTTTCTAATTCCTTTGCATTTCCAAGCCTACAAGTGTCAAAAAATAAATTATCTAATAATTGAATCTCTTCTTTTGAGTTGAAATAGGTTTGATAGCCAACATTACTAAAATTAAACAAATTATTTGGCTCTTGCATAATTATTTTACTCAAATAAGACTTCGATGATAATTCATCATCTAAATTTCCTAAATCAAAACGACTATCAACGGCAGCAATATTGACTGTTTGTTCTAGAGAGTCATAGGCCCTGTAGTTTACATATGTAATATCTTGACCTCCTCCAATAATAATTGGGATGATATTTTTCTTAAGTAAAATTGTTATTATTTCAGAAACTGCAAAATAAGTATCTGAAACAGAATTGCCTTTTAAAACATTCCCTAAATCAGCAATTTGATTCTTCCAATTACCAGGATATAACTCATATAATTTTGTTCTGATAACATGTAAATTTTCTCCACAACCATAATTATTTTCTGAATTACGATCTTCTTGAACCCCTAAAATTGCAATTTGTACATTTTCTAAGCTAGGAAAACCCTCTTTACGTGAATGAATTCTCATTGTTTTCCCTATACACAATGGCGAAAGCAACTCTAAATGAGTTACAACCGATTCTTTTACAGGTGATATAAAATCTTGGATCATCAATTTTTTAAATATAGAGAAAATATAGTAAACTATTATTTCTTTTTGGTAGTTTTTTTAGCTTTTTTTTTCGGTGTTTTAGCTTCTATCATTTTTACAGCTTCAGCTTTAGAGAGTTTTTCTATTATAGTTGTTTTTGGTAATTCTATCTTTATTTTCCCTTTCAAGACGTTGAATCTGCCCCATCTAGCTTTTTCAACACGAATCCCAACATCTTCCCAATTATGAATTACTTTGTCAATTTCTTTTTGTTTTTTAACTTCAATTAGCTCTACAATATCCTCGTATGAAAGTGTGTCAAAATCGTACTTTTTACTAACGTTGATAAAAATAGAATTCCACTTTATATAGGGGCCAAAACGTCCGACTCCTTTTTGAACTGGCAATTCTTCATAATGAGCAATTGGTGCATCCGCTTTTTGTTTGGCAACTATTAATTCTTGAGCTCTTGGCAAATCAACCTCCATCGGATTTTCACCTTTATCAAGAGAAACAAACATTTTTCCAAAACGAATATAAGGCCCAAAACGTCCGTTAGAAACAATTACCTCTTCCGCTTCATACATCCCTAAAATTTTTGGTAATAAAAATAATTCTAGAGCTTCTTCTAAAGAGATGGTTCCTAAATTTTGGGAAGTATTTAAACTAGCAAATTGCTTTTCTTCGTCCTCTGGAGCCCCAATTTGAGCTATGGGACCAAATTTCCCTAAACGAACTAAAATGGTCTTTCCAGATACTGGGTGTTTCCCTAAAATACGTTCACCGCTTTCTCTTGCTGCATTCTCCTTTACATCCTCTACAGTTTGATGAAATTTATTGTAAAAGCCTTTGATCATTTCTGCCCAGTTTTCTTCCCCTTCAGAAATATCATCAAAAGAAGATTCTACTTTGGCTGTAAATCCAAAATCTAAAATATTAGAGAAGTTAGCCACCAAAAAGTCATTGACAATATTTCCGATATCAGTTGGGACCAATTTGTTTTTGTTAGATCCTGTTTTCTCTAACAATGATTGAATTTTAACTTGCCCTGCTGCTAAAATCATTTGTTCGTAATTTCTTTCTTCCCCCTCATTTTGTCCTTTTTCTATATACCCTCTTCTCTGAACTGTAGAAATTGTTGGCGCATAAGTAGAAGGCCTACCAATCCCTAATTCTTCTAACTGCTTTACTAAAGATGCTTCTGTAAAACGATAAGGCGGACTCGTAAATCTTTGAGTTGCATTTATAAAAATATACTCTAATTTTTCACCAGCTTTTAGAGCTGGTAGCATTCCTGCTTGCTCTTCATCTTCATTGTCATTACCCTCTAAATACACTTTTAAGAAACCTTCAAACTTTATCATCTCACCATTTGCTGTGAAGATTTTTGAATTTTCAGAATTCTCAATTTTCATATTTGTTCTCTCTAACTGCGCATCACTCATCTGAGAAGCTAAGGTTCTTTTCCAAATTAGGTCATACAACCTGTTTTGATCATATTCTGAATCTACAGAATGCATTTTCATGTTTGTAGGTCTGATTGCTTCGTGGGCTTCTTGAGCTCCTTTTGCTTTCGATTTAAAAACACGTTGTTTGCTGTATTCTTTTCCGTAATAATTCGTAATTTCTGCTGCCGCTGCATCTCTTGCATCTGCAGATAAATTCACACTATCTGTTCTCATATAAGTAATCAAACCTGCTTCGTACAAACGTTGTGCAACTTGCATTGTCTTGGCCACAGGAAAACCTAATTTTCTTGAAGCCTCTTGCTGAAGAGTTGAGGTGGTAAATGGAGCTGCTGGAGATTTTTTAGCTGGCTTTTTTGTTAAATCAGTTATTGTAAAATCTGCATTTGAACATGATTTTAAAAACTTTTCAGCTTCATTTTTAGAATCAAAATTCTTAGGAATGGTCGCTTTAAAAGTTTTCCCTTCAATATTAGAAAATTCTGCAGCAACTTTATAATGTGATTGGGTTGTAAATTCTTGAATGCTTCTTTCTCTCTCTACAATCAACCTTACTGCAACAGACTGCACTCTTCCTGCAGACAAACCTCCCTTTACTTTTCTCCATAAAACGGGTGATAATTCGTACCCAACAAGTCTGTCTAAAACTCTACGCGCTTGTTGTGCGTTTACCATATTATAGTCTATATCTCTAGGATTTTCAACTGCTTTTAAAATAGCGTTTTTTGTTATTTCATGAAAAACAATACGTTTTGTGTTTTCATCTTTTAACCCTAATTGTTCTTTTAAATGCCACGCAATCGCTTCTCCTTCTCTATCCTCATCACTAGCCAACCAAACAGTTTCTGCTTTTTTAGCTAAAGATTTCAACTTTTTAACTATAGGTTTTTTATCTTCTGAAACTATGTATTTTGGACTAAAATCGCCTTCTACATTGATGCCTAATTCTTTTGATGGTAAATCTGATATATGACCATAACTCGATTCTACTTGAAAATCTTTTCCAAGAAATTTCTCAATGGTTTTTGCTTTTGCTGGTGACTCTACAATTACTAAATTCTTTGCCATTTTTCTTACTTTTGTCGCTATAAACGTTCTGAAACGTCTTATTTTTGACTGCAAAAGTAGTCAGTTTTTTGTTAAAAAAAATTATTTCATCAATTTTCAATAAATAATTTTTAGAAATCCTGAATTATTTTTTCTGCCAAATTGTCATATAAATTCAAATTTGGTTGTATCTTTGTAAACCTTTAGATGATAAATTTATAGATGGAATACTTAGAAAAAGTCATAGACGAAAAAATACAAGGAAAGGCTCTTGTAACAGAAAACAAAAGTCAAAACACTAAAAAATTATTCATAGAAAGCTATGGCTGTCAAATGAATATGAATGATAGTGAGATTGTTGCTGCTATCCTAGACAAAGAGGGCTACAACACAACTCAAATCCTAGAAGAAGCAGATTTAGTGTTAGTAAATACTTGCTCAATTAGAGAAAAAGCAGAAACTACAGTTCGCAAAAGATTACAGAAATACAATGCTGTAAAAAAAGTAAATAAAACTATGAAAGTAGGCGTTTTGGGCTGTATGGCAGAACGCTTAAAAGAGAAGTTCCTGGAAGAAGAAAAAATAGTTGATTTAGTTGTTGGCCCAGATGCCTATAAAGATTTACCAAATTTACTTGAAGAAGTTCATGAGGGTAGAGATGCTGTAAATGTAATTTTATCGAAAGAAGAAACCTACGGAGATATTTCTCCCGTAAGATTAAATTCTAATGGGGTTTCTGCATTTGTATCTATTACAAGAGGTTGTGACAATATGTGTACTTTCTGTGTAGTTCCTTTTACCAGAGGACGAGAAAGAAGTCGAGATCCAAAAAGTGTTTTAAATGAAATTAAAACAATGGTAGATAAAAATTTTAAAGAAATTACACTGCTTGGTCAAAATGTTGACAGTTTTTTGTGGTTTGGTGGGGGATTGAAAAAAGATTTCAAAAAAGCATCAGAAATGGCACAAGCAACAGCTGTAGATTTTGCACAATTGTTAGACATGTGCGCTACAGAATTTCCAAAAACACGGTTTCGCTTTTCTACATCCAATCCTCAAGACATGAGTTTAGACGTAATTCACACCATGGCAAAACACAAAAATATTTGTAAATACATTCATTTACCCGTTCAAAGTGGAAGCAACGCAATGTTAAAAGCAATGAACAGACAACATACACGTGAAGAATACATGAAATTGGTTGATAACATCTATAAAATTATTCCTGAAATGTCTTTATCACAAGATATGATTGTTGGTTTCTGTGGTGAAACTGAACAAGATCATCAAGACACCTTAGAATTAATGAACTATGTGAAATACGATTTTGGTTTTATGTTTGCGTATTCTGAAAGACCAGGAACTCTAGCTGGAAACAAAATGGATGATGACATTCCTCATGCTGTAAAAAAACGCAGATTACAAGAGGTTATTGATTTACAACAAAAGCACTCCTTGCATAGAACACAACAACATCTTGGAAAAATCGAAGAGGTATTAATTGAAGGAACTTCAAAAAAGAACTCGAACGAATGGAAAGGTAGAAATACACAAAACACAGTAATCGTTTTCCCAAAAGAAAACTACAAACTAGGAGATTTTGTAAATGTAAAAATAGAGAATTGTACTTCTGCAACCCTTAAAGGAACTGCAGTTGGCTATTCTGATAATAATTAAAAAAACAAGAGAACAAAATACCTTCATATTTTTTCTCTCTATTCTCAATAAAAATGGAAAACTTACAAGCATTAAAACAACGTTTTGGAATTATCGGTAACGATATTCACCTTAACAGAGCTTTAGAAAAAGCAGTAAGAGTTGCTCCTACTGACATTTCTGTTTTGGTTACTGGTGAAAGTGGGGTTGGTAAAGAAAGTATCCCTAAAATAATACACTCATTATCTCACAGAAAACATGCAAAATATATTGCTGTAAATTGCGGGGCCATTCCCGAAGGCACCATAGACAGTGAGCTTTTTGGTCATGAAAAAGGGGCTTTTACAGGTGCAACCCAAGACAGAAAAGGGTATTTTGAAGTGACCGATGGAGGGACCATTTTTTTAGACGAAGTTGGAGAACTTCCTTTAACAACTCAAGTCCGCTTGCTTCGTGTGTTAGAAAATGGTGAGTTTATAAAAGTAGGTTCCTCTAAAGTATTAAAAACAAATGTTAGAATTGTTGCTGCTACCAACGTAAACATGCAGTCTGCAATTGAAAAAGAAAAATTTAGAGAAGACCTATATTATAGGTTGAGTACCGTTGAAATCCATTTACCCGCTTTGAGAGATCGGAATGAAGATATTCATTTACTCTTTAGAAAATTTGCTTCGGATTTTGCACAAAAATATAGAATGCCTTCCATTCGATTGGATGAAAATGCTGTGACTATTTTATTAAACTATCGTTTTCCTGGAAATATTAGACAATTAAAGAATTTAGCAGAACAAATTTCTATAATTGAAGAAGAAAGAAGTGTCTCAAGTTCCAAACTTAAGCAATACTTACCGAGTAATAATGGAAATTTACCGGCAATTATTGGTGGTAAAAAAGAGACTGATTTTTCTAATGAACGTGATATTATGTACAAGATCTTATTCGACATGCGTAATGACATCAATGATCTAAAAAAATTAACCTTAGACTTGATAAAAAATGGAAACTTGGAAGAAGTTCAGGAAGAACATCAACAGCTAATTAAAAAGATGTATGAAAATAAAGAAATACAGGAGAACAATGTTGAAGTATTAAATATTCCTCAAAACTCATCCACAGAGAAAGATTATGATTTTATTGAGACCATAGAAGAAGATGAATCTCTATCTTTACAAGACAAAGAAATTGAAATGATTAAAAGATCTCTAGAGAAAAATAATAATAAACGAAAATTAGCTGCCAAAGAACTTGGGATCTCTGAAAGAACATTGTACCGAAAAATCAAACAATACGACCTTTAATTTATGAAAAAAATTATAGTATCCGCTTTATTATTAATTAGTTCAGTTTTATTGATCGCTTGTGGTGCCTATTCATTTACAGGAGGAAGTACTGGAGATGCTAAAACACTACAAATCGATTTTTTTTCGAACCAGGCTCCCTTGATTGAACCAACCTTAAGTCAGCGTTTTACACAAGATTTACAAGATTTATTTACACGTCAAACAAATTTAACACTAATCAAGTCAAATGGTGATTTATACTTTAGTGGAGAAATTACGGGTTACAGAGTAAATCCTATGAGTGCTACAGCGGCTCAAACTGCAGCACAAAACAGACTCACTGTCACCATTAACGTCAGATTTGAAAATAAATTGATAGAAAAAGATAATTTTGAGAAACAGTTTTCTTTTTATTCAGATTTTGATGCAAATGCACAACTTACAGGTGGTGTTTTAGAAGCTGCTTTGGATGAAATAATTGAGAGAATTACACAAGATATTTTTAACGCTTCAGTTGCAAAATGGTAGTTTCAAAATTTATATCAATGATAGAAAAAAAACAAAATATCCAGCAGTTTGAAACTGCTGAATTAAAAACTATTATTGAAAAATACCCCTACTTTCAAGCCGCTAGAGCATTGTATTTAAAGGGGTTAAAAAATCAAAATAGCTTTAAATATAATAATGAATTAAAAGTAACAGCTTCTTTCACATCAGACAGAACTGTTTTATTTAATTACATAACATCGAAAAATTTCGAGAATCCTCAAAAAGAGTTGCATCAACAAATCTCTGAAAAAATTTTAGAGCAGAACCTCGTAGAAACCTCCTCTAAACCGATCACTAATATAACAGAAAGGCATACTGATGTAAAAAAAGAGCTAGGAATTGGTTTGCCAATTTTATTTTCGTCAAAAGAGAATCATTCTTTTAATGAGTGGATGCAAATTTCAACTAGAAAACCAATCAAAAGAGGTCTTGAAAAACAAGCTCAAAAGCCTGTTGAGAAAGAAAAACTAATCAATACGTTTATCAAAAACAACCCTAAAATTCAAAGGTTGTCAAAAGAAAAAGTAGCGATGGCACCTGTTGTAAAAGACAAACAAGACTCTTCTTTAATGACTGAAACTTTAGCCAAAGTGTATTTAGAACAAAAAAAGTTTGAAAACGCAATACAAGCATACAGAATTTTAAGCTTGAAATATCCAGAAAAAAGTGGTTTCTTTGCAGACCAAATAAAAAGAATACAAATTTTACAAAAAAATAAATCATGAATTATACTGCATTTCTAATTCTAATTTTGATTGTAGCCATTGCATTAATCCTAATAGTAATGGTACAAAATCCTAAAGGTGGAGGATTATCTTCTTCTTTTGGAGGTGGCGGAGGACAATCTTTAGGAGGGGTTCAAAACACAAACAACTTTTTAGATAGAACAACTTGGACGCTAGCTATTGCTATGTTTGCATTAATTCTATTAGCGAACTTCGCAATCCCCAGAAATGGAGACAATAATTTCAATTTAGAAAATACTTTGGAAGGTATAGAATCCAGTGCACCAATTGAAAATACAATTCCTAAAACCAATGATACTTTAAAATAAGAGTCATCTAAAAAAATAAAAAAATGCCAATGAAAATGAAAATGACACGTTGGCATTTTTTTATACCTATATTTTTAAAAAAAAAATCATTCAAAGAAAAATTGTCAGTTTTATTTACATGGCACAATTTCTGAACGTCTTATGAAAAGAAAACACAATTTAACCAATTAAAAAATATAAAATGGGCCTAAACATCAAACCTCTAGCAGACAGAGTTCTTCTAGAACCTGCTCCAGCAGAAACAAAGACAGCATCCGGATTAATTATACCAGATAACGCAAAAGAGAAACCTCAGAAAGGAACAATAGTTGCCGTTGGAAAAGGAAAAGTTGACGAACCTTTAACTGTAAAAGTTGGAGATACTGTTTTGTACGGTAAGTATGGAGGTACAGAATTAAAATTAGAAGGTATAGATTATTTAATGATGCGTGAATCTGATATTCTAGCCATCATATAAGGCGCATTCCCTTTTGAATATTCATCACTAAAAATCAAACCTAACATAAAATACAAATCATTTTAGCGAAAAAGTAAATAGCTAAAATCTAAACCTAAAATAATGGCAAAAGATATAAAATTTGATATTGAAGCAAGAGACGGATTAAAACGTGGAGTTGATGCTCTGGCAAATGCAGTAAAAGTAACATTAGGCCCTAAGGGAAGAAACGTAATTATTTCTAAATCTTTTGGTGCACCAACGGTGACTAAAGATGGTGTTTCTGTTGCAAAAGAAATTGAACTCGAAAATGAACTTGAGAATATGGGAGCTCAAATGGTGAAGGAAGTTGCTTCCAAAACTAATGATTTAGCTGGAGACGGAACCACAACAGCAACTGTACTTGCACAAGCAATTGTAAAAGAAGGTTTAAAAAATGTTGCTGCAGGTGCCAATCCTATGGATTTAAAACGTGGTATCGACAAAGCCGTTTCAGCCATCGTTTCTGATTTAGACAAACAAGCTAAAAAAGTTGGAAATTCGTCAGAAAAAATAAAACAAATTGCCGCAATTTCTGCAAACAATGACAATACTATTGGTGAATTAATAGCGACTGCTTTTACCAAAGTTGGCAAAGAAGGTGTAATTACTGTTGAGGAAGCAAAAGGAATGGAAACCTATGTAGATGTTGTTGAAGGTATGCAGTTTGACAGAGGGTATTTATCTCCCTATTTTGTTACTGACGCAGATAAAATGATTGCTGATTTAGAAAATCCATATATTTTATTATTCGATAAGAAAATTTCTAACTTGCAAGAAATTCTTCCAATTTTAGAACCTGTTTCTCAATCTGGAAGACCTTTATTAATCATTGCTGAAGATGTAGACGGGCAAGCATTGGCTACTTTAGTTGTAAATAAATTACGAGGTGGATTAAAAATTGCTGCAGTTAAAGCACCAGGGTTTGGTGACAGAAGAAAAGCAATGCTAGAAGATATCGCCATTTTAACTGGTGGAACTGTAATTTCAGAAGAAAGAGGGTTTTCATTAGAAAATGCAACCTTAGATCTTTTAGGAACCGCTGAAACAATTACAGTTGATAAAGATAATACAACCATCGTAAACGGTTCTGGAGATGCTTCAACAATCAAAGCAAGAGTAAATCAAATTAAAACTCAAATTGAAACGACAACTTCAGATTACGATAAAGAAAAATTACAAGAACGTTTGGCTAAATTGGCTGGTGGTGTTGCAGTTTTATATGTTGGTGCTGCTTCTGAAGTAGAAATGAAAGAAAAGAAAGACAGAGTTGATGATGCACTTCATGCCACAAGAGCTGCTGTTGAAGAAGGCATCGTTGCAGGTGGTGGTGTTGCATTAGTTCGCGCTAAAAAAGTACTAGAAAAAATAACAACTGAAAATTTAGACAAAACTACAGGTGTACAGATAATTAATAGAGCGATAGAAGCTCCTTTAAGAATTATTGTTGACAATGCCGGAGGAGAGGGATCTGTTGTTTTAAATAAAATTTTAGAAGGTAAAAAAGATTTTGGGTATGACGCTAAATCTGATGAATATGTTGATATGTTAGAAGCTGGAATTATAGACCCTAAAAAAGTAACTAGAGTTGCATTAGAAAATGCTGCTTCTGTTGCTGGTATGATTTTAACTACTGAATGTGCTTTGATTGACATTAAAGAAGATGCTCCTGCTGCCGGAATGCCGCCAATGGGTGGTGGCGGTATGCCAGGAATGATGTAGAAATGTGTTTTCGGAAGTAAAGACCTCTTGTCTTTATCATAAAATAATAAAAAATCCGATAGAACTTCTATCGGATTTTTTACTTTCAAAAGAAATAATTTAATCCTGTTTTTGCTGCTTTTTCAAACTACCTTCATGGTCTAAAACAATCTCTTCCTCTCTGTATTTACAACAAGGATGAACAGAATTATAAGCTTCTTCTGTTGCCGTTAATTTTTCTTTGTCTAAACCCACAATATCGTGACCTACTTTTAGAATATTTTTTTGCACTGTTGAAACATCCGTTTTACGCGCATCCATGATTAGATTTAACTGATGTGTTTTCACATCCCATGAGGCGAATTTTACACCTTTTGTTTTTAAAACTGAAGTCTCTATGCGCTTTTTACACATTCCACATACACCGTCTACCTCAAAACTGATTTTTAAGTTTTTTATCTTTTTAATTTCTTGTGATTGCACTGAAAATCCAATCAAACACCAACTGAAAATAAATATAATTTTTTTCATCTTTTTATTTTTTCTATTTAACTTTAAAACGTAATCCAGCGTAAATAGTTCTACCAAACACAGGAGAATACACAATTGTAGTGTCAAAATTTGAACCAAAAGGGGCGTCACTTGCTAAAATAGGGTTTTTCTGCTGAACATTCGTTAAATTTTCTGAACCTACATACACTTCAAAAGTATTGGTAAAAACTTTTGTTAGTTGCGTATTTAACAATTGATAAGAATTCGAAAATTCTGGCAACTGATATTGAACTGGATTTAAACTTGTTGAAGGCAAACGCTGTTTCCCAATTCGATTATAAGTAATATCAAACTTCCATTGAAAACCATCTTCTTGCAACAAAGTTGCATAAGAAAGGTTTGCAAAAAACCTGTTTTTAGGTTGCAATGGTTTTTGCAAACTTCCACTTTTATAATCCGTAGAGATCCCAAAATATTTGTAGGCAGTTCTAAAATTAAAAAGCGCTGCAAGATTATAATTTACTTCCACTTGAAAACTATTTGCAATGCTTTCCCCTTCTAAATCATAAAAAGAAACTTGCTGTGGATTTTCCCAATCTACAATGACTTGATTTTGGAAATCGGTTTGATATAAATCTACCGTAATAGCTCCTTTGTTTCTAAAAATAATAAATTTTTGCATGAATGAAACCCCATAATTCCAAGCAATCTCGGGGTTTAATCCATAAATAGCTCCACCAACATCATCTAAGTTTATTTCCCTTGAACTTGCAAATAATTGCTGATTTTCGGCAAAAATATTAGCACTTCTCTTCCCTCTTCCAAAAGAAGCCCTAAAAACACTATTCTTCCATGGAACATATCTTAAATGCACCCGAGGTGTGATAAAAACTCCTAATAGATTATGAGTATCTATTCTTGCACCAGCAGTAAAACTAAAATTATCTAAATTATCAAAAGCATATTCGAAGAAAGCTCCAAAAGAGTTTTCATTCCTATCAAAGTTTATACTATTTACCAATTCGTCATATGAATCATAAGTATAGTTAATACCAGTTTTAAACTTGCTTCTTGTATCGCCTATTATTGAATTAAAAATTAAATTAGTATACACGCTTTGATGCTGAATATCATATACATTTAAGCCAAAATAAGAATCTTGTTGATGATTGCTATAGGCTATTTGAAAACCTACACTTTGATATGGGGTCTCAGGAAAAACATACCCTAATTTAGCTGACGTTTCAAAACGTCTTGTGTCAATTTCACTTCCCCAGGCATTGATTGTTCCTTTGTCTAATTCCGGATTAAAAAGAATTTCTCCTGTTTGTTTTTCATCATTTAAAAAACGCATATTTACAAAACTAACCCAACCTTTTTCGGCGTCTGTATATTGCCAACGGTTCATTACGTTTACTTGTTTTGCCAATGGTACATCTAAAAAATTATCTTTGTTTTTATCAAATTTTGAACCTCTATAATTTCCATGAAGATAGATACCTGTCTGCCACTTTTTTGAAACTCTTTGATTGAAATGTAGGTTTAACTCTAATCTTCCATTTATAGAAGAATAGGTGTTTAAAAAGAACTTATCATCAGAAAAAGGTTTTACCAATTCAGCATTAATTTGACCTGAAATACTCTCATAACCATTAACTACACTGCCCGCTCCTTTTGTAATTTGAATACTTTCTACCCATGTTCCTGGTGTAAATGTAAGTCCATAAACCTGAGAGGCTCCTCTCACAGAAGGAATATTTTCTTGAGAAATTAATAAATAAGGACTTGTTAAACCTAGCATTTGTATCTGCTTTGTACCCGTTAAAGCATCCGTAAAACTAACATCTATAGACGGATTTGTTTCAAAGCTTTCTGCCAAATTACAACAAGCTGCCTTTAGCAATTCATCCGAATTAACAGTGAATACATTTGAAGTTGTTGAGAATGATTTGTAGGTTGCTTTTTTACGTGTTGTAACAGTAATCTCCTCTAGCTCGCTCTCTAGTTTTAAAAAGTGATAAATTGGTTTTAAATTTTGAATTGTAATGGTATCTGTCTTATACCCTAAATAACTTACCACTAAACTTCTGTAAGCACTTTTGTAAGGAATGGTAAAACCTCCTTTTTGATTTGTAATTGCGCTTACATTTGTGTGTAACCAATGTAAACTTGCCCCCTCTAACCCTATATTATCTTTAGAATTGTTTGCAACCATAATCACCCCACTGAAAGTGGTTTGTGATACTATTGAAAATGGAATAAGTAGTAAAAAACTACCTACTATGAAATTTTTCATTATTTTGTTTTAATAATTATTAACATTCGTTTCTTTTATCGAGAAACACCTTTAAATTAATAATTAAAAATCAAATTAAAAAAGATTGATATAAAACCTGATAATTTTTGGGGATATCAGGAGGGTACTGGGATTTGTAGATGATTTTATTTGATTTATTTTCAATAAATAAATCATGATAAGAAATGAATAAAGAAATTAAAAATTGTTGCTTTGAAAAATCAAAGTCTTCAAAATGAGTTTGATGTAATTCATCTTGACCTTCAAACACATGAACTTCATCTTTACAGCATTTTTTCTTTTTAGCAACTGTCTTTTCCATTTCCATTCCGCAATTATCAGCGGCTCCTGTAAAAGACACATCCATTAGAAATTCACCACAGTAGTGTTTTTCTACTGTAAAAGAAAAAGTAGAAAATAAAACAAAGAGTGCCATCAAAAAAGAGGCTATTTTAAAAAGATATGTTTTCATTGTTATTGCAAAGTTACAATAAGTAAATCTAAACTTTTGTTAAATTAATTTTTAGACAAATTTTGATAATAAAATGCAGGTAAAAGTAACAACAAAAATAATGGATGAATAATAAATCTACGGACATAATATGCCAATAAATAACCTCCTTCAAAACCATCTTTTATTAAAAAATTAAAAACAAGAACAAGGGGTATAAAAGCGAAAACAAAGCAAAAAAAAGAAAATTTAAAATACTCTTTTCTTTCAAATAAAACCCATATTAAACCCAATGAAATAATTGAATTTATTGAATATCTAAACAACATATGTATCGTCAAACGCCAAAGGTCTATCTCCTCAAGAGATTTGTACAAATAGTGGTTCTTAAAATAGACTATTAGAGGGTCGTAAAAAAAGGATGTCTCATATGCTCTAATGATAAAAAACAGTAAAAAAAGAAATATAGACAACAATATTTTTTTGGAACCCTTCATCTTTTAAAATTAGAAAACTTATACACCCATAAAACCCAGAGCATAAAAATGGTTCCATAGATTATTGCAGGAAAAACCAAATTGTGTAAAACTCAAATATGAGAAGGAAATTGATAAACCAGCACAGATAATAAAGCAATTCTTAACACGTTGATTGTATAAATGAGAATACTTCCAAATAAGATAAAGAAAACAGTTGCCTTAATTGAACCTGCAAAGGCAATAATAAACGAAATAAATAAAATAATTAAACTCAGAGAATTGCAACCCTCTGTTACTCTCGAAGTATATGTATCCCTTATTAAAAGCTTAGCAGACATTTCATTTTCATGCTGTACGAAGTGGGCATCATATCCAAAAAAAGTCAATACTTCAGTCGTTTGACTGGCAACTTTGGTCGTTATGGACGAAGTTTTAAAGATGTCTTTTTTTTGTTGAGAAGATTCTAAATAAGTATTGTAAAACAACGCTAAAATAAAGTAAGTTGTAAAAAATTTAATCAAAAAAATAAGAGTGTTTTTATACTTTTTCACTGGAAATTTTAATTTAATTTAGCTAATTATTTTAAATCTAATATACAAAAATGGATATAGATATTTTACAAGAACAAATAGACATCATACTTTCATCTACTGATTCAATAGACCAAAAGTTACAAAAAACATGTAATTATTTACAAAAAGAAGTTACGCATTACGACTGGGTTGGTTTTTATTTTAAAAATGGAAATAAAAATGAGTTAAAATTAGCTCAATATACTGGCGAGGATACTGAGCACACAATCATTCCTTTTGGAAAGGGAATTTGTGGTCAGGTTGCAGTCAGTAATGAGCCCTTTATTGTACAAGATGTTTCCAAACAAAGTAATTATATCTCATGTGGATGGAAGGTGAAATCAGAAATTGTACTACCAATTTTTGTTAATAAAAAAAATATTGGACAGATTGATATCGATTCTCATGAAATAAATGCATTTTCCACAAAAGATAGAGAGTTTTTAGGGTATTTGTGCAAAAAATTATCAATGATTCTTTGATTTTATTGTTTTATATTAATCTTTTTATTAAATTTATTAAATATACAATAATTCTTTACCATTAACTATTTAACAATGCAAAAACAACAATCAACTCCCTCCTTATCCTCACGAAATCTAGAACCTAATTACAACACTTTAAAAAATGAATCTATTTTAGATAAGTTTACTATTTGGTTTAGAAATTTTTTAGACAATGCTGAGTAGCGTTTTTCTTTTGACGAAACTATTAATTTTATTAAAATGTATTGTTACTAACTTTTTATTGTAGTTCTTTCAATGTTTGTGTAATTTTGCGAGCTTAACAACACAACAAAAATGAGCAATTCAAAAACAATCAAATCTGCATTAATTTCGGTATTTCATAAAGATGGCTTAGCACCAATTGTGAAAAAATTAAATGACTTAAACATTACAATCTATTCAACCGGAGGAACAGAAAAGTTTATTAAAAAATTAGGAATAAATGTTGTTCCTGTTGATGAGGTTACTTCCTACCCATCGATTCTTGGTGGTAGAGTTAAAACCCTTCATCCAAAAGTATTTGGAGGAATTTTAAATAGACAAGACAACGAAAATGACGTTGCTGAGTTAGAAGAATTTAATATTCCACAAATAGATTTGGTTATTGTAGATTTATACCCTTTTGAAAAAACAGTTGCTTCTGGAGCAGTAGAACAAGATATCGTAGAAAAAATTGATATTGGAGGCATCTCATTGATTAGAGCCGCTGCAAAGAATTTTAAAGATACGTTTATTGTTTCTTCGATGAATCAATATGATCATTTCTTAGAGATTATATCTCAAAATAATGGAGAAACAACTTTATCAGAAAGAAAGAAATTTGCTGCCAAAGCATTTGATATATCTTCTCATTATGATACTGCTATTTTTAACTATTTTAACGAAGATGAGGTCGTTTATAAAGCCAGTGTTCAGAGTTCTAAAACGTTACGCTACGGAGAAAACCCGCATCAAAAAGGGTATTTCTTTGGAGATCTAGAAGCAATATTTGACAAACTTCATGGGAAAGAATTGAGTTACAATAACCTACTAGATGTTGATGCTGCTGTAAACTTGATTGAAGAATTCAAAGGTGAAGCTCCTACTTTTGCAATTCTAAAACACAACAATGCTTGTGGTTTTGCCCAAAGAAAAACGATAAAACAAGCTTATGTAGATGCATTAGCTGGAGACCCCGTTTCTGCATTTGGTGGTGTTTTAATTGCAAATACAGAAATAGATAAAGAAACTGCAGTAGAAATTCATTCTTTATTTTGTGAAGTTGTAATTGCACCTTCTTTTTCAGATGAGGCGCTAACAATTCTAAAAGGAAAGAAAAATAGAATTATTTTAATTCAAAAAGAAGTTGACCTGCCAAAAACAACCATAAGAACTTGTTTGAATGGTTCTTTAGTTCAAGATAAAGATAGTATAACAGATCAATTAGAGGATTTAAAATATGCAACCAATCTGAAGCCCTCCCAAAGTGAGTTAGAGGATTTATTATTTGCATCAAAGCTATGTAAAAACACAAAATCCAACACTATTATACTTGTAAAAAACAAACAATTATTAGCGGGTGGAACTGGGCAGACTAGTAGGGTTGACGCATTGAACCAAGCATTAGACAAAGCAACTTCTTTTGGCTTTAATTTAGAAGGATGTGTAATGGCAAGTGATGCATTTTTTCCATTTCCAGATTGTGTAGAAATTGCAGACAATGCAGGGATAAAAAGTGTTATTCAACCAGGAGGTTCTATTAAAGATCAATTGAGTATTGAGTATTGTAATGATAACAAACTATCTATGGTAATGACAGGAACAAGGCATTTTAAACATTAATAAATAATATGTATTTTGCAATTATAAATTTACTAAATTTGTAAGGGCACGCAGAAATAACATACAAAAAATATTTTATGGGTTTTTTCGATTTTATGACAGAAGACATTGCGATAGATTTAGGAACCGCAAATACTTTAATAATTCACAATGGGAAAGTTGTTATAGACAGTCCTTCTATTGTGGCTAGAAATCGAATTTCTGGTCACATAATTGCAATTGGCAAAGAAGCCAATTTAATGCAAGGAAAAACTCATGAAAATATCAAAACAATCCGTCCTTTAAAAGACGGAGTTATCGCAGACTTCGAGGCTTCAGAACAAATGATAAAGGAATTTGTAAAACAAATTCCATCTATAAAAAAGAGATTATTTCCACCCGCATTAAGAATGGTAATCTGTATTCCTTCAGGAATTACAGAAGTAGAGAAACGAGCAGTTCGTGATTCTGCAAAACATATGAATGCAAAAGAAATTTACTTGATTTTTGAACCTATGGCGGCGGCAATTGGTGTTGGAATCGATATCATGGAACCCAAAGGGAATATGATTATAGATATTGGTGGAGGAACCACTGAAATTGCTGTTATTGCCCTGGGAGGGATTGTTTGTGACCAATCTGTAAAAGTTGCAGGTGACTTATTTACAAATGATATCATGTACTACATGCGTACTCAACACAATCTGCATGTTGGAGAATCTACTGCTGAGAAAATTAAGATAAAAATTGGCTCAGCCACGGAAGACTTAGAAAGCCCACCGGATGAAATGCTGGTTCAAGGTAGAGATTTACTTAGTGGAAAACCAAAACAAGTTCAAGTTTCATTTAGGGAAATTGCGAAGGCATTGGATAAATCTATTCTAAGAATTGAAGATGCAGTAATGGAAACATTGTCTAAAACTCCACCAGAGTTAGCTGCAGATATATACAACACCGGAATTTATTTAGCCGGAGGGGGCTCTATGTTAAGAGGATTAGACAAACGTTTATCTAGAAAAACAGATTTACCAGTGTATGTTGCAGAAGACCCTCTAAGAGCTGTTGTTCGTGGAACAGGAATTGCCTTAAAAGAATTAAATAAATATAAAAATGTATTAATGAAATAGTGATTTTCAATTTCTAACAATGCAGCAAATTATCTATTTTTTTCAGAAGTTTAAATATTTTTTATTTTTCTTGTTGTTAGAGTTTATCGCTCTTTTTTTTACATTTAACAATCTTAACTTTCATAAAAGTAAATATGTAAATTCTGCAAATAGAATCACTGGAAGCCTTAATGCATCTCTTTCTAATTTTTCTGAATACATTGATCTAAAATCAAAAAATGAGCTGCTATCTGAAGAAAATACAAAACTTAGAAATCAATTAGAAAAAAATCGATTAGTACCATCCAAAGATGCTACAATTACAGACAGCACAAAATATCGTCAAAAATACACTTTCACTCAAGCTAAAATTATCAACAATAATTATTCAAAGCAATTTAATTTTTTAACAATAAACAAAGGTAAAAGTGCAAAAATAGACTCAGAGATGGCTGTTATTAATAGCCTTGGAATTATTGGAATTACTGAAAATATATCAGAAAATTACACAAGAGTTCAATCTATTTTAAATAAAAATAGTAAGATTAACGCGCGACTAAAAGGGAATTCTAGGTATTTTGGGACTCTAAAATGGAATAGCAATGACTACAATACTGTGCAATTACATGACATTCCCAGACAAGCTCCTCTAAAAATTGGAGATACTGTTGAAACTGGAGGTAAATCAACTATTTTTCCAGAAGGTATTCCCATAGGAAGCATCTCAAGAATAAATCAAGGAAATACGGCAAACAGTGAATTAGAAGTTCAGCTTTTTAATGATATGAGTAATCTTCGAAACGTTTACATTATTAAAAATTTACACAAAATAGAAATACAATCTTTAGAAAACATAAGCAATGAATAAAAGTATACATCAAAGTTTATTTTTTTTATTTCTGCTACTTCTACAAGTTATAGTCTTAAATAATATCAACTTTCTTGGATACATTAACCCCTATCTTTACATCGTATTTGTTTTTTTATACCCTTTAAAAGAAAATAAATTTCCGCTATTGTTTAATAGTTTTATTTTGGGTCTTTCTATTGATTTTTTCTCTGATTCTGGTGGAATTCATGCGTTTTCAACCTTATTTATTGCTTATATAAGACTTTTTTTTATTAAAGTTTATTTTAAAAAAACACCTTTAGACTACCCTTTTTTTAAATTAAAAGACGAATCTTTTGGTAAAGTTTTCAACTTCACTATAACTTTAACAATAATTCATCATCTCATTTATTTTTCTTTTGCTAATTTTAGTTTTCAAAATTTATCAATAGTTTTTTTAAATACCCTATTCTCTTGTATTTTTACATTGATTTTATTTTTTCTGGGAACCTATATTTTTACTAAAAAAGAATAATGAAAAGAAGTTTTTTACTGTATTTCCTAATTACGTTTATTGGAGTTCTTTTTATTGGAAGACTTTTTCAACTTCAAATAATTAGAGGTGCAAATTATGACCCAATTCATAATTCTGCTGTAAAAACTGTATACGATTACCCAGAAAGAGGCTATATTTATGATAGAAACGGGACACTTCTTGTGGCAAATCAACTTTCATATGACGTAATGGTGCAACCAAACAAAGTATTACCTTTAGACACTTTAGAGTTTTGTAAGCTCTTAAAAATTGATAAAAAACAATTCTTAAAGAAAATTAAAAGAGCCGAAAAATATGCAACTTATAAACCTTCAGTATTTTTAAAACAATTGGCAAAAGAAGACTTTGCTTTTTTGCAAGAAAAACTTCAAAAATTTAAAGGTTTCTTCATCCAAAAAAGAATTATCAGAGAGTATCCGATAAATGCAGCTGCCAACGTACTCGGCTATATTGGGGAAGTAAACGAAAATCTGGCTAAAAATAATGAGTATTATCAACAAGGAGAATTAATTGGTAAAGACGGGGTAGAAAGACAGTACGAAGAATATTTAAGAGGAAAAAAAGGGAAAAAATTCTTAAACTTAAATCGATTCAATACAGTTACTGGTGCTTATTTAAAAGGAAAATTTGATACACTACCAAAAAATGGCAAAGACCTAACCTTAACTTTAGATGTGAAATTACAGGTCTATGCTCAAAAATTAATGACCGGAAAAAGAGGTGGAATTGTAGCGATAGAACCTTCAACTGGTGAAATTTTAGCACTTGTTACCGCTCCTTCTTACGACCCTAATATGCTGGTTGGTAGAAAGCGCTCAAAAAACTCCATACTTCTTTTTAACGATACCATTAGCAAACCTTCATACGATAGAGGATTATTGGCGACATATGCTCCCGGATCTCCCTTTAAAATGATGAATGCATTAATTGGACTTCAAGAGAATGTTATTAACGAGCAAACCTCATTTAAATGTTATAATGGGTTTAAATATGGAAAAAGAGCAAATGAATTTATGGGTTGCCATTGTGGAATTATTGGAAGACCTATTCAACTAAAAACCGCCATTGCAAAATCTTGTAATAGTTATTTTTCTCATACTTATAAGAGAATTGTAGAAAAAAATAACAATCCGTCTCAAGGACTTGATCATTGGCACAAACACGTTTCTAGTTTTGGTTTGGGAAATTATTTAGGATATGATTTACCAGCAGGGCAAAAAGGATTGATTCCTAATGGAAATTATTATGATAGTCGGTATAAATATTCATGGAATGGTTCTACAAACATATCCAATGCAATTGGCCAGGGTGAAATCTTAACAACTCCAATTCAGTTAGCAAACTTCACAGCAGCAATTGCAAATAAAGGACATTTTTATACTCCTCATATTTTAAAAGAGGTAGATCAAAATCCTATCGATAATCCAAAATATACAATTGCAAAAAAGACAACTATTGATAAGAAATATTTTTCTCCTCTTATTGAAGCCATGCACGAAGTTTTTAAAACAGGTACAGGAAAATGGAGTCAGGTAGCGGGTATTGAAATTTGTGGAAAAACCGGTACCGTAGAAAATTTCGTAAAAATCAATGGAAAAAAAACACAACTTACAGACCATTCAATTTTAGTTGCATTTGCTCCAAAGAAAAATCCGAAAATTGCCCTGGCAATTTTTGTTGAAAATGGAGGGTACGGCTCTGCAATTGCAGCTCCTATCTCTAGCTTACTTATTGAAAAATATTTAACTGGAATCATCTCTGAAAAAAATAATTACAGAGAACAAAGAATCCTAAATTTAAGTTTAGAAAAAAATTACGCTCAATTAAATTAAAAATCTCAAGAAATTGCGTCAAGAACAAAATAATATTTTTGCAGGAATAGATTGGCTTTTAGTCTTTCTGTTCCTTTCACTTGTCAGCTTTGGATGGGTGAATATTTACGCAGCTTCAAGAACGAGTGAAGACCTAGATTTACTTAATTTTTCAACAAAACACGGCAAGCAATTTGTATTTATATGTTTTACAATTCCTTTGATCGTTCTCATTCTTTTTTTTAACTCAAAATTTTATGAAAAATTATCAAGTTTGTTTTATGTAATTTCAATTGCATCTCTTATTGGTTTGTTTGCCTTTGGTAAAACAATTAATGGAGCAACATCTTGGTATAATTTTGGTGCAATGGGTCTTCAACCATCAGAATTTGTAAAAGCTTTTACAGCCCTGGCGATTGCAAAACTATTGAGCGATAGAAAATACAACTTACGATTAACCAAGAATCAAATAAAAGCTTTTATCATTATTTTTACTCCTGCCTTTCTAATCATCTTACAACCCGATGCGGGCTCTGCTTTAATTTATTTGGCATTCTTTTTGGTTCTTCATAGAGAAGGCTTAACTT
>ERZ1046568.625-NODE-625-length-28421-cov-7.254460_pt1 | contig 28421 bp, 30 predicted proteins | sample MGYA00383092_ERZ1046568 | MGnify/ENA primary metagenome ERZ1046568 (study PRJEB29581, sample SAMEA5548362) | metagenome | biome: marine; feature: coastal; material: water | depth 1 m | study: Short-term variability in the microbial, nano- and picoplankton dynamics... | reverse complement strand
TCCTATAGTGTAGTGGTTATCACTCAGGACTTTGAATCCTGAAACTTGGGTTCGAGTCCCAATAGGAGCTTATACCCGGTTAGCTCAGTCGGTAGAGCGCCAGCCTTTTAAGCTGGTGGCCGTGGGTTCGAGCCCCACATCGGGTAGGGGAAGAGACGATCCCTTGGTCTAGAACCAGAAGTCTCAGTGGAAATGGGGGGATCATGATTTACAACCTTTTAATTAAATAAAACCAAACCAAGATTGTTAAATCGGGGATTTCACAGTAGCAAGCGAGGAAAAACGGGGGCTTACTACCGACTGGAATGTCGCTAATCTATCAAGCAGGATGGCGCAGAGGCAGCGCGTTGGGCCCATAACCCAAAGGTCGGTAGATCGAAACTACCTTTTGCTAACAATGGAATCAAGGTTTCCTTATTATCCCACATAGTCTAACGGTTAGGATATCGCCCTTTCAAGGCGACGGTCGGGGTTCGATTCCCCGTGTGGGAAATTCGGGGGATTAGCTTAGTTGGTAGAGCGTTGGATTCCAAATCCAAAGGTCGGGCGTTCAAATCGCTCATCCCTCATAATGTTGTATATAAAAGGGTATAAAAAGAAAGAGAGAGAAATCCACGGAGTGATGCGCCATAAAGATCATCTAGAGTATTGTGTGTATGTATATAAAAAGAATATTGCAGTGCTTTCATAGCTCAGTTGGTTAGAGCATACGACTGTTAATCGTGAGGTCAAAGGTTCGATCCCTTTTGAGAGCGTTTAAAAATATGAATGGTATGTGTCCATTCATATTTTCTGTAGAATCTCCTCTACATACATTTAGCAAAAATCATAATTTTGGTATTTATAATATTAGTATTTTTGATTATATAACAGAATATTATAGAATGTCTTCACCTGTGATTGATTTTACAGAAATGTTTTCGGGAGCAACCGATTTTAAGAGAAAAATAAACGCCTGGAAAATAGATAGCAACGACATTTTAACAAATATGTTGTTTAATAGTGGCATTTTAAACAATCAATTATATGGTTTTACAACTGCAACACCCCTTTATACCGAGTTTAATAAACCAATTTGCTTCAATAAAGGAACAAAGATATTGTGTTATTTAGACAACAAAGACACGTATGTTGCGGTAGAAAACCTTCACAAAGGAATGTTAGTGAAAACATTCAAGCATGGATACAGACCAATCGAAATAATGAAGACAGGAACATATCGTTTAGGTAGAACCGATGTAGATATGGGTATGTACAGAATGAAGAAGACAGGTTCCATGATTGCCGACTTAGAAATGACCGGTCTTCATAGTATTTTAGTGGATGAAACTGATCCCGAATATGCTGACCAAGTCGAACGTTTTCAAATGGTCAATGCGGAATACAAGCGTCCTTGGGGATGGCATATTGACGGTAAGTTCCGTTTGACCGCAAATTCATGCAGTCAGTTTAAGAAAATGGCCACAACTGACTATACCGTGTATTCATTTGCTCTTGATAATGATCAGATGCAATACGGTGTTTGGGCAAATGGTGCTTTAGTCGAAACCACCTCTCATCGCTACATTAACCTAATGGGCGGTAAGAACGTAGTAAAAAACGACTTACTCGAAGAAACCCAGTAAAATGGTAAAATGGTAATTGTGTAATATGTTGTGTTACAAACAACATATTATACTTATAACAAATAGAATTCATGTGTATATAGTATATAAATAAATGCCCCAAGAAAATATTCATATAATAGGACAAGGAACATATGGTTGTGTATATCGTCCAAACATTGATTGTAAAACAAAACAAATAGGTTCAAATGAATACTTATCGAAAATGCAACGAAAAGACAAAACGAGTAAAAACGAAATTATAATCGGTAAAATAATAACATCTTTGCCTGAACAGATTTATAATAATCGTTTTGCACCTATTTTGGAAAGTTGCCCCATTGAAATCGGTAAAATGGAAGAAGGAAAGTATTCAACGTGTAAAATGATCGTTCAAGGAAAAGACAAAATAAAGAAAACGGGACTATTATCAAACAAACTTCAATATGTAGGAAAGCAAACATTGGGAGATTATTTAGAAAGCGAACTAACAACGAAACAAAACACAAAACAGTATATTCGAAAAGTTGCCGAAACGCATATATACTTACTAAAAAGTTTAGAAACATTGAACCAAATAGATGTCATTCATTTAGATTTAAAACATAACAATATCATGTATGATGATAGAAAAGGTGTTCCGATAATCATAGATTTCGGATTATCTTATCAAGGGCAAAATTTAGAAATGACGAAATACAAAGTCCAAGAAAATAGATTCGGCATTGTCACTGATTTTTATATTCCATGGACAATCGAAACGGTTTTATTATCACATATAGCAAAAGAACTATCCAATTCGGGAAAAACAATAAATGACACAATGTTAGACGAAAAAATAACAAACACAAAACGTTTTGAATCAATAGTGAAAACGTACATAAAAAAACATGGATTAATCCAAAGCAAGAAGATTTTTACGGAAGAAGAATTACATCACTATGAAAAAGAGATGTTAGAATGGGTATTTAGTTTCAAAGACAAAACATGGAGAGAGATTTGGACAATAGTAAGTTCGTCACACAAAACATGGGATACGTACAGTATATCGATTATGTATTTAATCGAATTACATATTTCAGGTCTTACATACTTAGTAACAAAAGATCCAGAGCATTTTTTAACAAAATATGTAGAATTACTGAAACGAAACATACTATCTAAACCTACTGATCGATTATTGCCATCAGAAATACGAAAGAACCTACATATTATTTTTACAAAAACAAACAAAACACATTACAAACAGACAATGAAACAATTTAACACCGCAGTCCAAGAAAACAAAGAACAAATATCGAACAATCGCAGGAAAGATAAATTACAAACCTTACAAGAAGAAAAACAAATTCATGTAAAGTTTAATGATCGTCAGTAAAGGATGAGAACCGAACCTTTTTTGGTGACAATATAGTAGTAATTGAATTGTGTGTATTATAATACGCACCCGAATTCAGATCAATTGTATCACATGAGTCACTTTTACATAATGGATTCATAATATCGTTTTTTTGTTCTTTTTTTAAAAAACAAGAAAAGAAATACGGCAGACATCCCATTATATTATTCAGAGAAAAACCTATATCGTTGGTTTTGTAATATATTACTTAATGAAACATATGTTTTTTCACTATTATAAATAGAACAATTGCCGTATTCGCGAATAATATACAATGAAAATGGATGATCATTTCCTAACAACAATAGAGATTGTTCAAGAGAAGGATTCACCCACACTTCATTTCGCAAACTTTGATAAAGAGTCTGAATAATGGATACGAAATCAGAACAATGACTAATATCTATCCAAATAGGAACATGACATGAAAACAATATACGTTTTATATTCGAAGATTGTGCTAATAAGCACGCTCTACCAATTGCTTGATGTAATTGAAGGTCACAAAATGAACGACACTGTACATGAATAACCGGAAGAGCATTCGGTTTTAAAATATGTGCGATTGACCAACTATCATAAAGTTGTTGCCATTTACTATTTAACAAATCAATTTCAAGTGATAACTTCGATGGATATACAGAATGATTATGTTGTTCTATAATAGTGCTACATCGTAGCGCTTTACTGACATACTTATCAATATGTTGTGGAAACCATAAATTGGACGTAGATATTTTGTGATTAAAAAAGGGTATATCAGGCAAAGACAAAATATAATGACCACATTGAAAAGCGGTCATTCGATGTTGAAAGTCACCATGTTTTTCATCATACGAATCGGTTTGATTCATGAATACATTCCAGTATTTTGAAAATGCCCCACTAGGAATTTGACATGGATCAATGGATTGAATATTGTTAGAACATAGTTTTTGCTCTACTACATGAGACAATGAACTAAGTGTGGAAACCATTTTTCTATATTTGGTTTTACACTTTAGCAAAGCACGAAAATAAGACTTGTTGTGAATATCAGGTAAATAGTGGGAATATTTTTTGGACCAATTAACAACAAGAAGTTCAAACAACCAATTGTTTGGTTTGGATGATTCGCGTGGAACCCATTTGGCTACATTTGTATAAGTAGTATTATTCTCTTGATAGGAAGTCCAGTCGGTATGTAATGTGTTATTCATTATTTCAATCGAAAAGTCAATCAATGGATGTTCAAAACCAAGGGGTGTATTATTTTTCAGATAATTACATAAACCACAAATATCACGCCATGAACCGCACGGAAATACGTTATTACGAATAACAAGCATCGATTCAATAAAATTTTTGGTCAAAATAGGTTCATATTCAAAACACACATGTAAGAAAGAGTAATATAGCAGACGATACCCGTGTTCATTGTGAATGTCGCGTATATAAGCAACAAATGAGAATAACTGAAAGACATTATGTTGATAAATAGCATAAGATATGGAATCATTTGGGGGTACATTTTTATGTAGCAAATTCATTATTCTATGGAATTGTTGTGAAATAACAGAAATGTGTTCTAATTTTGTACAATCATGATTACAAACATCTTTCCACAATTCTACAAACAAGATTTGATACTGAGAAATAGAATCGTCTTCGCGAAGAACTGGAAAATCCATTAACCAGTATAATAGGAAATGATTAAATGGTTTTTATAAATGTTTTCGCGTTTTTCGTGTTTCCGGTAATTCGGCAATTCGAACCCGTTTTTTGGTGTATTTCCCCTGTTTTTTTCGTAAAATAGAAGGAATCGGTTTGTTTGTTGGATTTACAAGAATTAATTCACGAAACAAAATATGAATCGAGTTAATATGATGAAAAATGAACAATGATGGTGAAAAATGAATATTGCGAGGTATATCATATATTTCGACACAATCTTTATTATGAAATTGGAAGTCTTCGTCATTAACATGATCAATAATTAAAGTGGGATCAATATCAATATGAAATTTCATTATACCATCGCATTTATATTTTGTGTTATTCAAGATGCGGTATTGCTGAATAAGTGAAATCAAGTCTTCTTCTAGTAATGAACTACTATCATATTGATCATTTATTGTTAAATGTATATTTGTTTTTAGACGTTGTATTATTTTGTTTTGTGTATTCGAATAATAAATATGGACATTCATAGTGTTCATGGGTTCTTTTTGATATGTAAGACCGCCATGTAATGTTCGTAAATATTCGTTGGTCCAAGAAAGATCAAGATCATCCACATTTTCTTCAACCATTTGAAATATACAATGAAGTTTTTTTATTGGTATAAACGATATTTATACCAATAATTATGAAAGGGTTTAAATAGTAATATATGTTAAATGACAAGAAAAATAATGGAAAAAATAAATAAAAAAATTGATAAATTGACAAATGATTTACGCGAAATGAATGATTTTGTAAGAAAATTTCAAGATCCTAGCGAAGTAATGCTATTTTGGGATATTGAAAATGCTCGAATTCCTGTCAACAAAAGTGGATACGAACTGGTGTCTATAATAGAGAGTTATATAGAATCAATTTATCCTGACAAAAAAATAGTAATTAAATGTTATTTTGAAGAGAAAGGGTTAAATGACAAAAGAAAAATGGAATTAAATGACGCCGGATGCCATTTACATTTAGTGCCGAATCCATACAAAAAGAAAGAGCGTGCAGATATGGTGATTATTCGAGATTTATTAAATAGTAACGATCAATCCATTGTGGGACTGATTAGTTCAGATGGTGATTTTAAACCTTATTTAAATCAAGTAAAATCCAAAGTAAATGATGTATTTGTGATCACGAATAATGAAAAATACAACGATTTTCTACCAAATGTGATTACATGGGATGATATTTGTAGTGAATTAAATTAATCTATAGGATTTGTAAAAGCACTTAAAGAATAAGTGTCGGAATACTATGTATCACATCCGCACAAAACCGTATCCTTGTCCTTCCCTTATTAGTTTGAATATAAACTATATACTTGTATGAATTACAGTTTATGTGATACAGCACAGTGATAAAATTGAAACAATGTTATCAACACACTGTTTCAATAGAAATATGACTTATAAAGATATAACCATGTGTATTCCTCGTGTAGAAAATTTGATACCAAAAGAATTTATATATAAAAAATTATGTAAAATAAATGCTGGAAAAATTAAACACATTATCGAAAAACCATTAAAGAAGGAAAAGAATTTCAAGCGTCTGCTCATCAAAATGACGATTAATCAGAACAATCAAAATGGTGCATACATATTAGATCGATTTTCAAGAGGTGAGAATGTGAAAATTGTGTATGAGAATCAAGATTATTGGCGTTTGGTTTCATCGTATTAGTCCCTGAATATATCTATCTACAACCGGGTTTGAATGGTCGTAATGTGTCAATGGGGGTTGTTTCCATAGTATCCCTTTTAATCTTGCATTTTTTATTTCAATGGTAAAAAGTTCATCAATATAACTATATGCGTTTCGATAATGAATCAACTGTTGTTTTATTTTATCTTTCGAATCAATCAAATATTGTAGTCGTTTGTGTATGCGGTTTGATTGATCGGGAAGTTCTTTCGAATGATGAGTATATACAATATAACGAATTTCATTTTTAATATCTTTGAAACGTTCCACCATACTTTTTTTGTTTGTTTCCATGCGTTTTATAAAAGAGAATATATTGATATGGCAAATCAACGGAAACATTCCACGCATTTCATCCGGTAAAAACAAAGAATTCCATTCTTTCATTTCATTAATTTTGGTTTCTACTTCTTGAAGATGTTCATACACGATCGTTGATTTTTCATTTTCATTTTCTATAAACATCAATTTGCTAGCTACAAATTCAAGGGATGTTTCCAACTTATCAAACTGTCTAGCAGTGTTAAAAAAGGTTTGTGTCGATGTTTCCAACTTTAAATAATTAATGAGTGTCAAGAGTGCCGTAGTAATCCCGTTTAGTGTTGCCAACAAGATGACATTCCAATTATTTTCACAAGAAGAAGAAGAAAAAGGCGTCAAAAAGGTAAGAAATGTAGATAATAGCATTGCGGGAATCATTAACATATGTAATTTATGCTTACATAACAAATGTGATTGAATATATAAATTCTTCTGCCCTTTCATAAAAGTAATCATAATGTCCAATTCGTTAGAATATTTATTGTCATTATCATAGTATTTGTCTAGCGAACGTTCCACTTGTTCATAACTAAGTTCTTTGAAACATTTTGACGGTTCGTCTTCATCGTCGCTATTATGATAAGAAATAGTTAATGGACTATCACTATTATGCATAATGTCAATATCATTTCCATTTCCATTTCCATTTGGAACAATATGTTGAAATGTCTTTCGTATTTCATTCAATTTTTCGTCCAATTGATTCGAATAATCATCATCAATATCTTCATGTTCGACGACAACCGATTCGTTTTCAATTGATTTGATGGTATTCACAATTTCGGAGTCAATCGGAACAGGGGGATTTTCAACATCGTTATTACTTGTATCCATTATATAAAATAATACACTTATATTTATATAATGAAACCAAAAATATATATTTTAGCTAGTTGTCGAATACATAGACCATTTAATTGTGATAATAATCATAAAACGGGGTATTTTGCGGAATACGACACATTAGGAACGCTATGGTCAAATCAGCACTTCTTCGGGTCTATATTTTGTTCGAGTTACATCAAACAAGTTATCCAATCCTTAATAATGAGAACGAACAAAGAACACATTGTTTCCATATTTCCATGCGACTCTGAATTCAAGTCATTATGTGATGCGTTTTATGAAAGTGAAATAATCATTGTAGAAATTGCTACTATGAAAACGATCATACAAAAAAACAAAAACTTATATTTATCACATCAACATGTAGATAAAATAAGTGATCCATATGATACGCAACTCTTAACAGAAGAAGAATTAGCAAATAATATTATGGATATTCAGACAATGATTCATACTATAAATAAAAAGGTGCTTTTCGTAAGTCATTTTCAGGGCGTCATTCCAGTACAAAATCGCCGTTCAATTATCCGATGTCTAGAAAAACATGCCACACATTTTTTCAATCCAAGTCTATCAATTGCCGAAAATGAGGACAAATACATTGCTGACAAAGCACATTATACAAAAGAGGGAGAATGTCATATTATGGACGAATTACACAAAAAAATAATACAAATGATGAATACTTAATACACATAGTTTTTCTCATGAAGAGATTTCCCCCCTTCTACAATACCATCATATGTACCTTGCGATGCCAAACTATTGTTTTGTGCTAATGTAAGCAACATTTGTTGTGCTTTGTCAATATTATCGTCCTTGCCTTCCCACGCTTGAATAACACTCGATTGAAGTGCTCGTCCGTAAGAAAACGTAAGACGCCATGGTTTTATGCCAGAACATTTATTAATCTCATTTAATGCGACACTTGCTTCTGTTTCAGACATACCCCCAGACAAAAACACAACCCCTGGCATCGAAACAGGAACCGTTTGTTGAAACGCATGAACAGTGTAAGACCCCACTTTTACCCAGTCAATTTGATCGGTACATGAAACTCCTTGTCGAACCATATTAGGTTTTAACAATGTACAATCAATATCCACGTTATGTCGAACAAGTTCGCTATATACTTGACTTAATACACGTACAGACACATCATGTGATGTTTGGAGATCATGATTACCATCCATCAAAATTTCGGGTTCAACAATGGGTACCAAACCATTTTGAATACAAATTGATGCGTATCTTGCCAACGTAACCGCATTTTCATGAACTGAAACATCTGATGGGAGATGCTTTTCGGAATCAATTTTCAAAACGGCGCGCCATTTGGCAAAACGTGCTCCAGCATCATAATATTGCTTACATCGAATGTCCAAATCATCCATTCCCTGTGTAACAGTTTCGTCGTGATTATATAAAGGTTTTACACCTTTATCTACTTTAATACCGACGACAATATCATTGTCAAGAAGTGGTTGAATCAAACGAACGCCATTTTTCTCATCGAACAATGTTTCTTCGTAGGTAATCACTCCACTAATGTATTGATTCAACCCTGAAGTATGAAACAATAGATCGCGATAAGCAAACCGATTTTCATGGGTGTTTTCTAAGTGAATATTGTCAAACCGTTTTCCAATCGTTCCAGTACTTTCATCGGCAGCTAAAATACCTTTTCCAGGGGAGCAAATTTTGCGTACAGTATCCAACAGTTCATTGCGAAACATTATATTACATGAAAGAGAGTATTGTTTAAACGGGTTTCAATGAATTATAAAATTGAAGAATACAAACATAAAACAAGAAATAGAAAGAAAATATGTATCAAAAATCGTTGAAATGTATGCGTAGGAAGGAATTACGTAGTAATGATCAACTACGTAGTTATTATAACGAAACAAAACCGCGTGTTGTAACAACACGGTTCAATAAAGACACATGGTGTGAAAATGAAACATATCGTGAAAAACATCATCCAACGCTTGGTTGTGCGTACGGAGTTCCCGGGAAAGCAACAAGTTCATTTACAGGAGATGATATTTTGTTAGTATTAGAAATGAATAATAGCGAAAATCGTATTATGGGAATAGGTATGGTAAAGAATCAACCGGTTATGCGAAACAAACAATACAATGTATATGAAAATCCTGAATACAATCGTTATGTGTATTTGGGAAAGAATCGCATTGACCGAAATGATATGACAGATCAAGAAGAGGAAATAATGAAAGTATTCGACATATTATGTTTTACTGGGAAGAGACATCAAAAACGTTTGTCAGGTATAAAAGCATTTCCGATTGATATGTTGTTTAAAATGTCAAAACGGTTAGAAGAATTAGGAAAACCTGATTTAGTGGATTTTATGACTCAAATGTTTAAAACGCGTATCAAATAAAATGGTATTATTACGATAAAATAATATAAATGAATTTTATACATTGTCTTAATGAAAGAAAAAAAACAGGATTTATATGATATAACGAATTATAGCGATAATGAATTATATGAAATGTTGGATTTAAATAACCCAACTGACCGAGAATTAGAGGCGAAGATATTGTCAGTAATTGACCAATATAGTGATGTAGAAGGTACTAAGGCAACACAAATCAAATCTTTTTTTGAAGATGTATATAGTCATTTTTTTGAAAGCGATGACATAATAGAGGGTATGACAACCAATGATAATTATGAAAATCCCAATGTAGGAGAAATTGATGATCGAAAAGGCGTAACTGGAAACAATGAATTAACATTTGAAGGTGAAAAAAACCAGCAACTAGTTCAAACAACTACATTAGATTATGGGGCAAGTTCGTTAAATCCACTCTTAAAAGAGACACAAAAACGAGTACTGCAGTTAGATAGTCAGTTTAGAAATTATGAAACTTATCCGTCTTCTACTGATTATATTATCAATTTATCTGAAACATTAAATAACGTAGTCTCGTTGCGATTACATTCGGTAAGCATTCCTTACACGTGGTATAACATAAGTAATGTATATAACGCGAATTATTTTCAGTTACTAGGAAATGTTGATGGTATTCGTGGTGTATATGATTTAAGTTTTGGTATTGTTGCTGGATCATATAACGTAACACAATTAATTGATGCAATAAATGAATCGGTACAAACAGTTGCGTCAAAGAATACGGATATTGATTTTGGTACAACCGGAGTATCGTATAATCCAGAAACTTCCAAATTAACACTAACATTGGATCTTCAGCAAGTGTATAATGAAACTAATTTTTACTTATATTTTAATGAATTTACCAATACCTTTAATGAGACCGAAGCAAATAAATCAATACCTGGATTTATGGGGTATGGGAATCTAGTAATTCCAAGATATTTAAGTAATAATATTGATTCAAGTGGAAATATTGAAGGGATTAAAAGTGTTCCAAATGCTTATCCTATGGAAAGTATTTATTCAAACTACGAATATTCATATAATGCGACCGGTAAAGTGAATACAGACCTAAGTAATATTACATACAATCAGTTCGATCCGAACGCCTCTTTTTATGTAATTATCAATGATCCATCGAATAATGTAATAGGAAACAATTATTTTACTATTTATAATTATGATGGTCCATCAATATATTCAACCCATCCCGATACATCATCGAATGTGTTAGAATCCTATCAAATCGAATTTGGAGATGTTTCTGGTCTATATACACGTCCCACATTATTAGAGGCAATTAATCGCGCTTTACTAGAAAATAATTTTTTGGGAGTAAATACATCATTGAATCAATATGACATTTCCTATTCAAATACAGACAATTCAGTCACCACGCTACAACGTTATCAATTAAGAACGCTCTTAAATAGAGAAACAACAAAAAAAAAGAGAAATGCAAAACAAGTGATTATTTTTCCAGATGAAAACAATGTATTAAATAATTTATCTCAAAATATACGAAATCAATATTGGCAAGGTCCGCTTTGGACAGGTGCGAATTCATGTTTTATGTTTGATGAAAGTACCATTTTTACACAACCTAATTCTATTCGCGCGGAAAACGAACCGATTAATACATTATATCCAATTAAGTCACCAAATCGTCCAACATTATTATTACAGTGTAATAAACCCGGGTATGACAATAGTTATAATAATCGTTTTATGAAAATTGCAACAGACGCTTCGGCAGGTTATGATGAAGGATATACATTGAATAATCTAATTGGAATATATGGGTATAATGAAACGTACTTAAATTCTGAAATTAATACGAAATTCAGTACTATACAAGATGTAAATGGTAACGATATTTCAAATGGTTATGTGAAAGCAAAAGCATTTTATGACGTAGGAACTAACCGGTGTCGTATGCAGTTTGATATGCTAACCTATTTCAATGAAACAAATTATACGTTCGATTTATCATCGTGTTTTTTAAAAGATCTAGGTGTATCTGATGCGAGTTATGGTTGGTTGCCTGGATACAATGTAAGTTCATCCGCAAATATAGATAATAGTAAAGATGTTTCGTTTAATAATAGTAACCAAATTATGAAGATACCATCAAGTGATTTGAATGGTGAAATAACGCCAAAAAACGCACTATTTAAAACTGGAGATTTGAAGGGACAATTTCCATTTGTGATAAATACTACAAATAATATTATCGTTGTTACGCCAAATACTGGTATTGGTATAGAAGGCATAAGTACCTATACAATCAAATTTAAAACTGGAACGTATAGAACATCTGAAATATTACAAGATATGGTAAATAACACATTTGCGTCTATACAAGGACTAACCGACGCAAATGGTACATCATTAAATGGATTAAACATGTCAAATACAAAATTATATCTATATGATGCGTCATGGGTATTGGTAACAAATGTTGATAATAGATTGACTCAGGAAGATTACACCGTTGTTTTATCAGATGAAACTACTGATGCGTCTTATACAAATGACTGGATGGATGCGAGCAATAACATAAGATATAGTTTAGATAGTAGCGGAGATTTGGTAACATCTAATAATCCGGGTATTAAAACTGGGTCTATGTGGAATAGTTACTTGGGTTTTACAGATGCAAGTTATTCATTAGTTTCTTCCCGAACTGGCACCGAAATAGTAGGAAATCGTGATATAATGTATGATATATCAAAAACACTTTTTGTATATGAATCAAATATTATAAGTAGAGATGTTTCAACGAATACAACTACAATACATAAGTATAAAAATAACTCGTTTTCATTTATTCCTCAATCCAATGTGAAAGGTTTAACTGATGAAAATGGTGTGAAACGCATAGAGATTGACTTATCGGGAGGAATATATCCATTGTATTACTTATATAACGCAATAAATTCTCGTTTTCGCAATAACGAACAAACGCAAAATTCCATAGTTTATTCATTTTTTGACAATCAGGGATCTGAATCTACAGTTATGCAAATGAATATAAATAAAGTATATACCGCAAAGGATTATGTCTTACAGTTCTACGATGAAGAGGCGGCAACAGTAAATATAAAGTCGGTAAATACAAATTCATTTGAAGCAACTACGTGGGATGTAACATTAGGTTGGTTACTCGGATTTCGTGCGGTTCCAACCGTGTTTTTAGACCCATTAGATGAAAATAATGGTTATTACAGTACGAATTATAGTTATAATTGTGATAGTAATGATATAATAACATTATTAGGAAATACCACATTAGATCTCTATTTGTTTAAAAATCTATATTTAATATTGAACGATTATACCCAAAATCATCTGAATGATGGTTTAATTACGGGGGTTCGCAATAATCCGGCAGCAACCCGTCCTCAATATTCAAGTAGTGCAACGCGTATTTGTAATCCTGATACCGGTAGAAATCAGTCATCAATTTTCAATTCGGTACAACCTGGAATGGGTTTAACAGAAAATCAATTATACGCGGCAAATATTATAGCCCAAGATAATTTTATACGACAAACAACCCGTATATACTCAGATCCGCCTTTTGTAAAAGATATGTTTGCATTAATACCAATTAAAGTGTCGGGATTACAACAAGGTGATGTTTTTACAGAATATGGCGGTACGCTTCAGGATAACGACCGAAAATATTTTGGTCCAGTAAATATTAGTAAGGTGAGTATTAAGTTGTTAAACGATCATGGAGATGTTATTAATTTAAACGGTGGTAATTGGTCATTTTCTTTAGTATTCGAGTATTTGTACAATATGAAAGGAATTTAGTTCGTGTTTGTTTCACTTATTTAATTTATATAATTAAATAAATGGATCTCCAAAACAGAACCGCTACTGAAAGAGAGTTTTTACCAAATAAACATGTTTTAATTGAATTATTGACAAACGCTGAAGATGATTCCATTCCGTTATTAAATTTTATGGACAACACACAGTTTTTTTTGGAAAAAATCAATACTCTGGAAGAAAAAGTCCAAGAATTAGAAAAACAAATTCACAAAACACCCAAAAATCCTGAAAATTGGAATATGCGAAAGATAAATACATATTTTTTACCAATTAAAGTAGAAAATGGTAAAGATATTTCAATAGAAGAGTCCAACCATTTGGAGAATAACCAAGAACCAACAATCCATATGGAGAATATTGACAATATGTTAATGACTAATTTAGAACATATGGAAAATTTGGTTCATGTGGCAAAAAACTTACTTCATAAATAAGGGTTATGTATATTTTATTATATGATCTGTATATATAATGTCCATAGTTGCTTTAAAGAAAAAAACGGCTGCCAAATATAATAATATGAGTGTAAATGTATCCCAGTTTTCGATAAATGGGGGCTTTCGAAATCAAGGATGGGTAGGTCAAACATCTATGTCGCGATCTTTAATAAAAACTCCTCATCGAGGTGCAACCCCTCGTGGTCATGGCGGGTGTTGTGGAACATATAATATGAACATCGTAAAACCATCCGAAACTTCTACAAACAACAATCAAGTAATAAAATCTTCGGTGATATCTACCGATGGAATGTTAGATCAGAAATATAGATGGATCCGTCGTCCAGCACCTTATAGTAGTGTCAAACCCGATACAAATCATAATTTAAATCAACAGGGGGAATATATCAACCGCATAAAGAAGAAAACGTTGAACGCTACAACAAGACAATGTCCTTCTATTCCCAAACAATCATGTAATTTGAGTTGCGATTTATTTAAAACACGAACAACGACAAGGGTAGGTATAGATAATTTTACAAAAGAAGTTGGTCCAATTGATCAATCCGATTATATAAAAAATACGAACGATCAATGTATATTAGCAGATGAAGAATTTCAAAACGAATTGAATAAGAAACCATCTTCTGGACCTTTCGGTTGTTAAATATTTATTTATCAGGAATAAATATTTGACTTAGACTATAGATATTTAAACATTTTCATTATGATTAGTATTCGTGTTTCCTGGACTATTACTGACATCATCATTCAAGGTCTGTCTTTCGTTTTTCCATTTATTTGCGTGAGGGTCATATATAAAAAACTCTTCAACACTATCCCATAAATACACTTTTTTACGAAGAATCTCATCCGGATTTACTTTTAAGTCTTCCAAAAATTGTTTATAATATGCGTCATCTTCGGGATTTCCAACCTTTGTTTCTTCAACACCTTCAGCAACATTGCCAGTAGGAGAAGAAGTCGCATCATCTGCGGGATTTCCAACTTTTGTTTCTTGAACACCTTCAGTAACATTGCCAGTAGGAGAAGTAGTCACATCATCTGCTGGATTTCCAACTTTTGTTTCTTGAACACCTTCAGCAACATTGCCAGTAGGAGCAACATTGCCAGTAGGAGAAGAAGTCGCATCATCTGCGGGATTTCCAACTTTTGTTTCTTGAACACCTTCAGTAACATCGCCAGCAGAAGCATCGCCAGTAGGAGTAGAAACACTCGCATCATCTTCAATATTATCACCACCCTTCATTTTCTTATTTTTCCTTTTTTTAAAACTTTGCTTTTTAACATTTTTTCTTCTCTTATATGTCATCTTTCCCATGATTCTTAATTATATTAAAAGGATATTTTATAAACACCAAGAGCACCAAATATTTGCTAAAGTATAACTCCATTATTCAATTCATACAAAATTGAAAAACGCACATAAATAAAAGAATTGTTATAAAAACAATGGAATCTATCAAAGAATTACAAGAACAGTATATTCAAAGTCTGAATGAAATGGAAAAACAAGGATATATTATAGCAAAAGATCATTTGGGTTCATCTTTTAGTTTGGAAAAAAGTATCGGGTTTAAAGAATGGTTAAAAAAACAAAATATTACAAATGACACGAGTTAGAATGTGGTTATTTAAACATTTTACGACTAATTTTCCATGTAGGAATCAATTTTCGCATAAAATCAAAATGGTTCGTTTTGATTTCGCGATTTTTGTTCTTACGTTGATTGATACAATTTGTTAGACGTTCGCAATACGATCTATCAATAATATACAACTTGTACGTATTCTTCGAAACTGATTCAAATGGAAAGTATCTCCGATTCATGGGAATAAAATCTTTGATACTTTGATTGCTTGTCGGTATAGACAACGTATTGGATGATAATGTATCATTGACAAATATATCCAATATGTCGTCTTCTATAAAGATCGAACTTTGTACAATTTCATCCACAATTTTATTACGTAATTCTTGAACAGTTATGTTATTATTTACACTAATAATTAATGGTACATTGACGGTTGAGATAAGTTCAAATTGATAGTTCATTTTATTGATTTTTTCATATTGTTAAACCAATATGAAAAATAGCATTCAATTTTATTCAATTCCCGTGTTTCCACTGTCACTAATCATATCAAATCGTTCCGGGTTATGCCATTGTTTAAATGAACTATATTTAATCGGAATATCTTTTTTTACTACTTTTTTTGGAGTACTTTGTAACGGTGAAAATTGATAAATTTTTCCACAACCAATGAATTTATTTTTAATAAAATTAGGTTTTTTTTCAGGTTCAGTTGATTGAAATGTTACCTTACTATCCGGTTTGTATGTTTTCAGTTTTGCAAAAGGACCTTTTGTAACGTCAATTGTTTTACTAGTTTCTTTCTTTTTTTCGATTTCGTGTATATGTAAAAAGGGGGAACAGGTGTTTTTTGGTACAATGGAATTGTCAATAAAAAAATCACGACAAAAGTATTTTAACACATATTTCATAGCAACCGCATTTAAAAAGACATAGGGAACATTTTCGTCACAATAATACGAAAACCCTTGCTTGTATGAATTATAAAACATTATTATATTACCAAATGGAGTTGGTTCCATCAAAATACGCCGTTTCCATGACGATTCCAATAGATTGTTGGGTTGGACTATAAGTTTGTCGTATTCCTCTTTTATATAAAATTCCTTTTGAATATTTTCATTAAAATCAACATTTGATTCATAAGACTCAGAAAACAAGTGCTCATATTTTTTTATATAAACCTCTTTTTCGTCAATTTCTACATCCTTTTTTTTTGGAGAATCAATCTTTTTGAAAAAAAATCTTTTATTTGCTATGTAAGCAAATCCGATTGCCAGTAATGAAGAACCGACTCCTATTAATAGTTTTCCATAATGTTTTTCAAACAACATCTACTAAATCATAAGTAGAAGTTTTTAATTCATTTTACACCGAATCTTTCAATTGATTTTTCTTTCATGAAATTGTCATTGATTTCTGAATAATCACTCTGTAATAAAGATTGTAAATACTGTGGTTTATATCCATCCAATTTGTTGTTTAACAATTTGCGTTTTGCGGATTCCAATGAAAAAATACGATAATGATAACATGCCATATTGGCAATTCGAATATATTCTTCGCGCAAGTTTTTGAAAAAAGGATGAATTTGTCTATGTTGATTATGAACCGAATCCATTCCAATGAGTCGTTTTCCAACTGGATGATGTAACGATAACCCATCTATTTTTGCACACCTAGAAATGGACTTCACTTCAATTTCTTTGAACCGACAACGACCTTTTTGCCAGTTTTGTGGATGCGGATGTTGTAAATTATGATTCCAACGTGTAGTCAAATATTGTAAAATTGATGGTGGATCTTTTTCGCGTCCATTGTAAGACATCATGACCCACGGAATTTGAATACAATCGACATTCGAATATGTATGTTCTAATTGATCTCGAATAGTCGTTTCTTTATCTTTAATCGTACTAATGAATTCATCGCAATCTACAAAAATAACCCATGTATATTTATGTTTGATTCGTTTTAAAAATACATCATTTACGTCTTGAATTTGTCGTTTTTTAAAATTTGTCGATTTTATAACCACCACTCTAGGATTGAATTGCGTATTATACGAAATAGGGATTGTCGAATCCGTATCATATAACACAAAAATCGTATCCACTCCCTCGCGTAAATAATATTCCACAAATTCATCAAAAAAGGGTTCATTTAAATATCTTACAATAAGGGCTAAAAACTTCATTATTATACTAATAAGGGGGAAATTATGCTATTTGAGTTTTACGAAATTCAAACAAATCGTCTATTTCCTTTTCCAAAATAGGGACATTAATACGATCATATGTTTTGTAGGTGCTGTCAGGATGAAGACATACCAAATAGAGTGCTGTCACTTTTTTCCCATATTTCAATTCCAATATCTTCTTGTACACATTCAATTGTAGAGAATAATGCCAGAAATTGGTGTCTGGTAAATGTTTGATACATTCACGCGTTGCGGACTTTCCAAAAGCGCTGTCATAACTAATTTCTTTACAGCGTTTCCAATCATAGATTTGAAGAGTTCCGTCTGGGTTTTCAAACAACATATCAATCGACCCAGACAATTTGAGTTCTTCGTAATAGACCATCCATTCGGTTCTGTACGGTTTCAGTTCGGGAAAATCTTTCACAAAACGCATAAACCATGAAAATTCGGTACTGTCGTTTTTCACATCCATATCGTTATAATAACATTCAATATCGTAGTGCATGTTGGTACCGGCAGCGGCTGCTTGATCGCGATTCTTATCCCAATCGGTCTGGATATCCTCTTTGGTTTTGTTATAATATTTGTATGTGGGATCATTGCGACGCTTGCTCTTCAAAATATTGTCGATAATCTTGTCACTGTTGAACTCGGGGAAGTGACTATGATTCCATGTAGTAACCGAAGTGAAACTAGAATCGCCATGAACAGTGTAAATATGAGGTCCTTCATCAAAGGTAATGAATTCATCGCGAGGATGAGGATTCAATTTTGCTAAGTGGTCGGGAGGGTTGAACGACATTATACTATTATCAATACTTGTGTTTAAATCGTTAAAAAAGTAAAAGAAACATTCAATTTTATTAGATTTTACACATATTCTTGGATTTCAAATTCTCGTGAGAATGAATCGTAAATCCAATTACGAAGTTGTAATCGACGTTTTTTCTCATATTTGTCGCCTAATCCATTGATTTTGTGCATATAACTAATATTTTTCTCTTTTTCGGCTTCATTCGATTGAAGCAATTCGCTATTGTCCATTTGCCATTGAAGGAATGTTTGAAGAAAGTGATGACTCATACGATTTAACCACGCTTCATATTTGTTCGAATCCAGTATAATCCACTTAGGTTGCTCACTTATATCGTTACTCCAAATATAAATGGTGTTTGGTTTTTGAATAAAACAACAAATTGGAAGCAAAGGAACGTTACTATATCTTTCCAAACAATGTTTGATTCCATTCACCAAATCGTGCTCAAACATATGTTTTAAATCTTGCACATTGACTGAAATATTACGAATCCATGTTTCAAATGTAATCGAAGGTTTGGGCCAAAAAGGTTTGTTAATATATTCCAAAATAATTTTGCGTTTTCGTGACAAACTCATATGCTTTTCTTTTTTTAATTCATCAATTTGGTGCTGTTGTTTAGTACATTTTTCTTGCAATGAATATACAACGTTTTGGATAGACTGTAATTGACGTTGGAATTCATCTAATAAAATATTCTGTCTTGTATAAGACCCATTGTTTTGAAAGAATTCGTTTATTTCTTCGTTGGTATTCATTTTTCTATAACAAGTTGTTATGTTTCATAGTAATTCAATTTTGTATATATATATATATGAGTTCGTATTTTGAAGTACAAAAAAATGGAGTTTCGCCGTTTCAAAACTTCGTATGTTATTTGGGCGGTTCGGCAATTCAAACATTGGGTGACAATCCTTTAACGGCATATAGACAATTAGTACAACAATATGCAAAGGACGCTTCAGGAAAAGCAGTGAGTCCTGAGCAAGCAGTAAATGAGGCAAAACAAGTATTTAGAAAGGCACCTATGTCTTCTTCATTGTCTGGTTTAACTCCGCGTATGGTAGGTGTTTTATTGAAACGCATTCCCAAGTTTGGGTTTTTGTTAGGATATACTGCTGTTAGTGGAAATTCAGGAGAACCCGGGTTTGCTGCAGCAACAACCGCGTCTATTTTATCGGCACCATTTATTAACCCAGTACGCATGGTTGAAAAGCAACAGCGTGTGAATTTACGTACAACTGGAAAAGAAGTACCAGTAACAGAAATTCTACAAACAGCAAAACAACAGAATTTCCGACCATTGTTTCGCGGAACAATACCATTAATGGGACACTCTTTTATTAGTGCTGTTCTTGGACTGGTAGGACAACCCCAACTTCAAAAGTATATACAAACTGAGTTGGGTACGAAAACAACTTTAGGACAGTCGGCATCAAATTTAGTAGCGTCATCTATAGTGAGTCCTTTATATGTAATTGCAACGAATCCCTTGTCAAGATTGGAAGTAATTATGCAAACAAGTTCTATCAAAGGAAAATCGATTGGAGTTGGTGAAGCATTAAAAGAATTGGGAAAAGACATGGCACAATTCGGTATGAAAGGTATTTTCCGTGGTCAAGGTCTAGGAATGGCCAAAGCAATCGTTTCATTGACATTGTTCCACGAAGGGAGACTATTTTTAACCAAACAAATGAAAATATACAATGGCACATATGAATAAGAAGTTTAGAATGATATGGTAAATTAGATAGGTTTAATTTACTATGTAAATATATAGAATAAATATAATGAGTCAATATTTCGATCAAAAAAATTTGTTCGTAGAACCTCAAGTCACGCAACACGGAAGTCATATGGTAATGACTGATGTAGCAAAACCAACCAAATATAAGTATTTAACGATTGATACACGATTCCGTGATCAATACGATACAAGTAATATTGCGAATTATAATATTTCTCTACCCGAACGAATAAATAGCATTCGAAGTATGACTACGAAATCCGTAGAATTTCCGATTTCTTATTATAATATTTCATCGCAATTAGGAAATAATACTTTTCAGTTAATTAATACATCTGCATCTACATCAACTTCTATTGTATCTGAGACGATTGTATTGGATAATCAACAATACAATGCTATTCAAAAGACTTCGGCACCATGGAGTTCAGGTTCTGTATTGGATGTAATCAATCAGAAGTTAGGTGCTACAGGGTGGAATAGTTATTCAAACATAGTATTTACCTATAACACTTCTACACGTAAAATAACATTAACAAATAGTTCGAGTGTAAATATTCGTGCAGTATTTGACAAATCAGATTGTGTAAATGGCGAAGGAGGTTCTAGTCCGAGCGAGAGTCTTATGTCTAAGTTAGGATGGGTATTAGGATTTCGTTTATCGTCATACGATATTATTAGTGGTGGTTCCATTACAGGAGAGGCAGTAGTGGATATTAATGGACCCAAATATTTGTATTTAGTATTGGACGAGTTCAAAAATGGGAATCCTCATTCCTTTCTTGGACTCTCGCGCAATTCCCAATTATCGAGTCAGCAAATATTGGCGCGCATTACTCCAAATTATCAAGACTATGCGTTTTCATCTACAAATATGCCAACTATGTTTCACGCTGAATTAGGAGATCACATGGTATCTGATACCAGAACATATGGTGAATTAGTGAATATTCAACGTTTAAATGTACGTATAGTCGATGAGTTCGGACGAATTATTGATTTCAATGGTCTAGACTTCTCCTTTTGTTTGGAACTAGAACACGTGTAATAAAATTGAATGAAACATATAAACAGAATAGTTGATAAATATATAATTATGGATTTATCAACTTTATCGATCGAACAGAAATATGCGTTGGATTTGTTTAAACAGGGCGAAAACGTATTCTTGAGCGGACCCGGGGGTACAGGTAAAACCAAACTAATCGAATGTTTTGTTCAACATTGTATTCAACGGAATATCAAACATCAAGTGTGCGCGATGACGGGGTGCGCTACTATATTATTACCAAAAATGTGTAACGCGCGAACGATTCATTCGTGGAGTGGAATACGATTATGTAAAGGTGAAAATTCAAAAATCGTGGAAAATGCGTTAAAATACAAGAAAAATAAATCAAACTGGCGTTCTGTTCGTGTATTGATCATTGATGAAGTGTCGATGATGTCTTTGAAAGTGTTTGAAGTCTTGAATGAAATTGCGAAAAGGGCTCAATTCGATAGTCGCCCGTTTGGTGGAATCCAAGTAGTGTTTGTAGGTGACTTTTATCAACTTCCCCCGGTTGGTTCATGTGAAGACATAGATACAGACAGGTTTTGTTTCGAATCTCCATTATGGACCAAATTATTTCCACTTGACAGTGTTGTATTATTAAAGACTATTTTCCGTCAAGACGATCCAAAATACAAGGACATTTTATTGCAAATTCGTGAAGCAAAACTGAGTTTGGATAACAGTGCGATTTTAGAGAAATATGTAAATCGCGAATTCGATGCTTCTGCGTATAATGGAATTGTACCAACTAAATTGTATCCTACGCGTTACAAGACAGAACAATTGAACGATAAAATGTTCTCACAACTTGAAGGGAAATGTTTTCATTTTCAATATAAAACAAAGTCTAGTTGTAAAACCTATTTGGACAACAATAATGCGATTTCAGTCGAGCATTTACTGAAATGTGGTAATATGAGTAAAGAAATGAAAGAATTTGAAATTCGTCAGTTAATGAATTCATCGTCGTACCCGGATATTTTGTATTTGAAGGTGGGAGCAGTCGTGATGTGTACGGTGAATTTGGATATGGACAGTGGTATTTGTAATGGTTCTCAAGGAATTGTGAGTAATATTATCGAAACGGAACAAGGACCTATTCCTGAAGTGACATTTGTCAATGGAATCAAAAAACAGATCTCCATGCAATATCGACAATCTGAAGATTATCCGAGTATTGCCGTTGGTCAGATTCCATTAACATTGGCTTGGGCGTTGACCATTCATAAAATACAGGGCGCAACATTAAATATGGCATCGATTGATGTGGGTAGTCAAATATTTGAGTGTGGGCAAACGTATGTTGCGTTATCGCGCGTGAAATCATTGGATGGACTGTATTTGTCCGCGTTTCAACCAGATCGTATAAAAGCAAATGAACTAGTGAAATCGTTTTATAACTCAATTCCAGATAAAAATTATAACATACCTGAAAATATTTTCAAATCGTTTGAATTAAAAGACGAAGAGTATGTTGAGAGTACAACAAAAAAAATAATTTTATAACTCGTCTTTCATTTTAAACATGGGTGCGTTTTGCTTTGAATTTGATTTTGTTTGTGAAATAGTTTGTTTTATTTTTACCATTTTTATATGAGAAGGTTGATTTCGCATTTTAAATAACTTCGCACAGTCTTGCAATTCGTTACCATTACAACGAACACGATTAAAGAGAAAGGATACATATTTGATGATCCATTTATAATTACGTGTCATGACATGATGTTGGAACTTTTCTGAGTGAAGTGGAAATATTGTACTAAATTCGTACATACAATCAAAAAGTCTCGAATATTTCTCCAAATTATTTGGTTTTAATATACAAAAGCGATCATTTAATTTGGGAAATAAATGAAAATTCGGAGTACAAATCGTGTTTTTTTTAACAATTGAAAAATAACGAATGTCGAATGATGTAAGAAAATTTACATCTGGTCGTAAATATACAATATAATCAAAGTCGATCTTACTGTCTTTGACCATAATACCTAATTGTTTTTTTGAATACATAGCACAAACAAAATTATCTACACATACGTAATTCGACTGCCATGGGTCAGGCATGGATCGATATTTTTCAATATGAATTCTTTGTTTCACTTCATCTTGATCGTCTATTTGTACATAATCGGGATTAAGTAATTTGTATTCGTCAAAATCTAATTTTACATAAATTTCTTGTGCGCGTGGATTGATATAGGGACTATCGAATTTATAGGTATGTAAAAAAATAATATATTCTACATTATTCTGTTTCAGTGGGTCAAATACATGTTCTTGGATGCTTTTTATTGTATATTTTAGACTTCTAGTTAGACCCCAAAAACAGAGAGCAACTTTCATATTGTAATTACCTATTATTTTAAATTTTTCGATTCAACTAAAAAAGTTTTATTATATAAAATTCTAATGATACAATAGAATGGTAGCAAGTAGCATATTACCAATAGCATTAAATAAAAATAACGAATTATGTTTTTTATTTGGAAAAGAAAATCCAATGGAAGACAGTGCAAAAGGGTTCTCGGACTTTGGAGGAGGTTTAGAAAAAGGGGAAACCCCATTTCAAGGAGCTTTACGCGAGGGTTCTGAAGAATTAACCGGATTTTTGGGTAATCAAAAACAACTAAAACAGCAAATTAAAAAAAACGGCGGGGCGTATCACATGTTAGTGAATCAATATCATATTCATATGTTTCATTTACCTTATGATGAAAATCTACCAAAATATTACAATCAAAGTCATATGTTTTTATGGAATAAAATGGACAAAACGTTATTAAATGATAGTAAATTATTTGAGAAGATAGAAATCCGATGGTTCACAATTAAAGAAATGAAGAAACACATATCTCAATTTCGTAATTTCTATCAAGAAATAGTGGAACAACTTATTGAGTCTGAAGACAACATAAAAATGTTTTTACGAAAGAATCTACGAAAAACACGTAAGAATAGATGTTAAAATATTTGTATTGAACAATATTGGCATGTATTATATAGAAATGAAAAATAATTGCACGAATGATTGTAATTATGCACCTCCATGTGAAAAAACAGACAACAAAACTGATATATATACATGGAAATTAAAAAAACTACAGTTTTTAGAATCAACTGGTATTCATAAGGTTTGCGAACCCAATAAATTGTTTATTACTAAGGCAATTGTAGGTGGTCCAACCAAACAACTTGATGTCACCTGTGCTTTACAGAACTATAATAACCAGAATAATTGTCCAATTGATTGTCTATATGTAGATACAGGAAAATTGAATATTTACCCCGGTTGTGACGTGGAATTTGGTTATAGAAAAACGATTCAAATCGAATATATTGCCGATGAACATCCCGACCAACCCGTGACAATTGAACAAGTTCAGATGTTTTCGGATAGTTGTGACAAACCAGTTTGCCCTCCATCTTGTACAAAACCTTGTTGCAAACCAGTTTGCCCTCCATCTTGTACAAAACCTTGTTGCAAACCAGTTTGCCCTCCATGTTGTACAAAACCTTGTTGCAAACCAGTTTGCCCACCTTCTTGTACGAAACCTTGTTGCAAACCAGTTTGCCCACCTTCTTGTACGAAACCTTGTTGCAAACCAAAACGTAATTGTGATAAGTGTAGAAAACGAAAAAAACGTTGCGAATGTCATTTAACATGTGACACACATAAAATTAAAATGAGTAATATGTTATATATTCCTCTCTACCCGTTAGCACGGGCATATACATGTCCCATTTCAAAGAAATGTGGTTGCTAATTAGAAAATTTCCATTGTAAATATATAATGCCATACACAATTCGCAAGGTGCGCAATAAAAATTGCTATAGTGTTCGTACAACAAAAACGAAAAAAGTCAAAGCAAAGTGTGCAACAAAAGAGAACGCGAAAAAACAAGTACGTTTGTTGCGAGCTTTAGAGGTAAATAAGAGTTTTGCAAGAAAGTTTAGATCAAGAAGGAGTAGAATGACAAAAAAGAAACGTTCGTAAATTGAGTTAAACACAATACTTTAATTCAATTTAATTCAAATAATGCACAAAATGAGCGAAGAACAACGAAAGGTCTTGGACTATATTCGTTCGGGAAAGAATGTGGTAGTAGATGCTTGTGCGGGATCCGGAAAATCCACTACTATATTGTCTATTGCCAAGGAATTAACCGGTAAAAAAATCCGTCAATTTACTTACAATTCGCAATTGCGATTCGATGTAAAAGAAAATATCAAAAAAATGAAACTACAAAATTTAGAAGTACATACGTATCATAGTTTTGCGGTCAAATATTATTCTGATGTAGCACATACAGATACAGGCATTCGACAAATATTGCGAGAAGATACGAGTCCAAGAAATCCAATACCGCTAGTTGATATTGTAGTCTTGGATGAAAGTCAAGACATGACATTACTCTATTTTGAACTTGTTGTTAAAATGGCCAAAAATATGTGTCATGAAAAAAACCATAGTTTCCAATTGTTGGTATTGGGTGATTACATGCAGGGATTGTATGAATTTAAAGGTGCAGATATACGATTTTTAACACGCGCACATGAAATTTGGAAAACGTTGCCTTATTTAGAGACGAAGTGTTTTGAACACTGTGAATTAAAGACCTCATATCGCATAACAAACCAAATGGCATCTTTTGTAAATAATGATATGTTAGGAGAGAATCGTTTGGTTGCCTGTCGCGAAGGTGTTCCCGTGGTATATGTGCGCCGTCCTAAGAGTCAAATTGAAAATATAGTGGTCTATCAAATAAAACGCTTATTAGATGAAGGTGAATGTCCGTCTGATATTTTCGTTCTTGGAAATTCCGTAAAAGGAACTAACAGTCATATACGTCATATGGAAAATGTATTGACAGATGCCGGTATCCCGTGTTATGTTCCAATGATAGAGTCGGATGCCATGGATGATCGCGTGATTAACGGAAAGGTGGTTTTTTCCACATTCCATACAGTAAAAGGACGACAACGTAAATACGTATTTATTGTAGGATTTGATCAAGGATATTTTTATAATGCACGAAATCTAGATACATTTGTATGTCCAAATACGCTGTATGTCGGTGGTACAAGAGCAACACATGGTCTCTATTTATTACAAAATGAAAATTCAAAACCGCTTGATTTTTTGAAACAAGATCAATATGATATGAAACATTCAGAATATATTGATTTCAAAGGAATGCCACAAACCATTTTCTACGAACCAGTCCAAGAAAGTGATATTACCATACCGACGTATTACGTCAATCCTACAGAATTAATTAAATTCATTAATGAGAATACAATCGAATTTGTCACACCGTTGTTGGAAGATCTTTTCGTACAAGAAATTGAACCAACTAGTGAAAACGAAATCAATATTCCCAAAATAATAGAAACAGAATCGGGATTGTATGAGGAAGTAAGCGATTTAAACGGTATTGCGTTACCCGCTATATACTACGATGAAATTCAAGGACATAAAAAGGATGGAGAAAATGTATTGCGCGAAATGATCAACAACTCTGTCCAAGAAAGCAAATACAACAAATACAATTACTTGAAAGAAATGATTGAAACATTGCCCGAAAAATGTGAAACCTGCTCCGATTATTTGTTTTTGACAAATTTATATGTGGCCTCACAGGAAAAATTATATTCCAAATTGAAACAAATACAGCGACATGAATATACGTGGATAACTGATGATATAAAAAGAAGAACAATGGATCGATTGAATCATCATCTTGGACACGAGTTTGAAGAAAACAACAATACCATTGTTGAAAAACAGTTAATCCACTATTCAATGGAGAAAGAACATGAGAAAATCGACAAAATATTGGACCCCTATTTCCACAAAGAAAAAAACTTCCGATTTAGCGGACGCCTAGACATTTTGTCCAAGAACACAATATGGGAACTAAAATGTACGAGTAAAATATCACAAGAACATCAATTACAAGTAGTTATTTACGCGTGGTTATGGAATATATTGTATCCCGACAGTCCAAGAAATGTCTATTTATTGAATATTCGTACAGGTGAAAAACAGGTATTGAAACACGATCCGTTTCAATTCACACAAATAGTGGTTTCATTATTAATGAACAAATACGAAGATTATAAGACCTTGAACGACGATGAATTCGCAGAAAAATGCATGACTACAATAGAAAAATATAAGGATACATTATAATGGAAGGGTATAATTTTTATATGATAACTTTAGATCGATGTCAAGAACGAAGGAATAAAATGTATGAACTATACGATAAAGATTATTTAAAAGTAGTAGATGCATACGATGGTGACAAACTAAATACTTATACTGATATTGTATTACCGAATAAAAGACGATTATTAAAACCGGGCGAATATGGATGCTCACTTTCACACATAAAGGCAATTAAACAGGCGTTTGATAATGGAGATCATGGAGCATTTATTATTGAAGATGATATGCATAATATATATTCACATTTATGGGATAAATCGTTGAAAGACGTTATTGACAATAGTCCCGATAAAACAGAATGTATCGTATTTTACACGAGTAATCCGGCAATTATCAAGAAATTTGGTCAAAAACCAAAACAAGATTAGATGCTGTGTAAATGGACAGGGTCAAGGTGATGGTATTTTATAAACAGGTGGGGAATGAAATGAATGTGAAAGAAATATGGAAAATATGGTA